>Ga0335080_10000813_pt1 | contig 29429 bp, 25 predicted proteins | sample Lox_Sample_34_FD_206720 | JGI IMG/M metagenome (GOLD analysis project Ga0335080, IMG submission 206720) | Soil microbial communities from Loxahatchee National Wildlife Refuge, Florida, United States - Lox_Sample_3.4 | ecosystem: Environmental > Terrestrial > Soil > Wetlands | place: USA... | reverse complement strand
ACAGGCACTTCCACGAACACGTACTCGCCGCTGCCCCCGCTTTGCACGTCGCGCGATGAATGAGTCGCTTCATTAACTAGTGTGATCGTTGCAGCGGCTACGGTGGCGCCGCTTGCATCGCTCACGGTGCCGCGGATGCGGCCGCCCGTGCTCTGCGCGCGAAGAGCCGGCGCCAGCAGCAATCCGACTAGCGCGGCAAGAGTCAAAGGAGTTTGCGAACGACGATTCGATCCCCTGAATTGTTCGGCTTTGTACGCGTTCATGAACCCACCCCTGAGTTCTGAAGAACCTTCGCCAAAAGATTCTTCGAGGTTGATGCGCCCCACAAACCTTACTATAATCCAGCAAACTTAGAGAAAGCCGAAACCCGTGTCAAGCGGAAAGAATTTCTCGAAGCCATCGGCGAATCACGTGGGGCGGCCCTTGCTGCGAATCAGCGAAGTAGCCCGGCGCGTGGGTATTTCGTCTTCGGCGCTACGTGCTTGGGAAGCGTTGGGGCTGATCGCTCCACAGCGCACCAAGAGCCGCTACCGGATGTATGGCGAAGCGGATGTGCGCTTGCTGCAGCGCGCCGTATTCCTGCGTCGCGCTCGCGGCTTGAACCCGGCGGCCATTGTTCATGTACTGAAGCGCCAGGGCGTAGTCTCGGCGCCGGCAGAAAACGGGGCGTTGCCCGGCCAGCGGTTCCGGCGGCTACGCGTGCGTCGTGGGCTCTCCCTGGCCCAAGTGGCAAAAGCGACCGGGGTTTCCGTGGGTTTCCTCAGCGCGCTCGAACGCGGCCAGATGCGCTCTTCGATTTCTACCTTGCGGCGCATTGCGCGCTTTTACCGCACCAATATTCTCTCCCTGTTCGAAACCGCCGCCGAGAATCCGCGCCTGGTGCGGCCTCGGCAGCGAAAAATTCTGCAAACTTCACCTGCCGTGCGCATGGAGCTTTTGGCCTGGGGACAAACAGCCATGGAGCCGCATCTTTTTCGCATCAAGTCGGGCGGCGGCAGCGGTGAATCCTATTCGCACGAGGGCGAAGAGTTCCTCCACGTGCTGCGGGGCGAATTTGAAATCTGGCTTAACGGCCGCGAACACTACCGATTGCAACCGGGCGACAGTCTTTATTTTGAAAGTTCGACGCCGCACCGCTGGAAAAATCCCGGGCGCGCGGAGACGTGGCTGTTGTGGGTGAATACGCCGCCGACATTTTGATGGGCATGGTTCTACGCGGCGGATTTTTCCAGCTGCGGAACTCGCGACGCGTAGGCCAACAGGAGCGCAGATGAACAGACGCGCAACAATTCTGGCAATTCTGGCGCTGGGATTGCTTTGCTCAGCGTGCCGGCAGAAAGAAGAGAGTCTCAGCCTGCTGGTCTGGGAAGGTTACGCCGATCCTTCTTTCATCAAGGCGTTCGAAGAAGCGCACCACTGCAGAATCACCGCCTCCTACATGGGCTCGAGCGACGAACTAGTCGCCAAACTGCGCGGCGGTAGCGCTTCCAACTACGATGTTATTTCGCCCTCGAGTGACGTGGCCACCTCCATTGCACGCACAGGACTTGCAGCGCCGCTCGATCTGACTAAGTTTCCTTCCTATAACCAGCTGTCAGCGCGGCTTCGCAATTCGCCCCTGGTAAAGATTGCCGGCCAAACTTATGGTGTCCCATTCATGTGGGGGCCCAATCCTCTGCTATACGATTTTAAAGCGATCGATCAGGAGCCAAACAGCTGGGCCGCGCTGTGGAATCCCGCCATCAAAGCGAAAGTCTCTTTGTGGGACGACCTCTCCAGCATCTACATGGCCGCTCAGGTATTGGGCTATGACAAACCGGATCCCGCGCAACTCTATAATCTGTCCGACCAACAACTCGAAGCCGTAAAAAAGAAACTCATTGAGCTGAAGCCGAACATCCGCAAGTACTGGTCGACCGGGGGAGAACTCACGAACCTCTTTCAAAACCACGAAATCGTGATCGCCATGGGCTGGCCGCTGATGACCAATCAGCTGCGCAAAGCTGGATTCCCCATCAAAGAGCTCATTCCCAAAGAAAACACCACCGGGTGGATCGATCACCTGGCGATTACTGCCGCCAGTCAACACAAAGCATTGGCCGAGCAGTTTCTGGAATACATGATCGAAGCGCAGACCCAGAAGAGAGTGACGGACGTTACCGGTTACGCGCCCGCGAATCCCGGCGCTACCAATTTCATGACGGAAGAAGAAAAAAAGAGTCTCCACATGGATGATCCCGACCCCTATATGGCGCGGATCTACTTCTGGCAGGATGTGCCGCGCCGGCAGAAGTACAACGAAATCTGGAACGAGGTGAAGGCCGCGCAGTGAGCTCCACGCCCCCGCTCGGTCCTGCCCCAGGTGCAGAAGCGCCCTTATTGGAATTGCGCAACATTGCGAAGCGATTTGGGCCGCGTGAGGTGCTGAAGAGCATTTTCCTGGAAATCGCCGCCGGCGAGTTCTTGACGCTGCTTGGTGAGAGCGGTTCAGGAAAAACCACGCTGCTGCGCTTGATCGCGGGCTTCGAGCAACCGACTAGCGGCGAGATTCGAATGGGTGGCGAGGGCTTGGACCTGCTGCCCCCCTACAAGCGGAAGGTGAACACGGTTTTTCAAAGCTATGCGTTGTTCCCGCACCTGAACGTGCGCGAAAACGTGGGATACGGCTTGCGTGCAAACGGAGTCAGTAAAAACGAGACGGCCGAGCGCGTCGAGCAGGCACTAGCCATGGTCAAAATGCAGGATTTCGCGAACGCTCGCCCGGCGCGCTTGAGCGGTGGACAGCAACAACGCGTCGCACTCGCGCGAGCGCTGGTCAATCGGCCGGAACTGTTGCTGCTGGACGAACCGCTGTCCGCTCTGGACGCCAACCTGCGCAAGCAGATGCAGAGCGAATTAAAAGCGCTGCAACGCGAAGTCGGCATCACCTTTCTCTTCGTGACGCACGATCAGGAAGAGGCCATGGCGCTTTCCGATCGCATCGCGCTGCTCCGCGAAGGCGCGTTGGAACAAGTAGCATCGCCCCGAGAAATCTACGCGCATCCGGCCACCGCGTACACCGCGCAATTCATCGGGCAAACCAATTTGCTGCGGGGAGAAGTCCGCAACGGCATTGTCAATTGCGGGGTTCTGCGCTGGCCACTCGAAGAAGCCGACGCGAGCGCGACCTTTTCCCTACGGCCGGAGGCGATTCGGCTGAGCGTCGACGGCGCGCGACGCAACACCGAGGTCAAATTCCGCGGCGCCATCCGCCAACAGTTGTACGCTGGCGCATCCGAACTTCTCGAAGTGGACACCGGAGCAGGCCAGGTGCTGCGCGTTCGCGTTCCGGCCTGCGGCCTGCTGACGGGCGAACACGAATTCGTATTCCCGATTACCGACGCCGTTCGCTTAAAAGACGCATAGATGTACTCGCGAAGCTACAAATCGCTGGTCTCAGCCCCTCCTCTCTTGTGGGTCGGGCTTTTTCTTCTCGTCCCCTACGCACTAATGTTTGCGCACAGCCTGTGGCTGGTCCGCGACGGCGTATTACTCCATCAATGGACTCTCGAAAACTACCGGAAGCTGTTCACGAATTATGTGTATCTCGAAGTGTTGTGGCGTACCGCTCACATCGCCGCTTCGGTCATGCTCTGCTCGATTCTCTTGAGCTATCCGCTGGCGTACTACCTCTCGTTCCGAGCTCGCGCACGAAAAGAGTTGCTCTACCAATTGGTGATTGTGCCTCTCTGGGTCAGCTACCTGGTGCGCGGCTATGCCTGGAAAACGATTCTCGGCAGCGACGGTGTACTGAACGGCTTTCTGCAGTACTTGCACATCACGCATGGGCCGGTAAGCTTTCTGCTGTACAGCCCTTTCGCCGTAGTTCTAACACTCACGCACATCTACACACCCTTTGTTTTTCTTCCCGTCTACGCGTCGCTCGAACACATCCCGCGGCAGTTGGTCGAAGCATCCCATGACCTCGGTGCCGGCCCGCTCGCAACGTTCTGTCGCGTAATTTTGCCGCTCTCGCTGCCGGGCCTGCTCGCTGGAGCAACGTTTGCCTTCGTGCTGTCGCTCGGAGATTTTCTCGCGCCGTTGCTGGTCGGCGGGTCGTCAAGCACGATGATCGCTAACATCGTGCAGTCGTTGTTCGGCGCAGCTTACGATTGGCCCCTCGGCGCTGCGATTTCCGTATGTATTTTGCTGCTAGTGATAGCGCTGCTCTTTCTCACGGAGCGCCTGGAAAAACGGTGGGCCTTCAAATGAGCGCCAGCGGGTCAACCCGCCGTTTGCCGCTGCTCGCAGGCTACGCGGCGCTCGTGTTCACCTTCATCTATTCGCCGATCCTCGTTTTGATCGTCTACTCCTTCAATCGCGACGGCGTCGGCGGTTTTCCTCCTCGAAATTTCACGCTGAATTGGTACGCTCAGCTTTTTGCCGACAGCGCGATTTGGGATTCCGTTTGGAATAGCCTGTTCGTTGCTGCTGGCGCCGTGGCGGTTGCGCTTACGCTGGGCCTCCTGGCCGCTCTGGCACTGGACCGGGCCGATTTTCCCGGCAAAGGCCTCTTCCGCAGGCTGGTTCTTCTACCGCTGATTCTGCCGGGAATTATTACGGGTCTTTCGCTGCTGATGTTCGCCAGCATCGCGGGAATGCAGCTGAGTCTGACCACTGTCTTGCTGGGCCATGGCACGGCGCTGATTTCCGTGGCCACCACGGAAATTTTCGCCGGGCTCCAGAAAATCGATCGCGCACAGGAAGAAGCTTCGCTCGACCTGGGCGCAACGCCGTGGCAGACGTTCTGGCGCATCACGCTGCCCAATCTCAAGCTCTCGTTGATGGCTGCCGGGCTATTGATTTTTACGCTGTCCATGGACGAAATCGCCGTCACATTTTTTCTCATCGGCAGAGACAACACGCTGCCTCTCGAAATCTGGGGTCGCCTGCGCCGCGGCATCACGCCCGAAATCAACGCCATCTCTACGCTGATCTTCGCCGCGTCGGTGTCACTCATCGTGATTTGGCACCGCATCCGCACTCGCAGTATCGGGTCCGAAGCCCAACAGTTGCTGGAAAATCCCCTGGAGGCCGAATGACGCACTCGCGCCGCGAATTTATCCGCTATGTCGTCGCCGGTTCGGTGGCTGCGGGCTGCCCCGTTGATGCCGCGCTCACGCATGTTCCCGATGCACCCGCGGCGGCACACGTCGAAGGCGAGCACTTCGAGATCTGCCACCAGATTCGCGACGGGCACCACTTCGAACTGCCCGCGCCGAGCTCAAAGGTTGATGTGGCTATCGTCGGTGGAGGAGTGGCCGGACTTTCCGCCGCCCACTTCCTCCGCGGTAAAGATTGGCTGCTGCTGGAAAAAGAAGATCACTTCGGCGGCAACGCTTATCAGGAGGAATACGAAGGCCAACCGTTTGCCACAGGCTCGGCCTATGCGTATCGCGGCGATCAAGGCGATCAGCTTGCGTCGGAAATTGGATTGCAGTTGCCGCTAGTGAATATGCCTGACCCGACCCTGGTCAATGGCACATACGTGCCGGACACCTGGAAATCCGGCATTTCCCAGCTTCCTTACCCGAAAGACGTCGTCGCCAGCTTCCAAAAATTCCGCGAAGACATTTTGAAGATGAAGATCAGCGAGCGCATGACCGAATTGGATGCCCTGCCTTTCTCGCAGTTCACGTCAGCCTACGCACCCGAAGTTCAGCAATGGTGGGACATTTTCGGTCCGTCCAACTGGGGTGCGACTACTACCGATACTTCTGCATACGTCGGCCTTTACAACGCCAAAGACCTCTTTAGCGGTGGTGACGGCAAGCGCGCCATCTTGCCCGGCGGACTCGGCTGCATCACGCATAAATTGGTAGAGGTCGTCGAACCGAAGTTCGGCGAACACATGTTGGCGAACACCACTGTCGTCGCCGTCGTCCCAGAAAAAGATTCGGTGAGCGTCAGTTATTTCCGAGAAGGCCAACTCCGGACCGTCTCAGCAAAGACCGTTTTGATGTGTACGCCGAAACACATCACGTCAAGGCTCGTGCATGGCCTGCCTGCTGAGCAGTTGACTGCTATGCGGCGAACTCGCTTCGCGCCTTATCCCGTCGTGAATCTGATTTTCGATAAGCAGGTTTACGCGCGCGGTTACGACAACTGGTGTCCCGGCAACGTCTTCACCGATTTCATTGTGGCGGACTGGGTACTCCTGCGAAATCCGGACTACCGGCAGAAAAACAACATCCTTTCCTTTTACACGCCGTTGCGCGAGCCGCAACGCGCCACACTCTTGACCAAAGACGGTTGCAAGAAATTAGCCTCCCGCGTGCTTTCGGACTTCCGGAAAATTCTTCCCGAATTCAACGTCGATCCGATCGAAGTTCGCATCTATCGCCGCGGCCATCCCATGTTCATGTCCACGCCGGGACAGTACACGCAGAACCGGATCGCCGCGGCCCATCCAATGCCGCGGATTTTCTTCGGCAACGCCGACTCCGGCGGTCCCGAGTCGCTCACCAGCGAAGCGGTTCGCCTCTCGCAAGTCGCCGCGGAATGGAGCGATCTGGTTTTGCACGGCAAGCCCGGCGCGAACGAACTCGTTACGAAGGCTCTCGCTCCGAAAGCGGATTGATTCGCGTCTCGTTGGCTGCCACCTCGCAAGAATGAGCGAAAACTTCTGACGACAATTTTTGTAAATCTATTTCGTGTAACTGAGCACATTTTTTTTCAAAAACTTGCTAACACTCTCCTCGGCGTTTGTGCTATTCATTGCTTAATGCAATTGCTTGCAAAATTTTCTTCGCCGCAATTTGCGTCGCCGCATACGCTCTTTCGCCTCCTCAGCTACACCACCAGCTACTTTTTAGCTTAGCCCGCCATTTCGCGCCCGCAGCCACGGGTGTTTTCGGATCCGGTTTTTCAGAAGGGAGCTTTCATGAGTTTGCAGTCAGCGAGTCCGGTCACATCGTTTCTCAAGCATCATTACCGGCATTTCAACGCCGCGGTCGTGCTCGATGCTGCCGAAGCTTACGCGCAGTTGCTCGCGCGCGGCGGGAAAATGTTCCTCACCATGGCCGGCGCGATGAGCACCGCCGAGATTGGCCTGTCGCTCGCCGAAATGATTCGCAGGGATAAGGTTCACGCGATTTGCTGCACCGGTGCCAATCTCGAAGAAGATTTGTACAATCTCGTCGCGCACGATCACTACGAGCGCGTCCCGCACTATCGCCAGCTCACGCCCGCGCAGGAAGCCGAACTCCTCGACCGCCATCTCAACCGCGTCACGGACACTTGCATCCCCGAAGAAGAAGCTATGCGGCGCATCGAACGCGTCGTCAGCGCCGAATGGCAAGCTGCCGACCAAGCCGATCATCGCTGCTTCCCACATCAGTTTCTTTTTAAGATTCTTCGTGAAGGCAAACTCGAGCAGTTCTATCAAATCGATCCGAAAGACAGCTGGATGCTCGCTGCAGCCCAACGCAATCTGCCGATGTTTGTTCCGGGTTGGGAGGATTCTACCCTTGGCAACATGTATGCCGCGCAAGTGATCGAAGGCAAAATCAAAAATGTAAACACGGCGCGCTCCGGCGTCGAGTACATGATCGAACTGGCCCGCTGGTATTCCCAATTCACCACCAAGCATCCGCTCGGCTTTTTCCAAATTGGCGGCGGTATCGCCGGCGATTTTCCTATTTGTGTTGTGCCTATGCTGCACCAGGATTTGCGCCGCGAGAACGTTCCGCTGTGGGCCTACTTCTGCCAGATCAGCGACTCGACGACCAGTTACGGCTCTTACTCCGGCGCCGTGCCCAACGAAAAGATTACCTGGGGCAAGCTCGCCGCGGATACGCCTCGCTTCATCATCGAGTCTGACGCCACGATTGTCGCGCCGCTGGTGTTTGCCTATCTGCTGGGCTGGTAGCTCCGAGTACCGAGCCCGGTCGCTCAAACGCAACGCGAGTTACCATTCGCGCGTACTCGCATCAAACCTTCACCATGCGCCGCACTTCTCATCCCTGGGGCACACCCCCTTGGACGATCGATTTTCGTCCAGCCGTCCGTCCCATTCCCGAGCGTGCGGACTTCGCCGTTGTGGGCGCGGGCTTTGCAGGACTTTCCGCCGCTGCCTGGCTCGTGCGCCGCGCACCGGGAAAGTCGGTCGTCGTGCTCGAATCAGAGCGCATCGGCAACGGTGCCAGCGGACGTACCGGGGGTATGGTCTTGGACCAAAGCGCCGCGGGGCCGCTGCCCGGCCTCGCCGATGTGCTGGCCGGCTATCAGAAAATTCTTGCGACGCTGAAAGTGGATGCGGAACTGGCGCTTCCCGGCGCTTGGGAGCTCGCCCGTCGCAGACCGTTACCGGAGTCCCCAATTTGCTGGAACGACTCTGGCGAACTGGTTGCTGTTGGCAAAGTTCCCGGCGGCAGCGTGAATCCCGGCAAGGTTGTTTCCGGCCTAGCGAGCGCCGCGCAAAAAGCCGGTGCGCAAATCTTCGAGCAGGCGGAAGTGCTGGAGCTTGCCACGCCAACCCGTTCAACACGGGCAGCCAACACACCAGTCCAACTGCGAACTCAAATCCATCAGGGCCGTCGCAAGACAAGCATCACCATCCTTGCGAATCAGGTTCTACTAGCTACCAATGCGGGTTCGCTCACGCTTTCCAGCCACGCACGAACCGTAGATCCAAAATTGACCCTCGCGCTGGCCACCGAGCCGCTCACCTCAGGTCACCTTCACGCGTTGGGACTCAGCTCGCGCCAGCCGTTTTACACCGTAGACTTCCCTTATCTTTGGGGACGCGTCCTCGAGAACGATGCGGTAGTCTTCGGCGCAGGTCTTTTGCCGCGCCCCGCTGGCACTAACTCACCCTTTGGCGGCCACTCATCCAGTCGTCGAGGACAGCACGGCTTCGCCGATCTGCTGCGTTTCAACGTGCGCAAAGGCGCCACTCGCGAATGTTTTGACTGGCTGGAGTCTCGTGTCCACGCTTTGCATCCGGTCCTCAAGGACGTGCGCATCACACATCGCTGGGGCGGCCCGATCCTCTTCACGCGCGACTTCAAGCCCGTGTTCCGGCGCCATCCCCGTAGCAAAAACGTTCTCATTCTCGGCGGCTTCTGCGGCCATGGCGTCGCTTTGTCTGTTTACCTGGGCCATCGCGCGGCGCAGGTGCTGCTCGGCCTGCGCCCTCTTCCACACTGGGCTCTGCCGGGTGCGAGGTAAACTCATTGGTGCCGATGCCGCTCGAGTCTCCAATTGTTCACGGACTCAATCTCGATCCCGAAACCCGTTGCGCCCATTACCACAAGCCGACCGACATCATCGCCATCAAGATGCGCTGCTGCGGCGAGTTCTACGCCTGCAAGGACTGCCACGACGCCCTCGCGGATCACCCGCTGGAGCCGTGGCCCCAATCGGAATGGCACGAACCCGCAATTTTGTGCGGCGCTTGCAAAACGACACTCTCCATCACCGCCTATCTGAATTGCGACTCGCGCTGCCCCCACTGTTCCGCTTCATTTAATCCTGCCTGTCGCAACCACTATCATTATTATTTCGCTTCGTCGCCCAGCTTCTGAGCCGCCGGCATTGCCGCGACGCGACCCTGTCCCTGCCAAACTCATTCACCGCAAGATTTGCCACGACAGCGTATAATTCAGGCCCTTATCTGCTTTCCGCGGAGAAAACCGCATGCCCGCATTCCACATCGCGCAAGTCAACATCGGCCGCATCAAAGCCGAGCTCGATGACCCCATCATGCACGGCTTCGTTTCCCGCCTCGACGAACTGAACGCACTCGCCGACAACGCGCCCGGCTTCGTCTGGCGTTTGCAATCCTCCGCAGGCAACGCCACTTATTTTCGGCCTTGGCAAGATGCCCGCCTGCTTTTGAACATGTCCGTCTGGGAATCGATCGACTCCCTCCGGCACTACGTTTACAAAACTGCTCACGCCAAAATGCTTCCGCATCGCCATCAATGGTTCGAACAACTTTCTTCCGTGATTGTCGCGCTGTGGTGGGTTCCCGTTGGTCATCTTCCCGGCATCGACGAAGCCAAAAAACGTCTTGCGCACCTCGACGCGCACGGCCCGACGCAGTTTGCCTTCACCTTCAAAACCACGTTTCCGCCGGACGAAAATTTCCAGCAGAGCATCGACTGGTCTTCCTTCCAACCCTGCCCCGCAACCTAGTCATTGGCCTAGCAAGACCATCAACGCAGGAGAAACCGCAGCTTCATGCTTCAACGAATCTCTATAAAAAATAGGGTGATTTGTCAGCCCGACTGCGTTACCCTTACCCGCGTGCGTTGGAATGGGCGTAAGCGCCCTCCGGAAAAGGATCGTCGCTGCAGCCGGGCAGCAAACATTGTTCGCAGTGGCAAGTAGACGTAATTCGCACTGCGTCAAACGAAGTTCCCTTGGGCAAAAGGAACCGGACGCGCCAAACGCGTACGGAACGTCGAACAGCAAGCAAAAAAGGGGCGCGAAGTCTGCGCCCCTTTTTGCTTTGGTTCCGAATTCCCCGCCACGAAACTATTTGGGAGCAGACACCGGCTTCAGGAACATCGAATCGTCCACCGGATAGTTGTTCTTCACCTGCGTCACACGAATCGTAAAAACATTGCCCTTTTCCACGTGCCGCATACGGAACGGGAAATACGCGCCGTCCACGACCCGATAGTCATCCACATACGTCTCGACTTTGTAGTCGCCGTCCGCCAGCCGGAACGTATCATCCGCGCGAACCGGGAAACCGCTCGCTTGGTCGAAATACAGCTTTGACGTCAATTTCTTCTCCGGAGAAAACTCCAGCACGTATGTATCGTGCGCGCCAACGCGCTGGGTGCCCAGCACGTGGCCCGTCACCGCCAGCAGCAGCGCGCTAGCTTGATCATTGAAATCCGAGCGGCGCAAACGGCTCTCCAGGCCCACGCCGGTCATGGCATGCATGCCGCCTACAGGATCTTCGATCCAGGCGCTTTTGCCGTCGCACACTTCGCGCAACACCAGTCCGTTCGGAAAACTGATTTTGCTCAGCGCCTTGTTCGGCGATTTCCTGAAAATCTCCACCGAAGCAAAACCGGAGCTATCCTCGGTCTGATAAATGCCTTTTATATAGCGCGTGGTGAATTTCGCCCAAGCGTCCCGTCCGCCCATCGCGGCTTCGTACTTCTGCAGCAACTCCTTCGTACTCGGCAAAGCCGCGGACGTCCGGGCTACAGGCGTCGCGGAACTAACTGGCGTTACCGCTTGATTTTGCGGGGCTGCAGCAGAGGCCTGCGGATTCTGCGCCGCCGCGTAACCTCCGACAATCATTCCGATGAGTGCGGCTGCAGCCGCCATCGGCAGGGAACGGCGTTTCATGAAATCCTCCAGCGGGATCGTGCGGAACGACTTGCCTCCAGTATCAAGCCGCCAACTCGAAGCCGCAGCCTTGCGCCCTTCCGCCGTGCTGCAATGCCAACTGTACGTGCGGGCAGGGTGGTCCCGAAGCTGTGAAAAACCGAAATTGTTTGGGAACGACTACTTCTACCGCTTCACCAACTCGACGCGCCGGTTCTTCGCGCGTCCGTCTTCGGTCCCATTGTCTGCGATGGGTTTTGTCTGGCCCAATCCTTTCGCAGCGAGTCTTCCCGCCGCAACTCCGTGCGCATTCAGCCAAGCCACGACCGCTTGCGCGCGCTTTTCCGACAGCGCCTGATTCGCCGCCGCATTCCCCTGATTGTCGGTGTGTCCTTCCACGCTCAACTTCAAGTCCGGGCTCTGCTGCAACAGCTTGGCGATTTCGCCAAGAATGTTCTCCGAGTCCGGCAGGATCACCGCCTTGCCGGTGTCGAAATGAATGCCGTACACCGCCACGTGCCCCGATTTGTTGATCTCATCCGAAAGGCTCGATGCGTCGGCCGTCACTTCCTGCGTCATCGCCTTTTCCGCAACGATCGTCTGATAGTAGTACGCGCCGTGGCTCTCGAGCAGCACCCACGTATTGCCCTTGTGCGCAGTGATTTGATTCGGCGAATCAGCCCAATCGATATTGAACCCGCCGTTCTTGAGCGCCGTCTGAAAATTCCGGAAAACCTGTAACTCGCTTACGCCCTCCCGTGTGGCAATGTCCCACGAGTGAAATTCGCCTTCCACGTGTTTGCTTTTCGGGTTGCCGTCCTGATCGTTGCCTAGCGGAAAATCGAACTGGTCGAACTCTTTGTTTTCGCAGGAATTGATGACCCCGCCCGGAAAGCGCGAAATCAGCGGCGAGTCCTTGCAGCCCTCCGCGTCCTGGCGTTTCTCTTCCTGTGCGCGTCCCGACGTCACGCAGCAAAGCAGCGCGGCACATAGCAACAACCGGCACAATTTTTCCATTTGACCCTGTTCCTCCGTTAGCTGGTTGCCGGTCATTCTACACGACCGCTGTCTGCCGAAAAATCCAGATTGCCAGCAATGTTCTCCCGCCACACGAATCAGAAATTTCGCCCGCCGCTGCACGCAATTGGCGATAGAATACGCCGCGGTTTTGGCCGAGAGGCAAGACTTCAGGAGGAACGCATGGCAGAGAAGAAGGAATTCCACCCACTCGCTGCTGACGGTGAATTCTCTGGCCGCCGCACATTCTTGCAACGAGTCGCCGCCAGCGCCGCCGTGTTGGCCATGCCGAAATGGACGCATGGAGCCGTGTCGCCGGACGACATGGCGGACATCCACGCTGAAATTCATAAGCGCCATGACGAAGCCGTCCAGCGGCTGCAGCACTGGATTCAGCAGCCCTCCATTGCCGCCGAAAATCGTGGCATGAACGAAGGCTGCGAACTCACCATGCAAATGCTCCGCGACGCCGGCTTCTCGGGCGTCACCAAAGTTCCTACCGACGGCCAACCGGGTATTTTCGCCACGCTCGATGCCGGTGCACCGCACACCGTCGGCCTCTATTTCATGTACGACGTCAAACAAGCCGATCCAAAAGAGTGGACTTCCCCTCCATTCGACGCGGCCATCGTCGACAAACCCGGCCTCGGAAAAGTTCTGATCGGCCGCGGTGCAGTCAATCAGAAAGGTCCCGAGGCTACTTTTCTCGCCGCACTGCATGCCATGCGCGGCGCCGGCAAGAAAATGCCCGTGAACTTGGTCTTCGTCGCGGAAGGCGAAGAAGAAATCGGCTCTCCGCACTTCCCGCAGGTGGTCCACCGGCCGGACATTGCCGCCGCTCTCAAAAAATGTAGTTCTGTATTCATGCCGTTTGCCGCGCAGGATCCCTCGGGAGACGTGACGCTGTACCTCGGCGCGAAGGGGGTCGTCGAACTCGAACTCGTTTCCAGTGGCGCACGCTGGGGCCGCGGCCCGAAAAAGGATTTGCACTCCAGCAACAAAGCCCGCGTCGATAGTCCCGCTTGGCATCTTGTCGAAGCCTTGGCCTGTCTCGTTTCTCCAGACGGCAATGATCCCGTCATCGAAGGTTTCGCCGTCAAAGCCCGCCCGCTCTCCGACGCCGACAAAAAACTCATCACCGAAGCGGCTCGCCGCCTCAACGAAGCTGAAGCCAAAAAACTCATGGGCGTCGACCACTGGATTCACGACGTGAGTTGGCAAGAATCGCTCGAGATGCTCGTTTCTCGTCCAACGGTCAACATAGAAGGCCTCGTCGGCGGCTACACCGGCCCCGGCGGAAAAACCATTCTTCCCGCGCGCGCCGTCGCCAAAATCGACATGCGTCTTGTCCCGGACATGACCGCCTCCGAAGCTCTCGCCGCCTTGAAAGCACATCTCGCCAAAAAAGGCTTCGGCGACATCGAAGTCAACATGAGCGGCGGCTACGACCCCACCACCACTTCCGCCGACTCCTCCATCATTCGTGCGTCGATCGCCGTCTACAAAAAGAACGACATCGACCCGGTCCTTTTCCCGCGCCTCGCCGGTTCCTGGCCGGGGTATGTCTTTACCGGCGATCCGTTGCATCTTCCTGCGGGCCATTTCGGGATGGGCCACGGCAACGGCGCCCACGCCCCCGACGAGTACTACCTCATCGAATCCAGCAATTCCAAAGTGGCGGGAATGGATGACGCCGTGCGCTCCCACGTGGAATTTATGTACGAAATCGCCCGAACGGGCTGAGTCGGCGGGACTTAAGTAGCGCCTAACCTCTGCCTAAGCTGCCCAAAATTAGCTCCGCTTAACGGAACTATTCGCCTCTCCTGTCGTCTACATGTATGGGACAAGACAGGTCATGCGAACCTTCCTGCAGGACTTGCAGTACGCACTACGCCAGTTTCTCAAAGCGCCCGGCTTCGCCCTCAGCGCGATTCTCTCCCTGATGCTCGGCATCGGCGCGACGACGGCCATCTTCAGCGTCGTCTACGGCGTCCTCCTCGACCCGTATCCCTACAAAGACGCGAACCGCATGGTCCACGTCGAACTGAAAGACCAAAGCGGCCGTGGCCCCCTGCTCATCATCAACGGCTCGCAAATCAAAGATTTGCGGAACGCCTCCGCGGTCGAAGATTTCTTTGTACAGGACGACAAGACCGAAAGCCTCACAGGAGAAAAATTCCCGGTTTCCGTGCTCGTTGGTCTTTATTCTCCCAACGTCTTCGAGTTTATGGGCGTGCCTCCGCTGATCGGTCGCGAGTTCACCTCCGCGGATGCACCCGCCGGAAATCCAGCGCCTGTAGCGGTCCTCAGCTACTTGTTCTGGCAGCGGCAATACGGCGCCAGTCACGATGTGCTCGGCAAAACCATCGAACTGGACCATACGCGCTACACCGTGATCGGCGTGGTCCCGCCGCGTTTCACTTGGGGCGATAGTGACGTCTATTTGCCTGCCGTGCCTAACGCCGACCCGCATTATTACCAGAATGCATTCATCCGCCTAAAACCTGGCGCCAGCTTTCCCGCCGCCCAGGCCGAAATGCAGGCCTTGGTCGACCAATTCGCCAAACAAGACCCCACCAATTATCCGCAGAACATGCGCGTGAAAATCGTCACCCTCAACGAACAAGTGCTCGGACAGTTTGCGGGTGCCATTATCTTTTTGTTCGGCGCCGTCGTGCTCCTGCTCGCCATCGGCTGCGCCAACGTTTCCATCCTGCTACTCGCGCGTGGCGCGGCTCGCCAGCACGAATTTGCCGTGCGTGCTTCCATAGGCGCAGGCCGCGGCCGTCTGATTCGCCAGTTGCTCACCGAATCCGTTCTGCTTTCACTTGCCGGCGCCGTACTCGGCACCCTTGCCGCGTATTGGGGAGTCAAAGGGATCTCCTCGATGATGCCGTACTACTCGTTTCCGCACGAAGCCGCCATTCATCTCAATGGCATGGTGCTCCTGTTCAGCATCGCGGTCGCCGTCCTGACCGGGATCCTCTTCGGCATTTCGCCCGCCTTTCAGCTGTCCCGCCCGCAACTCGGTTCACTTATGCAGTCCAGCAGCGCGAAACTTACCGGCAGCACCCGCAGCCGCAACACGCACCGGCTGCTCATCGCAGGGCAAGTTGCGCTCACGTTGCTCCTGCTGGCCGGCGCTGGCGGCGCGGTGAAAGCCTTCGAGGCGAAAATCCACACGCCTCTCGGCTTTGATCCCGATCACGTTTTCGCTATGGATGTTTCTTTCCCCAAAGGTTCATCCAGCACTTGGCAGGACCGGATCAATCAACAGGAACTCGTGCGCCAGGTCATTGCCCAAACGCCGGGCGTTGCCGAAGCCGGCATTTCGACCACTTGGTTTCCCGGATTCGGTGGTTACTACGCAAAAGTCGAAATTCAAAGCAAGCCCGGGTTGACCGATGGACAAGCGGTTCTGACATTAGTCAGCCCGCAACTGCTTTCCACCTTGCGTGTGCCGCTGCTCAGCGGCCGCATGTTCGACGACGCCGAATCCAAGCGTGCCGCTCATCTCGCGCTCGTCAATCAGGCCTTCGTCAAACAATATCTCGGCGGCCTGAATCCTATTGGGCAAAGCGTGCGCAGCCCGGCTCTTCAGATTGATCGCCCCACATTTTTCTCCGCACCGGCCCCCTCCGACTGGCTCCAGGTCATTGGCGTGGTCGGCGACGCTAAAAATGCCGGCCTGGACCAGCCAGTGCGGCCCGCGATTTTCCTGCCTTACAGTTTCGTCCTCACTCCCGATCAATCGTTGCTGGTGCGCGCTAATGGCGACCCGCTTGCCGTGATTCGCTCCGTGCGCGAACGCCTGCGCGACGTGAATCCCGAGCTGGTTGTAGCTCGCGATCGCTCGCTGGCTTGGTGGCTCGACACGCAGGGTTGGGGCCGCGAACGTTTCATCGCTGTCATCTTTGGACTCTTTGCGGCTTTCGCTCTCGTGCTGGCGGCGACTGGCCTGTACAGCGTCGTTTCGTTTGCCGTCACGCAACGGACGCAGGAGTTGGGCATCCGCATGGCCCTCGGAGCGCGTCCCGGCGGCATCGTCCAACTCGTGCTTGGCTCGACGACCGCCATGCTGGCTTTCGGTCTCGCTTTGGGCTTGTTGCTGAGCGTCGCGCTGAACCGCCTCGTTTCTTCCTGGGCGGGCGGCAATTCGCGCGATCCGCTTACTCTGCTCGCAGCCGCCGCGCTGCTTGTCCTCGTCGCCGCTCTCGCTTGCGTCATTCCCGCCTGGCGCGCCGCCTCGATCGACCCGATGCGCGCCTTGCGCGTCGAATAATCTCCCTATTACGAAAACCGCAGTCCTCGCCACTTTAACGTCATTGTGCCGGCACGGTTCTTCGCGCCGCGGCCAAGTCCTCAAGTGCTTTTTCCCCTGTTTGCAGCATCACGTCGCGGTTCTCCCGCAATGCCGCAATGGTCGGAATCGCCTCGCGATCCGGAATCACTCCTTCTCCTTCCAGCTTTCTTCCCTTTGGCGAAAACCACAAGACCTCGCTGATCTCCAGCACGCCTCCGCCTTTCATTGTCCGGTCATGCGTGATTCCTAGCACGCAACCGCACGATTGTGTGCCCACCAGAGTCGCGCGCCCCGTATCCTGCATTCCTGCGGAAAATACCTCCGTCGCACTCGCTGAGTATTCGCTGATCAGAATCACCAGTGGCCCTTTGTAAATCCCCTCGCCGCTACGGCCCACAAATACCTTCGTCTCTGCCGCACGACTCCCGTCCTGCGACACCGACACTTGTTTCCGCGACATCCGCCGCTCGAACAACGTCTTCTTCTCAAAGAAAAATCCCGCCATGGTTCCCAGCGTCGCTCCATCGCCGCCGCGATTCCGCCGCAAGTCCAGCACTAAGCCGGGTGCATTGCGAAAACTCGCCACAGCGTCGCGGAAATCGTGTACCAGGCTGTGTTGAAATTCGTCGAAGCGAATGTAGCCGGATCCGTCCGGCAATTTCGCCGAAATCACTTGTGGAGCATTCGAAAGCAGTTGCCGCGCATACTTCGCTTCAAACATCGTTCCATCGGCCCGTTCCAGGCTCACATCCACCGGCTTGTCCAGATTCGCAGAAAAAATCGTGCTTAACATCCGCAACTTCGTTATACGCTCCGACGAAGACCGCGGAATATTGATCTCCGCGTCGGCTAACTCCTGTTCCATCGGCTTGTCGTCCAGCGCCCGCACAATCATTCCTGCTTTCACCCCGGCATTCGCCGCATTGCCCGCCGGAGCGACGTCCAGCACGACCACTTTCCCTTCCACAAAACCGGCTCGGAAGCCCACGCTGATTCCTTGGTGCTTTCTCCGATTGGCCCACTGTCCCGGCGAACTGAACCGCGTGTGCGCGTCGTGCAACTCTCCGGTCATCCGGTCCATCAGCACGTAGAACTCTTGATCGTCTTTCACCTGCTGTACCAACGGCAGATACCTTTGCCGCACTTCCCGCCAATTGACGCCGCCGAAGTCCGGGTCATAATAGTGTTCATCCACGTTTTTCCAGATCTTTTCGAACACTTCGATTCGTTCTTTCGGTGTGAGTGGCGCCTTCGCGTAAATGGCCAGCGCAAAAGCGAAAGCCAGGATGAGTGCAACGAACCGCGTAACGGGGCCCGAAAAAAAGTGACTTACCCGAGCTTGCGTCTGATTGGCTGGCAGGTTCACCAAGCACCTTTGCTGGAAAAAGGGGTTGTGTCAGGCACGCCCTTGGCGCGCTTCCGACCGATACTAATATGAACGCATGGACGGCGCGAAAGCACAAAAGGTTGGCTTCGCATCGCCGCGTTTTGGCCACTGCCTTGTTCCGCTTCCTCCTGCCTACTGCGGACGCTTCTGCTCCTCGCGATTCAACTCTTCGAGATTTTCCCTCGCCAGTTCATTCTTCGGATCGATTTGCAGCGCCCGCTCGAAATGCAGCCGTGCTTCCTTCACATTGCCGAGCTCGGCTAGTGCACTGCCCACATTAGCTTCTGCGTTGGCGTCTTGCGGATTCAGCCGCGCCGCCGAGCGAAATTCCGTCAGCGCCCCGTTGAAATCGCCCCGGGCTGCCAACGCGTTGCCCAAATTGTAGTGCGCGTCAAAATAGTCGGCGCGGCTTTTCAGTGCCGCGCTGAAATGGGGAATCGCTTCGTCCACCTTTTTGCTCGCTAGCAACATTGCTCCCAGCGCGTTGTTGGCCGTGGGATCTTCGGGATGAATCCGCAGCGCCTCGGAAAATTGCCTCGCCGCTCCCGGCAGATCTCCCTTCATCTGCAGCAGGGCTCCGAAATTATAGTGCGCTTCGAAATCGTCCGGGTCATTCTGCAGCCGATGGACCGCCAGCGCCTCTTGGATCGCCAGCCGCGGATCCGCCGTGCCTTCCGACGTTTCCCGCGGCAGCACTTGCAGCCACAAATGCGCCATCTCGTCCGCCGCCCGGTTTCCCGCTACAACGCGTTGCGGCGGTCGATTCGGATTGCGAACGTTTTCCTCCGAATTGTCATACACGAACCGCATCCCAATCTTCGTTCCCGCCGGCAGGTCCACCGGCTGCTCATACCGATACACCGCTTGCCAATTCAAATCCCAGCGGCTGATGTGAATCAGAGTCTCTTTCTTTCCGTTGGGCAGCGTCGCCCACCCCATCAAATCTTTGCCGAGGTAGTGCGCGTGCGGATAGATCGCTAGCACGCTGGCATCTACCGGCAGTGTGAATTCGTCCGTAACCACAAAATTCTTCTCGCCCGCCGGAATATCCAGCTTCCGGTCATTCTCCAGTTGCAGCAACATGGGATGCACCGTTGCCGGCTTGTCCGTGAAATATAGGCCCAGAGTCGGCTGAATCGGTTCGGCCTTTCCCGAAGGTTGTAAGTGCGTGTTAAGCACCAGATCCGTCCCTTTGTCCATACGCAGCGCCATTCCATCCGGCTCTACATACGGCGGTGACCCCGGCTTCCAGAACAGAAAATGACTGTCTGGATCAAACGTCTCCGACTCGATGATCAGCTCCATTCCGCCGAAGCCTGCACCTGGCTCTTTTTCCAGCCGCCGCCCCGATTCTTCTCGGTCCACTAGTACGTTGGCGTGATGTACCAAGCGCTTCTCCCCCGGCCGGATCTCGATTGCTTTAAGCCACCTCGTCCGGTTTACTGGCGTTCGAAACACAAAATTCCAGTACTGATCGCTCCCGCTCGCCGGAAGCGTATAAGGCTTTTCCGCGCGGACAATCACGTCCGGCTTCCCCAGCTGCCAACCCGCCGTAAACGATGGCGCTTTCGGCAAATCGCTCCCGTTACCTTCCGCTTCGCCTTGATCCACCCACGTCTGCATCGTCGCGATTTCTTCCTCGCTTAGCCGCAGCTCGTCCTTGAACTTCGGCCCCTTTGCATCGGGCAACCAGGGCGGCATGATTCGCTTGCTCGTCACATACGCGATTTGCCGCGCGTGCGATCGCACGTCCGCATAAGTCAACAGCGGAAACGGGCCCGCCTCGCCGGGATGATGGCACTGCGCGCAATTCGTATAAATGATCGGCGCGATATCGCGATCGAAAGTGACCGTCGCTGCTATTGGGCTCTTTGAACCGGCTTTTGGGGACCTATGTTTCGCGGCCAAGCCTGCCGATCCGACCGCCAGCAGCACCAACGATCCCGCGATTAGCTCACCCCGTTTCATTCCAAATCCGAGATGAAGCACCCCACACCGGGCTTGGCTTGCATCGTTAAAGTTTTGCCGCTGATCGCTGCCTGAATCGCATCCGCCAGGTCGTGGGTCGTCGGAGCACTGCGCGTCTTCGCGATATCCACGTACAAATCGTCGATTCGCCCGTGATACGCCAGCTTTCCACGCTCATCAAACACCCCAACCTCTGGCGTAACTTGCGCTTGCGCTACTTTCACCAGCGCATGTTGCGGATCCCGCAGCGCCGGCAATTTGTATCCGTACTCTCGCTCATGCTTGCGAATCTGTGCCGCCGACTCCGCCTTGCTCGGGTACACCAGCCAGAACGCTGCCTTCCCCGCGTACTCCGCGCTCAGCCGCTGAATCGTCGGCGCGTACCGATTCGCCACCGGACAATCCGTCCGCACAAAAACCAGCACGGTCACTTTGCCTGCCGACATTTTTATTGGATCAACTCGGTGGCCATCCAGGCCGAGCCCCGTCGCCGCCGGAACCTGGCAGCGCGCCGTCCATGCGCTCGCTAACCCCAGCAGCGTCATCACCATCGCTGCCAGCCACACACACCGCAAGCTGAAGAACACCCGGCCCATAAGCGCCTGCACCCTTGCAAGCCACCCAAAGTCTACAGCGCGGAATAGGCCTTGTGGAAGAGATTAGCAGGAGTAGCATGGGCTTGCCCTGAGCTTCGAAGGGCACTCTTGCCGGGTGCCTCTTGTAGCAAGGCAATGTTGTCGGATTTCAGAGGCGGACCCCTTGCGAGCGCTCTCTTCTGTCAGCCGAATTCATTACCCGCGACAAACGTCTCGCGGCCCTCAGCGCAGCTGCCCCGGCAACACGCCTTTCTTCCGGGCTTCGTCGAGCAAGTCACTGATCTTTCGCTCGATATCCCTCTGCTTTTGCTCCAAGCTGGCAATCTGCTGGTCCACTGGCACGCGGTTGTATCCTTTGCCAAGCTGATAACCCGCAGGTTCGGGCGCCTTCCCCTGTTGAACGTCTTTGAGTGCAGCAACTTGTTTCTTCGTGTCGTTCAGTTGCTCTTGCAATTTCTCGAGTTGTTTCTTGGTGCTTGCGATGTACTGCCCGTCCGCATTGCCGTCCGTTTTGCCGTTGCCTTTAACATTTTTCGAGCTTCCTACCACCGACACCGGCCCGTTCAAATCGCCGACATCTTCGTTCGTCCACACCTTCTTTTTCTTGCCGTGGGTTGTTGCGGTTGAGCTGCTGTCCGTCGTCTGCGTTGCTGTTGGGTTCGCGGAGGAGTTTCCGCCTTGGCCCGCCGTCGCCGTGCTTTGTGGACTGCTTTGACCAAAGTCGTTTCCGCACAACAAACCAAAACTACACAATGAAAAAAGAAGGATTTTCCGGCTGCCGGGGTTCATGGAGCCTCCTGTGGCGCTGGAGGGCTAGGCTAGTCCTAGTACTCTAAACCCAGCATACGCTGGAAAGTTTCAGGGATCCGATCCGTCAGCCGCGGGCTTGTTTAGTTCAGCACGGATCGATACCAGCGCTTCTTTGGCCGTCCCCATCCGCCGGTATTCCCGGTAAAACGTCCGCTCATGCACGGATATCGCGCTAAACAATTTCCGCCCGTCGAAATCGTATTGCGAGAACGACGGCATCCACAGCCCCGGCAGCATCTCGTACCGCTCTTGCATAAAATGACTGCCCTTGTAGATCTTCGCCAAAAACAGTCCTACGTTGATGTCTCCGGTGACCTCGCCCTCTACCCGCGCCATTTGCTCCGCCTCCGGATCAATCCACACAAATCCGCGCACCTTCGCAAAAATCGCGGTCATGCGCGATGTCGGCCTATACGTCGGGTTCGGCTCCAGTCTGTATTTGTACAAAACCCGCCCCGCGCGCGTTTCCGTACCCTCCAGCGTGTACAGAAACGCCGTCCGCGTCGCGTCGATCAAGTCATCGCGTTCCTTCTGTTTTTTCGCCTGCTTCTCGTAAGCATCGTGCTGTGCATGGCCGTCGTTCGCCGCCCAGGAAAGTGCCTTCTCCAGCTTGAGCAACTCCGCATGGTACACCTCGGGATTTGCCGGCTTACCGTCCGGTCCCAGCGCAATATGATCCACTCCCGTCCCAGCCGGAATCACACGCGAAACCTTGCTCTCCACCACGTCGCCGGCGTTCTTACGTGTCTCGAGCCGCTCCACGCGCTCGTACACGTTCATCGCCGCATCGCTCTTTTTCAGATTTTGCAGGACTTCTTCAAGTAGGGCGGCCTTAGCTTCCTCTGTTTGTGGAGGCGCCGGAATTGCATGCGCTGCGGCTGCGGGAGCGGGACTCTCCGTGCCCTGGCCCCCTGCATCACCAGCGGCCAAACCCAGCGCTATAAACACAATAAATGCACGCACTTGCATCTCGCGGTGTTTCCAGGCTTACCTGCCCATCGTAAGTCTGATTCTCTCCGGCGAGCAATTGTTGCACCCGAATCGGCCTGCAAACCGTCAACATCAGCAAGCTCCTAGCCGCCGGAACCCGGCACGTTTTAAGCCTAGGCAGACGACGGTTCTTTAGAAGCTCCCGTAGAAGCTTATGGCTCCGCAATGGACCCTAGTGGCTGTCTTTAGGAGGTGGGGGCTTCAGCCCCCACGTAAAGTGAGCCGAAGCAACAGGGCTTCAGCCCCTGAAGAAAGCTCTTAGCGCTTACGCAAGCACGTAGTTCAGGAGTACTCGTTAATACAGGATGTCAGGTCCTAATTGGGCTTCGGTTTTTCCGCCTGCTTTTGCTGTTGCTGCTGCTCTTCCGTCCACGGCGGCACGATTCCGTTCACGCGCGCGTACGCAATCGACTGCCCCAGGTGCTCCCCAAAATGTCCCGTGACCAGAATAAACGCGCCTCGCGTCGTGGTCTGTCGTCCAAACATCTTCATCGGCTTGTCCGCATCTCCATCCCCCACTGCCAGAATCGCCTGACGGAAATGCGCAAACGAATCCTTCAACGCTTGCACCGTTTTCGCCTTATCCGTGGCCAGGCCCGCCAGAGCTTTCATATCCACCCCTGCTGGCAGCGCCGCGCCGAACGCCTTCGCGATCCCATAGTTGGCCTGCGTGATATGAATGAACACTTCCCCAACCGACCGCACCCCTTCTCCCGGTCGCCAGCTATACTTTTCCGCCGGCATCGCCTCCGCCAACTTCGTGTAGCGCTGCTCGTAGTACGCTACTTCGTCCAGAAACTCCGCCCGATAACCCGACGTCGGCGCTACTTGAGCTGCCGCGCTCTGCGCCCTTCCCGTGGTTACCGACACCGACCCGAACACGATCACCAGCCCTACCACGCAAGACCACAAACGTCGCATCGCCATCCTCCCGATCTTTCGACCTGAATGAACCTCGCCGCCTACTCGCGTAACCCATTAAAAATAGACCGAATACGCACCGGGTAACTTACAGGAACCGGGCATGAAATTAAAGCCGCTTCCATACCGTCTATCTAGACGGGAACGATTCGCCCTCTATTCCCGTATACCTTAAGCAGTCTGGAGAGAACCCTTGGGCGTAGCACCCATCGAAGGCTTGGGCGGCCTCGGCCGCTTCCTGCCTCGCGCTTCCGTCAACAGCCGGACTAAGGACCTTCGCGGTACTCTCGTCACGGTGATCGAGACGTTGAAGCTTGCCCTCGATGCCCTCCGCGCCCATAAGCTACGTAGTTTCTTAACTTTACTGGGCGTCATTCTTGCCGTCACCACCCTCATCGCGGTCATGAGCGTCGTGGCGGGCATGAACTTTTACGTCGCCGACAAAGTGGCCAACCTCGGCGCTAACGTTTACGTCGTGGACCGCTTCGGGATCATCACCAGCGACGACGAATGGGTCAAAGCTCAGAAGCGTCCCTTGATCACCAACGAAGAGTTTCAGGAACTCAAAACCGAAATGCGCACGGCAACGCAACTCGCCGCGCTACTCGATTCCAACTCCGACGTCCGCTACGGCAATGACCTGCTCGAAAACGTCACCATCACCGGCATTACCCCGAACTACACCGAAATTCGTAGCCTCAACGCCGCCCTCGGCCGAAATCTTACCGAAGCTGACGAGACGCACCATTCTCCAGTCGCCGTCATCGGGACGGACCTCGTGAAGAAGTTCTTCTCCAACGTCGATCCCATCGGCAAAACCATCCGCGCCGGCACGCACAGCTATCAGGTCGTCGGCGTCACCGAAACCATCGGTAGCGCCTTTGGCCAGTCGCGCGACAACTTCATCTTTATCCCTCTCGGCACCTACATGAAAGAGTGGGGAACGCAGCGGGACTCCCTGCTGATTTTCGTCCAGGCCGGCGCTGCCGAAATGATCCCCGCTTCAGAAGATGAAGCTCGCATGTTGCTTCGTGCTCGTCGCCACGTTCCATTTAGCGCCAAAGATAACTTCGGCATCCTCGGCTCCGACTCCATCATGGCGCTCTGGAATTCCATCACCGGTAGTCTCGCCAACGTCGCCGTAGGTTTAACCGCCGTTTTCCTCGTCGTCGGCGGCATCGTCATCATGAACATTATGTTGGCCAGCGTCACCGAACGAACCCGCGAAATCGGGATCCGGCGCGCTCTCGGCGCACGCAAAAAACACATCATCCTGCAATTCATGACCGAATCTGCTCTCCTCGCCGCCGTCGGCGGTGTGCTGGGCATCACCTTGGCCTACAGTATCGTCGCCCTTGGCCGCGCTCTCACTTCTATCCCCATGCGCACTCCGATCAGCGCGGTCATCATCTCGCTCGCGGTTTCCACTGGCGTAGGCTTTTTCTTCGGAATTTATCCTGCGACGCGCGCTGCCAAGCTGGACCCCATCGAAGCGCTGCGCGCTGACGGCTGATCGAAAGGTACTGGACTTTCATCCCATGGCACAGCAGCACGGCGAAAATCTGAAACAGGCGATGGACACCCTTCGCGCTCACAAATTGCGCAGCTTCCTGACCGTCTTCGGCGTCGTTCTCGGGGTCGGCGTGATCATGGTTGTCGCCGCTCTACTCACCGGTTTCGACTCCGCCATCCAGGACAACATCAACCAGTTCGGCGCGGACACCGCCTTCGTTTCTCGTTTCGATCAGGGGCCGCACAATGGCCGCCGCCCCAAAGAGGAGCGCGAACGCAAACCCCTCCAACTTGAAGACGCCCAGGCCATTCAACAACTCTGCCCCGCCGTAAAAAATGTCACCGTCTTCGTCACCTGGTGGGAACAGCAACACACCGTGCGCACCAAAAGCGGCGAAGTCATCTCCATTGACTTCCGGGGTGTGCAACCGAACTTCGGCGAAGTCTACGCCAACGCGGCCGCCCTTCAAGGCCGCTTCATCAGCGAAGGCGACGACCTGCATCGCGAAAAGGTTGTAATGCTTGGCGAAAATGTCGCGCCGGTCCTGTTCCCAGACGGTTCCCCCGTCGGCAAGGACGTCATGATTGATGGCTCGCCCTTTCGCGTCATTGGCGTCGTCGAGAAGCCCAAGGGTATGTTCGGCGCCGACGACGAAGATCGCCGCGTCCTGATTCCCTACAACACGTTCCGCAAAGTTTATCCCGCTGCTTACGAAAATCAGATTCGCTTTGAGGCCTATCCCAATCGACTCGATCAGGCGGTTGATCAGGCCACCGAAGTTCTCCGCCGCCGCCGCAAGGTTCCCTACGACGGCAAAAACAATTTCTCCATTCAAACTTCCCAACAGCAGGTCGAACAGTTTCACCAAATCATGCTTATGACCTACATCGCCACGATTGTGTTAAGCGCGATCGGCTTGCTCATCGGCGGGGTCGGCGTCATGAACATCATGCTCGTCAGCGTCACCGAGCGCACCCGCGAAATCGGCATTCGCAAAGCCATCGGCGCAAAAAGTAAGGACATCACTTGGCAATTCCTGCTCGAAGCCATGACCCTCACCGGCGCGGGCGGTGTGATCGCCCTGATCCTCGTTAACGGCTTGGTGCTTCTGATTCGCCTGGGATTGAAATGGCCCGGCAGCGTTCCCTTCTGGGCTGCGCTCACCGGAATCGTCGTCAGCGTTGCCGTCGGCCTGATCTTTGGCGTCTGGCCGGCCACCAAAGCCGCCAAACTCGATCCCGTCGAAGCCCTCCGCTACGAATAATGTCGTACCGCCGGCATCCTGCCGGCTCCATGCAGCGGAAGCCCATACCACGCCGCGATCTCTCTAGCAGTTGTCTCATAAATAAGTTTTGGGGGTCGGAGCATCAGCTCCGACAAAAGCCAGCTAGGAAAATAGGGCTTCAGCCCCTGAGGAATTGGCTTTTTTTTGCCCGCAGACCCATTTATGAGGCAGGCTCGAGCAGTGCAACGAACCGAAAGGGAACTTATTCCGCAGTCGGCGCCGACGCCGCTGTCGCCGATCGGCTTTCTTCCGTCGCCGCCATCAGCTTCGTCTTGCGATGGCTCAACTTCTCTGTGCGAACCGTCGGCGCCGCCGCAATCGTGGGCGTCTTCCGCGCCTGCCAATACTCACGCGCGGATTTCGCCGTCAGCGCCGCCCCGCTCACCAACAAAACCAATGCCGCCACCGCCCAAAAATCTCGCGGCTCGACCGGCCGTTTCAACCACGCAAACGGTTTGTGCTCACCCACCGGCCGATTCGCCGTCCGCGCCACCAGATACAACGCCCGCGCTAAATCGTTCCCCGACTGATACCGCTCATCGGGATTCTTCGCCAAACATCGCGCCAGAATTCGGTCGAATGCCGTTGGCAATGCCGAATTCCTCTCCGACGGCGCCACCGGCTCGCTCGTCAGAATTTGCGCGCACACCTCGCCCAACGAATCTCCCGCAAACGGCCGCACTCCTGTAATCATTTCGTACAGCACGATCCCCAGCGAAAAAAGGTCGCTCCGTCCGTCCTGCTTTTGCCCCTGAATCTGCTCCGGCGAAAGATACGCCGGCGTTCCCAGCACCCGGTCCGAGCGCGTCACCTGCGATGCAAACCGCGCCACGCCAAAATCCACCAGCTTCACTTTTTCATTTTCCGTGATACGGATGTTGCTCGGCTTCACATCCCCGTGAATCACCCCGCAACGATGCGCATAAGCCAGCGCTGAAGCCAAATCCGCCGTCCACACCGCCGCCCGCGCAAATGGAATCGGCCTATGCGCCAGCTTCTCCTCGACTGTCGTGCCTGAGATAAATTCCATCACCAGAAACGGCATTCCGGTCGCGTCGTGCCCCACGTCATAGAGCTGCGCGATACACGGATGCGACAAGCGCCCGATCGTTTGCGCTTCCTGCAAAAACTGCTGCTCGCTGTTTTTCCCGAAGCCTTGCAGAAACGACTTCACCGCCACCGGCCGCCCAATCACCGTATCCAACGCTCGGTCTACGCGGCAGGTTGCACCGCGTCCAAGATTCTCCAGGATTTCGTAGCGGCTGGTTTGCAGTACGGGGCTCATGCGGAACGCAACAAACGCGAGGCACGCTCGCGAAAACTCATCCCCTGCGCCTGCGCCGGCGTTTCCGAGGTCTTGCGCCGCGCCAGTGGATATAAGTCCGCGGCGAGCAAATCCACGGACGCATAACGAAGATTCGGTTCTTTTTCCAGGCACTTCGCCACCACGGCGTCAAAACCCTTCGGAATCGAAGGATTCGCATGCGAAGGCGCCAGCGGCTTCGAAGACATCACGCGTGTGCAAATTCCCTGCAACGAATCCGCGTCGAACGGCCGTTGGCCGGTCACCAACTCGTACAACACGATGCCCAGCGAAAAAATATCCGAGCGCGCGTCCTGCGGCCGCCCCATGATCTGCTCCGGGCACCAATACGCCGGTGTCCCCAGGAGTGCCGTGTCCTTTTTGTCGTGATTCGCCAGTCGCGCCATGCCAAAGTCGGTCAGCTTCACGCGCCCGTCATCCAGAATGAGCACGTTCGCTGGCTTGATGTCGCCGTGAATCACGCCTTTGCGGTGCGCAGCCAGAAGGCCCGAGCACATTTCGCCCACCCACGCGCACGCCTTCGGGAACGGGATATTCCCTTTGTCCAGCAGCTTGTTGACGGGCTGGCCTTCCAGAAATTCCATCACCAGGTACGGCGTCTGCGTGGCTTCATCAATGCCCATATCGTGCAGCGTCACGATGCACGGATGCGAAAGCTGCCCGACGACGCGCGCTTCCGTCAGGAATTTGTTGCGTCCTTCGCCTTGCGCCAACGCCGCGGAAAACAGCTTGATCGCCACCAGCCGCCCGATCATCGGGTCGTGCGCGCGCACGACTTTGCTCGTCGCCCCGGTGCCAATGGTGTCAATGATTTTGTAACGTCCGACTTGCATGGGTCTTTCCCTCAGAAAGACATGATTTTCGCTACACCAAGAGACTAAGGAAGGGGTTGGTTCTATTAAATGAAGCAAGCGTCCCGCCGGGAAGGGTACGTCCGTACTAGCCCAAACGTCTCAAATTAGCCATCTCTAATCGCTGTTCACGCAGTCTCACGCCAATCCTCCGCAGCTTCAGGGCTGGCTCCCATCTTCGTCAGCCCAACCCACCGCCTTTCTCTTCTCTGCGTCCTCTGTGTCTCTGCGTTTCGCTTTCCTTCTTTTGTCCTCTCCGGCGCCGTCCTCACTTAAACTCCGTCAGCGCCGGCGAATTCTCCAAATGCCCCGGAAACTCTCGCACAAACGCGCTCATGTTCCGGTGCCACATCCAGTTAAACCCAAACTGATTCATCTCCCGCAGCGCCTCGCGCGAACTCACCTTCTCAAACGCCATCCGGTACGCCGCCACAAACACGCCGGTCCGATCGTCGCCAAAATGGCAATGCACAAAAACCTTCGCCTCCGGATTTTCCCGGAAAATCGTCAAAAACAGCGCCACCTGTTGATCCGAAGGCGGCGCCCACCCGTTCACCGGAATATTCAGGAAGCGCATTCCCAGCCCTTCTGTCGTGTGCTGTTCCCACGCGATTTTCGTTTTCTCCTCATCGCGCAAATCCACGATCGTGTTCACGCCGATCTCTTTCAGCGCGCGCACTCCCGGGCTCCGCGGCTGCGCTCCGCGATACAAATGTTCATTCACCTGCGCGGCATTCGGCACGCCCGGCACATAAATTCGTTTCGCCGAGATCACGCTCGGCGTCGCCACGGAGCTCGCCGTTTGCGGCTTCGCGAAAAAATAAATCGGCCACGCCGCCGCAAGAAAAATTCCACAGAAAATACTCAGCTTTCGCTTCATACCGGTTTCGCTGTACAGACAAAGTCTAGCGCGCCATCCCACCATGCGAAACTCGTTGCTCACAAAGATGTTGTCTCTAGTCGCCCTCCGCAATCCCACCACTACAAATAGACGCTCTGCGGAAACGTGGACAACATTTTGCGTTTTTCTCTTGACACCGTTTTCCCTCCCATCGATACTTCACTCCCAGATTCGGGGGACGCGGAAGCGCCAGGCGGACCGAGTCGAGGCAAAATATCGGTCCGTGTGATTC
>Ga0335080_10000812_pt1 | contig 29445 bp, 22 predicted proteins | sample Lox_Sample_34_FD_206720 | JGI IMG/M metagenome (GOLD analysis project Ga0335080, IMG submission 206720) | Soil microbial communities from Loxahatchee National Wildlife Refuge, Florida, United States - Lox_Sample_3.4 | ecosystem: Environmental > Terrestrial > Soil > Wetlands | place: USA... | reverse complement strand
GTGTATTGCGTTCCAGTGGCAGCGAGTTGCGGAATCGGCGGGAACAGAGTGCTGCTGGACTGGTCGGATTTGCCTGGTTCCCCGTGGCAGCCGGCGCATTCGTTGAGATACATTCTGCCGCCCGCGATGAGGTTTTCGTCGGTGGGCTGGATGGGATTGGGAAGCTCGGGGGCTTCGCGGCGGACGGAGGCGTGCACGGCGGGTTGCAGCAGCCAGGTTTCGAAGCTGGATGGAGGGATATCGCCGCGAACTTCGGCGTAGCCGAGGCGGAGGTAAAGGAAACCGCCGACAGCAATAATGACAAGGGTAAAGAGGACGCCGAGGAGGAAGTTCTTCATCGGTGGATTCTCCTTCTGCCGTCTTAGCCACAAAGAGCAACCAAGGCGGAGCGAAGTTTTGGAGATGGGGCCTAGTGACGTTGTGGACCTGCGGGCCTAGTCGCCGGGTTAGACGTAGAATGGCGGCGAGTGTTTCGAGTTGGCGCGGAGGAGGGGCAAGCCCCTCCCCTACAGAACCGCAGGCTATCGCTCTGCAGCTTGCGGCCAAAGCAGGAGGGGGAGATGACACAGGACACGCCGGGGCTGGCGAAGGTACTGGATCGGCTGGAAGAACACTACGGCGAGCAGAAGGCGGTGGGGCCGACGGATCCGTACGAGATGATTGTGTTTGTGAACAGCGCGTATCCGGCGACAGATGCCGCGTGCGCGAAAGGGTATGAGGCGCTGAAGAGCGAAGTCGGCACGAAGCCGGACGAGATTTTGAAGGGGCCGAAAGGCAAGTTGTTGAAAGCGGCGCGGCTGGGCGGGATGCTGCCGGAGATGCGCGTGGAGCGGTGGAAGTTGATTGCGCGGATGGTGAAGAAAGAATTCGGCGGAGATTTGAGTAGCACGCTGAAGAAGTTCGTGAACGATGAAAAAACGGCGCGAGAAAAGAGATTGCGGGCGGCGGAGAATGCTCTGAAGAAATTTCCAGTGATTGGCGAGCCCGGGGCGGACAAGATTTTGTTGTTCGCAGGATTGGCACCCATTGCGGCAGTGCCTTCGGCGAGTACAGGCGTGCCGCAGCGGATTTTGTTTGGGCAGGAGGAGAAGAATTACGCGAAGGGCTATCGGGCAGCGCAGGACAAGATTGCGGTCGAGGTGCCGGAGGAGTTTGCGGCGCGGCGGCGGGCGTATTTGTTGTTGAAGAAGCACGGGCAGGAGATTTGCAAGCGGACAAAGCCGAAGTGCGAGATTTGCCCGATTCATGGGATGTGTGCGTATTTTTGGAAGAATTCGTAGGACGGATGTTTATAACCTACCGAACGGATGAGGACCGCTGAAGCGCACCCCGCATTGCGGAGACTGCTTGGCGGATTCGGCAAGTCAGGTGGGCGGTGAGGCGCGAGGCGCCTCTGCAACCGGAGGCAGAACTCTGCGGGCATTCTCGAAAGGATGCCCTTACAAGTGCTTACTGGGCTTGCGGCTCCCCTTGTTCCTGCATACACAAGGGTGCCGGCCGCAAGCGATGCAGAGGCCTTGAGCGCTGCGCTTCCGTGATTTCTTGATCGACGGAGTCTCTATGAACTTCGACCAATGTCTGTGCCTCTTTTGACGCTCGGGGCCGATGTCACGCATGGTCGTTAGTCGGCAAAGAAGTTACTTGACTTCCCAGGTGTCGCCGGCGCGGAGGAGCTTGGCTAGGTCGCCGGGGCCGCGCTTCGCGATGACGTCGTTGATCTGCTGATTCATCACGTCTTCGTAGCGAGGCAGATTGTCTTGCGAGCGCAGAATGCCGATCGGTGTCGGGAAGCCGGGGCGATGCTCGATGTGGGAGAGCAGGAACGCGTAGTACGCGCGCGGATGGTGCGCGTCGTGGATGAGCAGGTCGGATTCGGTGATGCCGTCGCCGAGCTGCACGACTTCGAGATCGCCGTCGGGCATCCGGCGGAGGCCCTTGTCGCGATTCTTTCCGAAAATGAGCGGCTTGCCGTGCTCAAGCTGAAGGACGTGCTCGCTGCGGGCGTCTTTTTCGGTAAGGCCGAACCACGCACCGTCGTTGAAGATGTTGCAGTTCTGCAGAATTTCGACGAACGCGGAACCCTTGTGCGCGGCGGCTTGCCTGAGGGTTTCTTTCAGGTGCTGCTGGAAGACGTCGACGGAGCGCGCGACGAAAGTGGCTTCGGAGCCGATGGCAAGCGAGATGGGGTTGAAAGGACGGTCGAGCGAGCCGTACGGAGTGGACTTGGCTTTCTTGCCGAGTTCGGAGGTCGGCGAGTATTGGCCTTTGGTGAGGCCGTAGATGCGGTTGTTGAAGAGCAGGACCTTGAGGCCGACGTTGCGGCGGAGCATGTGAATGGTGTGATTGCCGCCGATGGAGAGAGCGTCGCCGTCACCCGTGGCGACCCAGACTTCGAGATCGGGACGAATGGCTTTGATGCCGGTAGCGATGGCGGGCGCGCGGCCGTGAATGGTGTGGAAGCCGAACGTGTTCATGTAATAGGGGAAGCGGCTGGAGCAGCCGATGCCGGAAACAACGACGAAGTTTTCGCGCTTGATGCCGAGTTCCGGGAAGACGGATTGGACGGCGGAGAGAATGGCGTAATCGCCGCAGCCGGGGCACCAGCGGACTTCCTGGTCGGTTTGGAAGTCTTTTTTTGTAAGCGGCGGAAGCGGCGGGGGAAGTGTGGCAGTGCTCATCGGGTGGCTCCGAAAAAGAGTTGAAAGTCGAAAGAAAGTGAAACGCAGAGACGCAGAGTGCGCAGAGAAGAGAAGAAAGACGATAAAAGGAGGTTCCTCGCGCAAAAACCGCGCTCGGAACGGCCTGTTTGGCGGTCCGGGTGCGGTTCAGGAAAGGCGTCAGGCCTGAAGGCCTGAGCTACAGCATGATGGTTAGACACCGAGGACCTCTTCGATCTTTTGTTCCAGTTCGGATTGTTTGAAGGGGCGGCCCTGGATTTTGTTGAGGCCGACGGCGTCGACGAGATATTTGGCGCGGAGCACCCAAAGGAGCTGGCCCATGTTGAGCTCGGGGACGAGGACATTTTTGTAGCGTGCAATGACCTCGCCGAGATTGGCGGGCAGCGGATTCAGATGGCGCAGGTGGATGTGGCCGATTTTGCGGCCCTTGGCACGCTGCGCCTTTAGCGCGGCGGTAATGGCGCCGTGCGTGGAGCCCCAAGCGACAATGAGCAGGTCGCCCTCGGGATCGCCGACCGGCTGGACATCAGGAATGTCCTGGGCGATCGCAGCGACTTTAGCGGCACGAATGCGGACCATATGCTCGTGATTGAGCGGCTCGTAGTTGATGTTGCCGGTGACGTCCTGCTTTTCGAGGCCGCCGACGCGATGCTCGAGGCCGGGAGTGCCAGGAACGGCCCAGGGGCGCGCGAGCGTTTCCGGGTCGCGCTTATAAGGCAAGTAGCCGACGCCGTTCGGGCCGTTGGGCGCTTTCGCGAATTCGACGGGGAATGCGGGAATTTCGTCGAGATTGGGAATGCGCCAGGGTTCGGCGCCGTTCGCGAGGTAGCCGTCGGACAGAATGATGACGGGAACCATATATTTGGCGGCGATGCGGCTGGCTTCGAGAGCCATCCAGAAGCAGTCGCTGGGAGTGGCAGCGGCCAGAATGGGAATCGGCGCTTCAGAGTTGCGTCCGAAGAGCGCTTGCAGTAGGTCGGCCTGCTCGGTCTTGGTGGGCAAGCCGGTGGATGGGCCGCCGCGCTGAATGTCGCAAATGACGAGAGGAATTTCGACGGCGACAGCGAGGCCCATAGCTTCGGTTTTGAGAGCCATGCCGGGGCCGGAGGTCGTGGTGATCGCAAGCGCGCCGGCGTAGGCGGCACCGATGGCGCTGGTGATGGCGGCGATTTCGTCTTCAGCCTGGAAAGTCATGACGCCGAAGTCTTTGTATTGCGAAAGTTCGTGAAGAATGTCGGACGCGGGAGTGATCGGGTAACTACCCTGGAAAAGCTTCAGGCCGGATTTTTGGGAGGCGGTGACGAAGCCGAGCGCCAATGCCTGGTTGCCGCTGAGGTTGCGGTAAACGCCAGGAGCGAGCTGCGCCGGCGGAATTTCGTAGCTGATCTGGAAAGCTTCGGTGGCTTCGCAGTAGGAGTAACCGGCCTTCATCGCCAGCTTATTGGCTTCGACGAGGAGCGGCTTATTTTTGAATTTGGCGTCGATCCAGCGGACGGTAGGCTCCATGGAGCGGTTGTAGAGCCAGTAGCACATGCCGAGCGCGAAGAAATTTTTGCAACGGGAAATGGATTTGGCGTCGAGGCCGAGATGGTCCAGTGCGGCTTTGGTGAGGCGCTCGAGTTCGACGGAGAAGAGGCGGTATTTGTCGAGCGAATGGTCTTCGAGCGGATTTTTTTCGACTTTCGCTTTGCGCAGATCGTTTTCGGTGAAAGCGTCCGAGTTGACGATAAGAATGCCGTTGGCCTTGAGGTCGGCTACATTCATTTTGAGCGCGGCGGGATTCATGGCGATCAGGACGTCGACGGCGTCGCCGGGTGTGTATACGTCGCTCGAAGAAAAATGGAGTTGATAGCCGCTGACGCCGGGAAGGGTGCCGGCAGGAGCGCGGATTTCGGCAGGAAAGTCCGGGAAAGTGGCGATATCGTTGCCGTAGAGCGCGACGGTGTTGGTGAATTGACTGCCGGTGATTTGCATGCCGTCGCCGGAGTCGCCGGCAAAACGGATCACTGCGCGGTCGATTACCTCGCGCCGGTGTTTTACCGGCGGCGTTTCAAGCAAAGTGGACATGGTGACAAAGCTCCGCTGTTACTGAACTCCCAGTCATTCCCCCGCATAGGAGTTGTGGCTCGGGTCGTAAGGAGGGGCGGCGCGGAGTGCAGGTTGGACTGTATCCGCGCCGTCCGGAGCCGACGAGAAAAGAATACCACACCGGCTCCATGCGTGGCGGGGAGAGAGTCCGCCACGCGCAATGTGTCGTTGAAGAGTGGGACGCGGCGGAGGAGCGTGAGGTTTCGGTGCGGTCGGAGAATGCGGACAGTGAACGCGCATGCGCGAAGGCAAAACGAAAAGATTTTCCTTGAACTTCGCTTTCTATTCGCCTATAGTGGCTGTGGAAAAGTTCAGTTCCTGCGCGGAGGTTGTTCATGGCCCTGACAAAACGGCAGAAGGAAGTGTTGGATTATCTGGTGTCGTTCGAGACCAAGCACGGATATGCGCCAAGCTTTGAGGAAATTGGCAAGGGCCTGAAGTTGACTTCGCTGGCGACAGTGCACAAGCACATCACGACGCTGGAGAAAAAAGGCTTCATCCGGCGCGGCTACAACCAGAGCCGCTCCATTGAAATTTTGCAATTGCCGAAGCCGGTGAAGGAACAAATTATCGATCGCAAGGTGCAGGAACTGCCATTGGTGGGACGCATTGCGGCGGGGCGGCCGTTGGAAGCCGTGGAAGAGCGCGAGACGATTTCGCTGGGCGATTTTGCGCGCAGCGGCAATTCTTTTGTACTGCAAGTGAAGGGTAGCTCGATGATTGAGGATCACATCATGGACGGGGACTATGTGGTCTGCGAACAGACACAAGTGGCGAATGCGGGAGATATTGTGGTGGCGCTGGTTAGCGGAGAGGAAGCGACGCTGAAGCGTTTTTACCGGGAAGGCGCGGGAAAGATCCGGCTGCAGCCGGCGAATTCAGAGATGGCGCCCATTATGGTGGCGGCGAATGACGTCAAGATTCAAGGACGAGTGATTGGCGTGCTGCGGAAGTATTGAGACGACAGACGTGTTAAGTCAGCGCGCAGTCAGCATCCAACACGCCGGAGCAACAACGTAGGGCAGCAATCGCTCGCGAGTTACGCCGCTTTTTTCTTCGCTTCCGCGGTCTTCGTGTCCGGGAACAACAAGTCCAGGAGCAGCAGAATTGCGCCGATGGTGATCGCGGAATCGGCGACGTTGAAAGCGGGCCAGCGGTAACTGCCAATCCACACTTCCAGAAAGTCGGTTACGCCACCATGCAGGATGCGGTCCGTTACGTTTCCAGTGGCGCCGCCAAGTAGCAACGCGATCCCCGCACTGGCCTTAGCTCCGCCTTGTCCGGAGACGAGCAGCCAGGCCAGCGCGCCGATGACCAGGAATGCGCCAACGATCAAGGCGAAGCGCACCCAAGGTGACGCCGAATCTGCGAACAAGCTGAAAGCAATCCCGGGATTTTCGCTGTGGACTAGATAGATGAGCCGGTGCGCGATTTCGTGCCGCCAACCTTCGGGCGTTTTCATCTCGAACCACGCTTTGGTGGCGCGATCCGAGACAACGATTCCCAGCGTTAGCCAAAGCCAACGTAAACGAACACTCAGCATCATAACTCTGCGACGCTCCGTCTTTCCAACTGGGCGAGCGCCGCGCTGCAGCGCTCGCAAGCCGACCTGTGCATGCTATTTTCGCCCACGTGCGTCGAATAATGCCAGCAACCTTCGCATTTGGTTCGTGCCGGCGCGCAAGCAGCGCGAATGAGGTTGAGATTGCCCGGCACATCGCCCGCAGGGGCGAAGCCATGGAGTCGTTTTGCCAAGGGGCACGGAGAGTGGTCCGGCATAGCCCGGTCCTTCGTTCAGGTATGCCGGCATAACACTTGCTTCGCTAACGTCTAAGACCGCGGAACTGCGTGTGTTACAATAAGAGGGTGCGGCCCAGAGGTATGCCCAGCAACCTTTGGTGAAGGGCCAGAATCATAGCAGTGTTAGACGCCGATCGTGGTAGCTGTGCGTCTAAGCAGGGGGAAATGGTGCCGGGTCTCATCGTTAACTTAGTTCCTGAAGGTTTGAAGAGGCCGGATCCTTCCCGAGCCAGCGATCCTGCGGTTCCCGTTCCTTCAAACGCGGTTCCGAAATTTGGCGCGCCCAAGATACTTCTGAACGATAACTTTTGGTCTAACCTCAAGCAATTCCTGACCGAGCGGCCGGTCAAAGTGAAGGATCGCGCGGGCGCCCCGTTTGTGAAAGAGGATTTCGGCGGCGGCACTCTGGAGAATTTCAAGGATTTTCTCAGCTCGCGTCCCGTGCCGAAAGGGCCGGTCAACAGCCGGCTCGCGGTTTCCTGGGGGGCGAACTTCGGCGGCTTCGGCACACGCCTGAAAGAGCTGTTTTTTCCGACCAAGCTTCCGCCAGCGAATTTCACGAGCAAGCCCATCAAGGTTCGCGACATCTGGACCAAAGACGAGAACTTCGGCTGGACGCAAATCATTTCCTTTGCCGCGCACGGCGGAGTTTTCGCTCTGGTAATTTTCCTGCCGCTCTTCTGGCATTTTTCGGCTTCGACGCAAGCCAAGAACAAGTCCGTCGACTTGGGGCCGATCGATATTTCGCCGTACGTGACGAAGCTGCCTGCGGGCGCGAAGAAGTCCGGTGGCGGCGGTGGCGCAAACGACCACACGCTCACGCCGGTGAATAAGGGCAAGCTGCCAAAATTCCAATACACGCAGTTCACTCCCCCGCAGGTGCATCCGGTCAATCCGAATCCCAAACTGGCGATGGATCCTTCTTTGCTTGGGCCGCCGGATCTGAAAGTCCCCAATCTCAATGCTTCGACTTTCGGCGATCCGTTGGCTAATGGTTCCAGCGATTCGCTGGGTCACGGAAACGGAACGGGTATCGGCAGCGGGAATGGAGGCGGTTTGGGTCCCGGAGATACGGCCGGCACTGGCGGTGGCGCTTTCCGCGCCGGCGTGAACGGCGTGGGCGTTCCGGAGTGCATTTATTGCCCGGCACCGCAATATTCCGATGACGCGCGCAAAGCGAAGTACATGGGCTCCGTGGTGCTGCAAATCACAGTTACACCCGATGGCCGCGCGGTGAACATCTCGATCATCAAGGACCCCGGTATGGGGCTGGGTGAAAAGGCCGTCGAAGCCGTGCGCACGTGGCGCTTCCGTCCGGCCGCGGGACCGAGCGGCAAGATTGTGCCGGTGCAGGTTCCGATCGAAGTTACTTTCCGCCTCTATTAGTTTCTGTCGGTTTCCGAATTCTGGTGGGTCGCTCCTTACGTAGACGCATCCACGTTCTTTACTTCATTACTTCTTTCGTTCATTACCTCAACTTCCGTTTTTCAGGCAACCAAATTTTCGTGCGTCTCTTCTGAGTCTCCGACTGGTGCCCGCCTCCAGCCCTTCCGGGCCTCCTGGCAGGCGGAAGACGGAGGCCTGCCCATGCGCGATCCGCTCCTGCGCTCCTTATTCTGCAAGAAATCCGCCAACTCTTCGGTTGAAGACAGTTCCCACGATTCCTGGCTCAACCGCGTGCGCGAAAACCTTGCGCAGTTGCTACTTCCATCGCCGCTGAAACCTTCGGCCGCCAACGGCGCGCCGATTCATCTTCTGCAATTCGAAAAATCGGCGCGACCCGCGGGCGCTCAGGGCGCTTCTCTTCTGGCCCATGCCGCCGTGCTTATCGCGGTAATTCTATTTCTGGCGAAAGGACCGCGGATCTTTCGGGATCCCGGGCCGATTATTCGACCTGGGGACAGTTCCATCACCATTTCCGCAGCCACGATTCGGACAGTTGCTGGCCCGCATCCGTCCGATGGTCGCGGGAATGGCGGCGACCTCAATCCACTTCCTCCGACCGCTGGTACTCCGCCGGTCCGTTCCGCCATTCAGATCGTCAAGCCAACCTCGCCGGCCAATCAGAATTCCATTCTTCCGGAACCCCCGACGATCCTTGATCCGAATGCGCCAGCCATTCTCAACTCCGGCAGAATCGGCTTGGACTGGAAGTCGGACCAGAACAATTCCGCGGGCCCTGGCAGCGGTCATGGTATTGGCACCGGACCAGGCGGCGGAGCGGGGACCCGTGACCCGGGGCAGTACGGCAGCGGCTCCGACAATACCTTTTACGGTCCGGGCTTCATCCCTCCGCAGTGTGTTTATTGCCCGTTTCCAACGTATTCGGACGACGCGCGCAAAGCTAAAGTACAAGGCGCAGTCACATTGCGGGTTCTCATCGGCGCGGATGGCCGCGCGCAGGACGTTCGCATCGTGAAAGGCATCGGCTTCGGGCTGGACGAGCGGGCCATCGAGACCGTGCGCAACTGGAAGTTCATCGCCGCGCGGGACTCTGGCAAGCGCTCTGTCTCTTCCTGGGTCACCGTCGAGGCCGTTTTTCGCCTGTTCTAAACCGCTAACCTTAAGAGACGACGCGATTCGCTGTCGCGGAGCTTGTATGTTCGGAAAGGGCATTTTTTGCTCGGCTGAAGCCCGTGCTTCAAGCAACACAGCCGCGGCTTCTTGTATCTGGCCCAAACGCAATCTGCTAGGATTTTTCGCATGATCAAAGCACTACGTTTGATTCCCTTCCTTTTGGCGGGAGCATTGCTCTTCACAACCGCCGCTCGCGCGCAAACGACAGGCGGGCTGGAGATCGTCGCTCGCATTACGCCGACAGCCGCGCATCCTGAGCCGGTGCGCGCCTTCACGTTCTACATCCTGAGCAAAAGTTACGCCGACATTTGCAAAGAAGTGGAAGGCAATGACATCGTTCCGCCCAAAGACAAGTTCATCGACAGTCTCGACGTCACCAAGGAATTGAAAGCGTGGATGAAAGAGCACGACACTATCGACCTCACGCAGCCGGACCTCGACAAGATGGTGAAAGTGAACGACGTGATGGACGTTCCCGAATTTCTCGCGGCTTACCAGCGTTCGAACAGCGGCGGGGTCACCAAGGGCATGCCTAAGCCCAAATTCACCGAACAGGAAAAAAAAGAGCACCCCGACAAATACGAGAAGGACAAGCAGGACTACATGAACCAACTGAAGAAGTTTATTCAGCAGAATCCCGCCACGATCATGGGCATCGAGCTGGAACTGGACGGGGTGAACCCGCAGCGCAAATGGGCGCTGCTCAACAGCAATCATAAGCGGCACATCGAACGCTTTTCTCCCGAAGTGGCGCAAACCAAATATCTGATCGCAAAATTTGACACCGATCTGGACGGCCATGCGATCGTGGCTAATCTGACTCCAGGCAATTACTGGATCAGCTCGCTGAATCTCGACGCCAGCGCCGGCGACGCGCGCGAACGCTGGGATGTGCCGGTGACCATCCAAGCGGGACGCACTCTGCGAGTCGAGCTCACCAATTTAAACGCCGCCGACATGCTGGCGGCGTCCATGCCATAGGTTGCATACTGCTGCAGCCGTGGGCACACCTCTCCTCTGGCTGTCCTTTAACGTTTTCGTACTCACTGCCATTGCGCTTGATCTGGGCGTGTTCCATCGCCGTCCCCATCGGATGGGCACGCGCGAAGCGCTGCTGTGGACCTGCGTGTGGGTCGGGATCAGCGCGCTTTTTGGACTCGGCGTCCTGCGTTTCGCCGGCGAGCAGCGCGGCCTCGAATTTTTCACCGGCTACGTGATCGAAAAAGCGCTCAGCGTAGACAACCTCTTTCTTTTTCTGGTGATCTTCCGCGCCTTTGCCGTGGATGAGGCGGTCCAGCATCGCGTGCTCGAGTGGGGCATTCTGGGCGCATTGATCGCACGCGGTATCATGATCGCCGCTGGCGCCGAACTCATCAGCCGCTTCAGCTGGATCTTGTACGGGCTGGGCGGATTCCTGGTCATCGTTGGCGCGCACATGCTGTTCGCCAAGCGCAAAGAAATTCATCCGGAACGCAACGCACTATCCCGTTTTCTCAGCAAACACCTTCGCGTAACGCAAGGCTTCCGCGGCGGGCATTTTTTTGTGCGCGAAACTGCAGGTCAAGGGAATTCCAAGACCGAAAAACGCACTCAGCTTTTTGCGACGCCGCTTTTTATCGTGCTCCTAGTGGTCGAATTTACCGACATCACGCTGGCGGTGGACTCGATTCCCGCGATCTTCGGGATCACGCGCGACGCTTTTATTGTTTACACTTCGAACGTATTCGCGATTCTTGGCCTTCGCGCGATGTATTTTCTTCTGGCTGGAGTTCTGGGCCGGCTGCGCTTTCTCACCGCGGGGCTTTCCGTCGTGCTCATGTTTATTGGCGGCAAGATGATTACCGAGCCTTGGTTGCACATCTCCATCGAGCTCTCGCTCTGCGTCGTGGCCGGCATTCTGCTGATTGCACTGGCCGCCTCGCTCCTCGCAAAGCCGAAACAAGAGACGGAATAGACGCACGCGCATCTGGCCGCGGCGGTCTTAGGACAATCTAACTGCGTCTTTTTGGTCTAGTAAGAAGCGGGCTTTAGGGACGGTCGGGACGCGCCACGCCACTCGTGCGTTCGGCCACGATTTTGCGCGCCTTTTCGTAGAGCGCCCGAGCCTGCGGCACGGCATCCACCGCGGCCAGGAGTTGCGGATCCGCTTCGAGCAGAACCTTGAAACCTTCCTGCTGGCCAAACGTCGAGAGAAATACTTCCTGCTTGATCTTGCGCTTGATCCAGTCGAGGTTCTCGGAAAAGTCCGGCTCGGTATAGCGAATATTCTTCGACGCCAGGAATTTGCGGAACTCGCCAAGCAACTCGTCGTTGACTACGAACTCCTTGGTGATCGTTGGACGCGTGCCCAGGAAGTGCCGGGTAAAGCCGCCCACGCTATTCTCGAATGGATAAAAAACATCATCACGGAACATCACGCGCTGGAAACGGTTGTAGTCGGGTTCTTTCACCACAATGTCCGGCGTGATTCCGCCGCCGCCGGTCACCTGACGGCCGCTGTCGGTCAGGCGCACCTCAGACGGATGGTCCGGCACTTTGCGCTCATAGTGATACGAGTAGAGCGAGATGGATTTGTAGTCGCGTTGAATCAGGCGCCCGCTGGGTGTGTAGTAGCGCGCGGTGGTCAAGGCCAAGCCGGTGCCTTCGCTGAGAGGTTGCACGATCTGCACCAGACCTTTACCGAACGTCGTGTCACCCACGACAACGCCGCGGTCATGGTCCTGCACTGCGCCGGTCACAATTTCCGTGGCCGAAGCGGAACCGTTGTTCACGAGCAGGACCAAGGGCTCGTTGTTCCCGTGATTTCCGCGCAATGCGTAATAGCGTCGTTCAGGAGACGTGCGACCGCGTTGCGCGACGATCAGCTGATTTTTGTCCAGCAGCATATCGGCGGCGGCGACAGCCTCATTGACCAAGCCTCCGGGATTGCCGCGCATGTCAAGAATCAGCCCGTCCAATGTGGCAGCGTTGAGCTGCTTCATGGCGTCGGTCAATTCGCTGTCGGTGTTTTCGTTGAAGGGCCCTTGAAAGCGGATGTAGCCGATGCCCGGCTTGATCTCGTAAGCCAGATCAATAGAGTGATGCGGAATCTCGTCACGGGTCACGTTGAAAATTAGCGGGTCGGCATAACCTTCGCGCGACATGGTGATTTTCACGTTAGTGCCGCGTGCGCCGCGCAACATATCGGCAATCTCCGTCGTGGTCTTACCTACCGCGGCCACGTCGTTGATTTTCTCAATCAAGTCGCCGGGGCGAATTCCGGCTTTGTAGGCCGGCGAGCCAACGTACGGCGACATCACGACGGTGCGATCGCCCCGGGGAATGACCGTCATGCCCACGCCGTAGTAATGGCCGCGGCGTTCTTCAGTGCTAAGAGCCCACTGGCGGGCGTCAAAGAAATTCGAGTGCGGATCGAGGACCCGGAGCATGCCGGGAATCGCGCCGTCATAGACCAGCTTGTCCACGTCCACTGGTTCGGCGTAGTTGGTCTGCACGACATCCAAAACTTTGGTGAAGCTGCGAATGGCGGCTGCGGAATCGTCGACCGAGGAGGCGGTGGCCCGAACGTTGGGGCCATAAATGGCGCCGAGGGCTGCCGAAAGCAGGATTACGGCTACGACTAAGACCAAGCCGCGGCGCTCTGATTTCATTTGGGGGCCCCCAAGTATGCTGTACGGAGTCGGGATACTCTCAAGATAAGACGCATCCATTGTACGCCCGTTTCAGGCCCATGCCGATGGCCAAAAGCCTGGGTTGTCGGAAGGCGGATACTGCTGCAAATGCGAGCACTTAGGTCGCTAGCCCGGGCGGGGTTCTGCCCGGATCACTCCATCTCGAACATCAGTTCGTCGACGTAACACCAGTACCAGTCTTCGCCCGGTTCAAGCGAGCGAATCACCGGATGCTTGGTTGCGTGGAAGTGCTTTGTCGCGTGCTTGTTCTTCGAGGAGTCGCAGCAGCCTACGTGGCCGCAGGTGAGGCAAAGGCGCAGGTGCACCCAGGTGTCGCCCATTTTGAGGCACTCTTCGCAGCCCTTGGACTTGGGTTTGGCGGGCTTGATGTGTTCGATGTGCGTGCACGTTTCAGCGGCCATTGCGTCTCTCCTGGATGAGCCTCTGCGAATTGGATAGCGAGTCCGCCCAGATAATTCAGGACGTCTGGATCGGTATGCGTACCTGGAAGCAAGTATCGCCGGGCACGGATTTGACGCTGATTTGGCCGTGGATGTTGCGGATGATCCGGCTGACGACGTCGAGGCCGAGGCCGGTTCCCTCGCCCACGCCTTTGGTGGTGAAAAAGGGATCGAAGATCTTGGATTTGATTTCGGCGGGAATGCCGGGGCCGTTGTCAGAGATCTCTACGAGGACGTGATCGTTCTCGCGGCCAGTACGGATGGTCAGTTTGCCGCTGCCTTTCATGGCGTCGGCGGCGTTATCTATCAGATTGGTCCAGACCTGATTGAGTTCGCTGCCGCTGGCCATGACTTTGGGAAGATCGGTCGCGTACTCGCGAACGACGGTCACGCCGCGCTTCAGCTTGTGATGCATGATCGTGAGGGTGGTTTCCAATCCGCGCTCAATATCCACTTCCTGAACGGGCGCCTGATCCATGTAGGAATATTCCTTCACGGCCTTGATGAGGTCGGAGATGCGGGCGGAACTGTGATCGAGTTCTTCAGCGATGTGCTCCATTTCGAGAAGCGTGGTGAAGCGAGTGAGTTCGGGGCCGAGCGAAGCGCCGGCAGCTTCGGCGAAGCTGGCGAGATTGGCGTCGGTGAGATTGGCCTCCGCGAGATGCGGGGCGAGCTTCCAGGCATCTTTGACCTCGCGCGCTTCGAGCCAGGACTGAATGGCTTCTTCGCGTTCCACGCGTTCGAATTCGTCTTTGTAGGCGGCAGGCTTCAGGGTGGCGCGAATTTCTTCCTCGCGCTGCGCGAGGAGCGCGCAATCCTGTGGACCGATCGAAGTGCTGCGCCCAGCTTCGCGAAGACGCGCCAAACAGTCACGGAGAGCAGCGGCGGACCGGCGAGCCGCTGCAGAAGGATTGTTGAGCTCGTGAGCGAGGCCAGCGGAGAGCTTGCCGAGGGCAGCAAGCTTTTCATGTTGTTGCTCCTGGCGGGTCACGCTGCGGACGCGGTCGGCGAGGAGGCCAACGAGACGGCGCACGAGTTCAGGAAGGCGACGGTACATCTCCTCGAAATGAGAAACGTGAAAGGCCAAGTAGTGAGAAGGGGCGACGGCACGTCCGGTGACGCTGACAATTTTGAGGCGCGAGAAGGGCAACATTCCGCTGACCTCGCCGGCGCTCATGGTAAAAACCGGACCATCGGCGGGGCCACGTTCCGATCTCGCGCGAATCTCGCCCTGGAGCATGACGATCATAAACTCAGCCTTATCGCCTTCACGCATGACGATATCGCCGGCAGCCACCTGGAGTTCCTGGCTCACAGATACGAACCACAGCAGCTCTTCCTGTGGAAGGTCCGAGAAAACAGCGATTCGGCGCAGTTGTTCGACGATTTGTTCGGGAGGGGTGGTCAAGACTTCGGTCATGGACGATGAACTCTCTCGTCAGAGTGCGTCATTGAACTTTGGCCAAGTACTGGTGCATGAATTGGACGACCACCGCGCCTTCGCCGACTCCTGAAGCGACGCGTTTTACTGATCCGTGGCGGACATCCCCCACCACGAATATGCCGGGAACGTTGGTCTCGAGCAAGCCTGGATCGCGATCCAGCGTCCACGAGGCGGGGCGTTTGCCATTGCGCAGCAAGTCCGGGCCGGAAAGAACGAAGCCCTTCTCGTCGCGGTCGATGAGGTTGCCGAGCCATGCGGTGCGCGGTAGAGCACCGATAAAAATAAACACACTGCTCGCCGGCAACTCCTGGCGGGTCTTGTCGGTTTCGCATTGCACGGTAATGCCGGTAAGCCGCGTGTCGCCATGCACCCCAACCAGGTTGGACTTCGTCCACACCTCAATGTTCGGCGTCTTTTCAATCTGTTCGATCAGATAGTGCGACATGCTGGCCGCCAACGATTCACCGCGCACCAGCATCACCACTTTTTCGGCGTACTTGGAAAAGTGCATCGCGGCCTGACCGGCAGAATTGGCCGCGCCAATCACATAGACAGTTTCTCCACGACAGGCAATGGCTTCGGACGTGCCGCCGCCGTAGTAAATGCCGGCTCCTTGCAAGCGTTCGATACCGGGAATATCCAGAGTGCGCCACTGAACGCCCATCGCGAGCAGCAGGGCGTTACAAGAAATTTCCTTGCCGTCGCCGAGCTTGACGTAGCGATATGGCCCTTCCATGCGCAGACCAACCACATCCTGTGGCGAGAGAATTTCAACGCCGAAGCGCTTGGCCTGCGCTACTGCGCGACGCGCGAGGTCTCCGCCGCTGAGCCCGGAAGGAAAGCCGAGGTAGTTTTCAATGCGCGAACTGAGACCGGCTTGGCCGCCGGGCGCTTCGCGTTCGATGATGACAGTCTTAAGGCCCTCGGAAGCGCCATAAACGGCAGCCGCGAGTCCCGCGGGACCGCCGCCTACAATCGCCAAATCATAGAAATTCGTCTGCGCATGCGTCCGCAAACCAATTTTGTCGGCGACTGCCGGAAGGGGTGGTTCCCTAAGCCGGGTGCCGTCCGGAAACAGGATGAGCGGTAGCGCATCGGCTTCTGTTCCGAGCGACGAGACCAAAGTACGGACCTCGGGATCCGTTTGCGCAACCTCGATGTCAATCCATTGGTAAGGAATTTGATTGCGGGCCAGAAAGTCGCGAACCTCATAGCACCGCGTGGCCCAGCGCGTGCCCAGCACCCGGATGCCTTCGTAGGGGGCGCGGTACGTGGAGGTCCAGTCGCCCAGCAGATCGTCGAGCACCGGATAAAGTTTTTCCTCCGGAGGGTCCCAGGGTTTCATTAGATAGTAGTGAATGCGCGCTTCGTTAATCGCGTCGATGGCCGCGGTCGTGTCCGCGTAGGCGGTGAGCAGGGCGCGCTTGGCGTCGGGATGCAACTCCATAGCTTCGGCGAGAAAGCCCACGCCATCCATATTGGGCATGCGCTGATCGGCGAGAAGAAGCGCGACGGGATTGTTGCGGGCCTTCAGTTCCTTCAGCGTGGATAGCGCAGAAGCAGCGGAGTTCGCCCGCATAATACGATAGCGTTCGGCGTAGCGTCCGCGCAGGTCGCGCTCGATGGCGCGCAACACTTCAGGATCATCGTCGACGGTGAACAAGACCGGCTTCGGCATACCCGTTAAAGATGACCGAGAAGGCGAGTCGGTTGCAAACTTTTCGGGGGGTTGGCACATTGGACCGGAATGCGTGAACTTGACCGTGCCGGAGGCTAGAATTTTCAGCGCAATCAAACGGGTATGCCATGACGAGCTCTACGCAACTGACCAAAGCGATTGAAGGACTGAGCGCAGCTGACCAAAACATGCGGGCAGATGCCGCCGAAGAGATTTTTCGTGGCGGTCGCGAACTGGCGCTACGCGCTGTTGAGACGTGGCTGAGCGAGGCCGAACTGGCACGTCTATTGCTAGGTGAGGCACGCGAAATAACTGTCGGCGTGGCCGTGGGGCGCGAGAAGTTTGCGAAGATTCGCACGGCAAACGCCGTATCGCGTTTGGCTGAGGTGCCCTCCGAGCAGGATGCTGAAGAGTTCGAACTGCATTTCCCGGGTGGTGTGACACTGGATATCTTGACGTCGCGAGCACCAGGCGCGGACGGTGCGATCGCGAAATATCTCGCAAAGTTTGAGGAAGGAATTCAGCAAGTAGAGTTTCGCTGTCTGGATGTCGATCGCGCCACGGAAATCTTGAAAGAAAAGTTTGGCGTGAAAGCGGTTTATCCGGAGACGCGACCCGGAGCCGATGGCACACGGGTCAATTTTTTTCTGGTGGAAGTGCCGGAAGGCCGAAAGATACTAATCGAGTTGTACGAAAAGGCGCGCTAGGTCGCGTCTGTCCTCGCGCAATCAGTGTTCTGTGGAAAGTTCGTGCCAGGCGCGGAGGAGTTCGGCGACTGTCCAGGCTTGCGCGATGGCGCCACGGGCAGTGTGTGGCGGACTGGCTTCGAAGATTTCCGGCAAGGTGCCGAGACCGTATGCGGTGATGTGCAAACCCAGCGGATCGAGAAAACGCAGAGCCGCGGCGCGATCGTTGTAGACGCGAAAATGGGCCAGCGCAAACGGCCCGAGTAACCAGCCCCAAACGGTGCCCTGATGGTAGGCCGAATCGCGACTGCGCGGATCGCCGCTGTAGTGCGGCCGATAACCCGGCTCGCCCGGAGCGAGGCTGCGTAGGCCATGCGAAGTGAGCAGTTGTTGGGCGCAGATATCGACGACAGCTTTTTGCTGATCCCTGTTTAGCGGGCTCACCGGAAGCGAAACGGCAAAGAGCTGATTGGGACGGAGCGACGAGTCGTTGTTAGCTGACTTACCCACTGCGGGAGCATCCAGCACATCGAAGCAGCAATTGCGCGGCGCGTTCCAAAATTTCTGGAAGCTGTTTTTTGCCCGCACGCTGAGAGACTCAAATGTTTCCGGCGGTTGCTTCAACGACCGAGCGAAGAACGCCATCGCTTCGAGCCCATTGATCCACAGCGCGTTGATTTCGACGGGCTTTCCGATGCGCGGCGTCACTACCCAGTCGCCGACTTTGGCGTCCATCCAGGTAAGTTGCACACCAGGACTGCCGGCGAAGAGCAAGCCATCCGCAGGATCCACATGGATGTTGTAGCGCGTGCCGGCGACGTGAGCATCGATGATGCCGGACAAAACTGAATAGAGCTTCTGCAAGGTGGCAGTGTCTTGGGTCGCCGCGAAGTATTGCCGTATCGCCTCAAAATACCAAAGCGTTCCATCTGCCGTGTTGTAGTCGGGCTTGCCGCTGGCATCGGCAAAATTGTTGGGAATCATTCCGCCGACTACGAACTGCGCGAACGCGCAAAGGATTTTTTGCGCGATCTCGGGCCGACCGGTAGTGAGCGTGAGGCCCGGAAGAGAAACCATCGTGTCGCGGCCCCAATCGCCGAACCAGTGGTAGCCGGCGATGATGGAGTGGCCATCGGGCTCAGAAGGTAACGCACGTTGCACAATGAATTGATCGGCAGCGAGGACAAGCTGCGGCAACCACGCAGGCGGATTTTCCGCAGCCTCCGGGCTCTGCTTTTGCCAGGACGCAAGAAGGTCAGCCTGGTGCCTGGCATGCTCCGCGCGCGAAGACGCAGGATCCAACGCGTTATCCGGCTCCGTAGTGGCGACGATGCAGACACTCTCGTCGACGTTCAGTGTGCGGCGAAAAGCCGCTGCGAAAAGATGATCCTCGTGATCATCAAGTCCACGCGCCTTCTCGAAAGGAAGGAACAAGTCGTGGTACCACTCGTGGCGCGACTCGCAGGAAGCGTTCGTACTGCGCAAATAAAACGGCGTCGCGCCGTCAAAAGCAAGAATCATCACGCCATGTTCAACCGGCACAATTTTCATGCACCAATCGCCGGCACGCGTCGTGGCGTGAAAGTCGCGGTAATTCACCAACGCCTTGCACTCCAAATCCAGCGAACTGCTGCCGCGCACCAACGTGTATTCGATGAAGGTCGTATTTTTGCCCTGTGCCATCCAGACGCGCTTCTCCAGCAGTGCATCCGCCAGCGCAAACGTCCACACCGGCGTCGTACCTTCGAGCCGGAAACTTTCGAGGTAGATATGTCCCTGCGGACTAATCGCGCCGCTCGTCCAGCGATGCGTGGCCAGCTCGTAGGAAGCGCCGCCGTAATGCGCGATTTCATCCAGCGCAGCGGCGAGATGCGTGCGCCCCAGCGGCGGCTGCAGGGCGGCAACCAGCAGCCCGTGATACCGCCGCGTCATGCTGGTCGCGATCGTGCCGGAAGCGAAGCCGCCAATGCCGTTGGTAACCAGCCACTCGCGCTCTTCAGCATCGGCAAGATTGCCGCAAATCTCGCGGCCAAAATGAACTACGTGGGGGATCGGGGGAAGTGGCTCGTCGCTCAACGTTTTCTTCGGCACAAAAGCCTCAGCATCGGCTTGCTACACTTCGGTAAGCCACTTCGTCATCAGAAATCGCGACTGATCGTCGTACCCGCCCCGTCGATACAACTCTTCGGCTGCGGTGTTGCCTTCATCGACTTCCAGATGGATCGCCTCCACACCACGCTCGCGACTGCGCTGGGCAATAAATTCCATCGCGCGCCGGCCCAGTCCCTGCCGCCGGTATGCCGGCTCAATATACAACTCATCAATGAACGCATCGCGCCCGTGATATTCGAAGCTGAAGCCGAACGTCAGCACGATATAGCCCACGACTGCCGCGGCATCGCAAAATACCCACGCCTCGCCCAGACTCGCATCCGCAAGAAACTTCCGCAGCACCTCACGCACGACCGGCTCATTGAAGAAATACGCGCCCGGCTCCTGCTCCGCCAGACCGCGCATCATCTTCAACAAAACGGCTTCGTCCTCGGGCGTTGCAAGACGAAACGTAACGCCCAGTGCCTCGGTTGCCTTAGCTGGGTTTGTCGCATTCATTCGCCACTCTGCTCGATCAACTTCGCCACCAAACCGGTCCATCCGGTCTGATGATTAGCGCCAATCCCCGCGCCATTGTCGCCGTGGAAAAATTCATGAAACAGAATCAGGTCCTTCCAATGGGGATCGTTCTGGAAAACCTCCAGTGCTCCCGCCACCGGCCGCCGTCCGTCCTTGCCGCGCACGAAAATGTGCACGAGGCGCCGCGAAATCTCCGCAGCCACTTCCCACAAATCCACCTCGTTGCCAGCCCGCGACGGAAATTCCACCTTAAAATCTTCGCCGTAATAGTGGTGATACTTCTGTAAGGACTCGACCAGCAGATAGTTCAGCGGAAACCAAATCGGCCCGCGCCAATTCGAATTGCCTCCGAAGAGTCCGCTCGTCGATTCCGCCGGCTCATAGTCCACGCGGCTGACGTGATCATTCACCTGCACTTCATACGGATGGTCGAGGTGATAACGCGAAAGCGAGCGCACGCCATACGCCGACAGAAACTCGGTCTCGTCCAGCATCCGCGTCAAGATGCGCTTCAATTGTTTGCGATTCGCCAGCGACAGCAGCCGGCGCACGCCGCGCGCCGAGCGCTGCGTCATTTCAATGTGTTCGGGCACGTCGGCGTGATTGTCGATGAACCACTGCATGCGCCGTTTGAAACCTGGCAGGCGGTCCACAATTTCTGGCTCGAGCGTTTCCACCGCAAACAACGGAATCAGCCCCACCATCGAGCGAATCTTCAGAAAATGGTCGTCGCCATTCGGTAAATGCAGCACGTCGTAGTAAAAACCGTCTTCGTTATCCCACAACGCGATACCGTCCGTGCCCATGTCATTCATCGCGTGCGCAATATTCACAAAATGCTCGAAAAACTTGCTCGCCACATCTTCGTAAGCTGGATCGTCCTTCGCCAGTTCCAGCGCGATGGCCAGCATGTTCAGGCAGTACATGCCCATCCAACTGGTCCCATCGGATTGCTCGAGATGGCCTCCTGTGGGCAGCGGCGCGGAGCGGTCAAACACTCCGATGTTGTCCAGTCCCAAAAATCCGCCCTGAAAAATGTTCATCCCTTCAGGATCTTTACGATTCACCCACCAGGTAAAGTTCAGCAGCAGCTTGTGAAAGATTTTTTCCAGAAATGCGCGGTCGCTCACGCCGCGAATGCGCCGCTCGATCTTGTACACGCGAAATGCGGCCCACGCATGCACCGGAGGGTTCACATCGCCGAACGCCCATTCGTACGCCGGAAGCTGGCCGTTCGGATGCATGTACCACTCGCGTAGCAACAGCACGAGCTGCTCTTTGGCAAAATCCGGATCGATGAGCGCCAGCGCAATGCAATGAAAACCTAAATCCCACGCGGCATACCACGGATATTCCCACTTGTCCGGCATCGAAATAACGTCGTCGTTGTAGAGGTGCGTCCAGTCTTTATTGCGGCCTTTCCAACGTTCTGGCGGAGGTGGCGGCCCAGCAGGATCGCCCTCCAGCCAGCGGCGCACATCGTAGTGATAAAACTGCTTCGACCACAGCAGACCGCCGAACGCCTGCCGTGTCACGTTTCTGGCATCGTCCGAAAGGTCGCCGCTGACCCGCGAGGCGTAAAACTCGTCCGCCTCTTTTTGGCGCAGCGCGAACAGCGCATCGAAGCCTTGCGAAAAATCGTTGGTGCCGGGAACGCCCTCGGCGCGTTCCGCATGACCCGGCGACGTGACTACGCCGGCCAGCCCAGGCTCATGGCTCATCGAAGCGATCGGCTCCAGATCCGTAAGCCGCAGTTTGACGGTCCGGCTCTCGCCCGGCTGCAATTGGCACTGGTAATACGCAGCCATTTTTGATCCGGTCTGGCGCGGATTCACCGCGGCTTTGTTGCCGTGGATCACGAATTCGTGGAATGCGTCCTTTACATAGGGCGAACGATTCTTCCCGTTGAATAGCCGTGCCATGTTCGACTCATTCTCGGTAAAAAGAAGCTCCGGTTGACCGGCGCAGAGCAGCCAGCGCTTGCCATACTGCCAGTGCGAAAGCTCAGCGCACGCCGCTCCGGGAACCGATGCGCCGCATTGCACCGATGGCCGGCGCAAATCGCTGCCCCACGACCAGGTGTTGCGAAACCAAATCGAGGGAAGCAGATGCAGCGCGGCCGGCTCCGGCCCGCGATTCACCGCCGTAATTTTGATCAGAATGTCCTCGACATCCGCTTTCGCGTATTCCACAAATACATCAAAGTAGCGGCTCTCCTTGAACACGCCGGTATCGAGCAGCTCAAATTCCGGATCCTGGCGTCCGCGCCGCGCATTTTCTTCCACCAGCCAGCCATACGGGAACTCTGCCTGCGGATACTTGTACAGCATGCGCATGTAACTGTGGGTCGGCGTGGAATCTTGATAGAAGTAATACTCTTTCACATCTTCGCCGTGATTGCCCTGATTGCCCGTCAAGCCAAACAAGCGTTCTTTCAAAATCGGATCGTGGCCATTCCACATGGCCAAGGCGAAGCAAATCATCTGGTGACGGTCAGAGATGCCTCCGATGCCGTCCTCACCCCAGCGGTAAGCGCGCGAACGCGCGTGGTCGTGCGGGAAAAATTCCCAAGCCGTTCCGCCCGGGCTGTAATCCTCGCGGACCGTGCCCCACTGCCGCTCGGAAAGGTACGGTCCCCAGCGCTTCCAGTGCTTCTTGCGGGTCCGTGCATCTTCGAGGCGTAAATCTTCTTTGGTCAAGATTCGGGGCATGAGAGAGGGCTCGAGAGAAGCTCAGTCAATCTTCGCATCGTCGTCGGCATGGCTCAGGGGACGCGACAAGTGAGGGTGTCCGTTCGGGTACCTCGACCTGGGTGCTGGCACGCAATTTCTGGTGCCTTCTTCTGTGGCACTGCATCACAAACTTTAGCAAGTTTTGCGAAGAGTTTCGAGCCGACACGCAAATGCTGCGAGTAAATAGACGAATCGGACAGCTTATCGAGGGACGGATGTACCCTGAGATCAGCTAAGTGCGTCCGTTTTTCAAGTAGCACAAGGAGAAAAACCAATGAATCTCTGGCGAGCAATACGGGTGCGGAAGACCGGTCTAGGCGCCGTAGCCGCCGCGGGGGCCATTTTGGGCCTATTTGCAAGCGCTGCTTGGGCTCAGACGCAGGACCGCGGCAGTGGTTCCATGGCCGAACTGCGAAAACTGGACGAGTCAGTGGACGCGCTGCTGCGCAAAGTCTCGCCGAGCGTCGTGCAGATTCTCGTCACTGGATATGGCCAGGTTGAGGAAGGCGAGCGTGGCAACGCTGGCGTCGTGATCGGCCGTCAACGCGCCATCGGCTCAGGCTTCGTCGTCGACCCGACCGGTTACATTCTCACGAACGCGCACGTCGTGAACGGCGCGCAGCGCGTTCAGGTCGTGCTTTCCGATGTGACCGCCAACGATTCGCTGGACGCCGCGCTCTCTACGAAAACAAATCTCGTTCCCGCGCGCATTATCGGTGTGACCAAGGAAATCGATCTCGCTCTGCTGAAGATCGACGTCCCCGGCACTTCCCTTCCCGCCTTGAAGCTGGCGAACTATCGCGAGCTTCGCCAGGGCGAATCGGTCTTTGCTCTGGGCAGTCCAGAGGGTCTGCGCAATTCCGTCACCCACGGAATCATTTCCTCCGTAGCGCGGCAAACCGACCCCGATTCGCAGATGGTGTATGTCCAGACCGATGCGCCCATCAACCCCGGCAATTCCGGCGGGCCGTTGGTGGATGTGAACGGCGATGTGGTCGGTGTAAATACATTTATCTTGTCCCAATCCGGCGGCAATGAAGGGTTAGGATTCGCCATTCCTTGTGGCGTCGTAAACATCGCTTATCAGCAACTGAAAAAATTCGGCCACCTGCATCGCTCGGAAATCGGCGTCAGCGTGCAAACTATTACACCCACGCTCGCGGACGGCCTCAAGCTGACCCGAAAATTTGGCGTGATTATCTCTGACGTCGAGCCGGTCGGTCCCGCGGAAGCCGCCGGCCTGCGCATTGGCGACATTCTGCTGGCGATTGACGGCAAGGCCGCCGGCAGCGTGCCGTATGTCGCGTTTCATCTGCTCTCCCGCGAACGCGGCGACAAAGTGCATCTCGACGTCCTGCGGCAGAATCTGCGCCTGGCATTTGACGTACCTTTGAAGGCTGCGCCCAAAGACATGGACCAGATCACCGCGCTGGCCGATCCGGAAAAAAGCGTGATTCCCATTCTCGGCATTCTCGGCGTCGAGATTGACCAGAAAATCGCTGCGATGGCTCCGGACTTGCGCGATCCTTTCGGTATTATCGTCGCCGCGCGTGCGGCCGGTGCAGCCGCGGAAGTGCCGCTCACCACCGGCGACGTCATCCGCACCCTCAACGGCGAACCGATGACCACACTGGACCGCCTCCGCAACGCCTTGACCGCTCTGAAACCGGGCGCCGCCGTAGTCCTGCAAATCCAGCGCGACCAAAAACTCATGTACGTCGCCTTCACCCTTGACTGACCAGGCGAGCGACCTCGGTTTCCGCTACACGACAACTATGCAGCAGCATTGCAGCTCCAAACTTGGAACCGGTTCTATGTACTTCCAGTGCCGCTCCTCCTGTTATGATGCGTGTTGAATGGAGGATCTGGACGTGGGTTGTCCGGCTTGCGGCTCGAACTCGGAACTCACAGAGGAATGCAGCAAACGAGATCCAAACGAGTCTTTCTGGCCGCCGCGGACCCGATCTGAGAACAAAAGGGCGAGGAAGCTCGCCCTTCTGCGCCCAAGCAAAATTCTATTCCAGCCGTGAGCTTTTTTCGGAGAACAGGCTCGGCGCGGGTTTCAGTAAATTCGGGCTGGTCACCGGGCACTTCTGAGCTAATCCAGCTTTTGCGACTGGCTGTAGCGAGACGAAGAACACGTCGTAGGCGGTTCGTCCGACGTGGTCCGGGTCTGGCTGGCTCGGGTCAACAGCCGCGCGATACCGGAACACGTTTCCGTACTGGTCAGTCTTTCTGTCCGGGCTGTAGTGCAGGCTGATTGAGGTCACGCCGAGCGAAGCCAGGGTGTGCAACTCATCTGGCTGGCAGACGCCGTCGTGATTCGCGTCGATCCACAGACGCAATTGCGAATAGATCATGTCTCCTGGATCAATCACGCCGTTGCCATTCCCGCCGTTTTTGGGATCGTCGTAGACAGCAAGTGCGGCAAACCCGTTTGGACTGTTCGACGGCGGCTGTGGGGTGAAATTGCCAAACAATTCCCGCCCGTTGTGAACCAGACCATCGGGACCGGGCAAAGCCAGAAACGCGTTTTTTGAGCCAGTGGCAGTCCAACCTAGCTGAATGGTATGGCCTGAACCTGAAATATCGAACTCCACGCCACCCTGCGCGCTCGTCAAGTCGAACCCACGTCCATCAGTGTCAATGACGATGGGCGACGTGCATGGCACGCAACCCAAGGTGATACTGTAAGGACAGCATTGCGGCGGAGGCGGCGGCCCAGGCGGCGGTGGGCACGAGTACCACCCACACTGCCAGTAGTCTTGCCGGAAGGCGACGTTGCCTAAGCATTTTTTTGACGAAGAAGAGTAGCTGCTGTCGTAAGCCCGATTGTAAAAGCGGTTGTAGTCTTGCTGGTTTGCGGCAGGCGTCACCTCTAGTTCAAAAAGCGGCGCACAATAAACATCAACCATACCGCAGGAAGCTACTCCGTTTCCGGTGACGGTGGACGGATTTGAGACATAGCCGCCAGTCTCAAGGCTGCCGCAGTAATCTGTAGTGGTGTTCGTTTGATAGAACGGTTCAGTGCCGGATATTTGTCCAGAACACGGGAGTGGAGGAATGTAAGCACTGGTTCCACCAGGGCTTTCTTGGGTCATGGTTGGGTTATAGCCCGGACACTGTTGAGCATGCGTTGAGGATGCGACGCTGAAGAGGAGGGTCACGACCCAGAGAAGCCTGCCGATGTACTTCATTGCAGTCCTCCAGGGTGTAAGTTCGCATGGGGCGATAGCGTCGAAACTTCCGCTTCTCTCCGGGATAGGTATTGGTCGAGTGCATCCCGCTTTTCGTGGCGAGCAGACATTCCTTTTAGTTCGTCAACGATGCCTTTGACCTCTCCAGGCTCGAAATCGAGCGTCGTGTGTGGTTCTGCCTTCCAAAGAGTTAACCGTTGCTGTAGTTTTGCCGCTGCGGTGGCAGCGGGATCGGTGTCATTCGGATCGGCTAGAGCGTTCTTTAGAATTTCATTGGCTATCTGTCTCGATGCGACGGCTGCCTTGCGATGCGTGAGCAGGCGTTGCAATCCGTCGTTATTACTCGCATCGGCTGTCTCGTCAGCATAGGCTACGACATCGACGACCGCCTGAAAGTCTGTTAGTCCGGCCCGCACGCCAAAAACTTCATTCCGGCTCTCGCCGGGATGAAACAAGCCATCGCCGAACTGCTTGCGAACGTCAGCTTCGTCTGGAGTGCCCTGTACCCGCTGGAGCAGGGCTATCCTTGCTATGTAATCGCACAACATCTCGTGTTTGTTTACCGGAGCGTTGGCGTACGTCTCCGTGATCGAGATGTTGTACCCGGTGATATCTTTGCGCGAGAGGTTGACGATTGTTGCGGTGACTGCATTAGCTCGCGGGTCGTAGTGCCAAGTTTGGACGACGGCTCCTTTGACTTGCGCCAGAGCGGGGGCCGGAACAATACATGACACGACCACAAGCAGAAATGAGAGAAGTAAAACAGTTCGGCGCAGCATGGAACCTCCTTATCAACGGATTGGCTCAATGCTTGTTGGGCATTCCTGGAGGGAGTCTCGCAGCGGTTTAGTTAGCACTTCATTTCTGGCAGTGTCAAGTGAAATTGCGTATATGTAACTGGCACGGAACTAGCACACACAAATCCAGCGTCGCGACTAATCCACACGCCGTTTTCGGGCGCTCTTCTGACTCAATTCCAGCAAACCGAATCCTGTTCACTTTCCGTTTCATCGTCGGCTAATCGCCGTGCCGATTTGTACGCCACGGGGAGGATGAAAAGGTCCGCGGAGCAAACTTCAACAAGTCAAGGCGAGGAGAGAAGATTGAAGGCCCTACGCAGAGCCTCAATCCCAACCGGTCCTGGTGTCGCGTACAGTTTCGACGACGCGGAGGCCACGCGGGCGCCTTTGACCTGCTGCTTAACTTGGTGAGCTAACTCATCATGAGCAGGGCAGCGCCAGCTGGGCGCAAATCTGGGCGACGAGTTGTTCCGGGGCGAGCTGGGTGCCAAGCGTCAAGGCATTTTCCGGCTCTTCGAGGTCGCGAAATTGGCCAACAAGAATACCCTCCTTCGCAAAATGGCCGACGCGAGCATGAATGCGCTCCGCGAACAGTTCGTAGGTGCCTTTCAGATACACGAGCTTCACTTCCGGAGTGACCAGCAACTGCTCACGATAGCTACGCTTCAGCGCGGAGCAAGCGAGAATGGCGTTCTTGTGGCTCGCAAGCCAAGCCGCGATCTTGTCGTGCAAGATTACGAGCCACGGCGCGCGATCAGCATCATCGAGCGGCAAACCGCGGCTCATCTTCTCGACATTGGCCCGCGGATGAAACTCGTCCGCATCCGCAAACTCCCAGCCCGTGCGCTGCGCCAGCAACGTGCCAATCGTCGTCTTGCCCGAGCCGGTCGTACCCATAATCAGGATAATCATCTTGTTTTTTGCCGGAGGGGTTCAGGCCAGGCCACAGACCGATTTCCCAATTCTAATCGCCGCCCGCCGGCCAAGCCATATGGTGACAATCGAAATGGAACCCGTTGCGCAGATACGAACGATGCGCCAGATGGCGGTGGTATCCGGTGTCCAGTTGAACTGAGCTGCAACCGGCCTGTCGCGCTTCGGCCTGCAAATATCGCAGAAGCAGTGTTCCCAGTCCGGTGCGCTGAAATGCTTCCAGCGCTATAAGATCATCGATGTACATCACGTCGCCCCAGGCCAGCGTGCTGAAGAATCGATAGCCGGCAGCAGCGGCGACGCTCTCTTTTTCTACGACGTAGATAATTCGATAGCCCTCATTCCGTTGTTTGCGCCAGCGTTCGACAAACTTCTCCTCGGAACGCAAATGCGGTCGCAATTCGCGGAAGGCCGGCCAGCACAAGCGCACGTCGGCTTCGGTTTCCGCATGGTGAATCTGAAGATGTTGGGCTTTGGTCTCCACGATTCCTCTCGTCTGCGCGACAGTGTTGCACAAATAAGTGGACCAGCAACAGCCGGCCGAACGGATTCGGCGCGGCCGTCGTCAACCAAAATGGCGGGCGGCGAATCGTTTGGCCGCCCGCACGAAGGCCAGAGATCAAGGACCATACGCGGCCGCCACTCCTCTTCGGTTTCCGAGTCGCTAGCCGTTCGGCCGTGCCAATTTCTTGGCAACTAAACCGTTTAACCTTTTCTTGACTTTGCCCCATGCCCAGACCAGAATGTCGCCCACGGTCGTAAGCACGTGGTGCGTCCCCCGTCACGTTCTTCTGTGGTGCGGCCCTCGAAATATGTGATCCCGCAGTCTGAACTCCATGGGTCCTGGAGTTGCGGGCTGCAGCAGTCCCCCGAAATACGATTCGCGATAGGAGTTCCACGAATGAGATTTTCTGCCCGCACTCTGTGCCTGCTTGCGATGTTTGTGTGTTTTGCCGCCATGTTCCATCCTGCTCCGGCGCGAGCGCAGGTGGCGGGCCAGAACGTCAACATGGTTTCCGGAACGCAGTGGCCCAACGGCGATCCCTTTCTGCAGCGGCAGAACGAGCCGTCCATGGCCGTGTCCACGCGTAATCCCATGCACATTCTCGCGGGTGCGAATGACTATCGCACCGTGGACCTGGAAATTGCGTTGAGCGGCGGAGAGGAAACTGGCGACGCGTGGTTGGGACTCTTCAAATCGTTTGACGGCGGCTACACCTGGCAGAGCAACCTCCTGCCTGGCTGTTCTTATTCGGTGGCCCAGTGCAAAGACAACGGCGCGCTGAACCGCGGCAACTATCAAGCCGGCGCCGACCCGGTCGTGCGCGCGGGAACCAATGGGATGTTCTATTACGCCGGCCTCGCGTTCGATCGCGCTACTGGACCCACCACCGCGAGTTCGATCAGCACCATCTTTGTCGCGCGCTACAACGACCTGAACAACAACGAGAACCTCGACCCTATCACTTACATTGACACGCACATCGTCGCGACCGGCAACTCGTCGCAATTTCTGGATAAACCGGCGATGGCCGTCGATATTCCTCGTTCTGGCGCGCAGACCTGCTCCTTTACTGCGAATGAGCCCGGCGCGGGGCCCAATGGCGGCCCGCTCGCCGTGCGCCAATCATTTCCAGCGGGAAATGTGTACGTGGCCTATACCGATTTTCTGCAAGCCACCAAAGCGAACAGTACTCCAACGCATTTGATGTTCACGCGCTCCACTGATTGCGGCGTGACCTGGAGCTCGCCTGTCCAACTCAATACCGGAACAACGACCAGCCAGGGCAGCGCCATTGCCGTGAATCCGATCAACGGCAACGTGTACGTCGCGTGGCGGCAATTCGCGTCCTCCGGCGCCCCGGATGCCATCATGGTGGCGCAGTCTACCAACGCTGGAAAGTCTTTCAGCGCGCCAGTACGCATTTCCACGTTCCAGCCCTTCGATCAGGGCACGACGGGCACTTCGTTCCGCACCAATGCCTATCCTGCGTTGACCGCCGATATGTTCGGATTCGTCTACGTTGCGTTTTCTGCTCGCGGCATAAGCTCCAGCGGCGATGCGCGCA
>Ga0335080_10000811_pt1 | contig 29495 bp, 28 predicted proteins | sample Lox_Sample_34_FD_206720 | JGI IMG/M metagenome (GOLD analysis project Ga0335080, IMG submission 206720) | Soil microbial communities from Loxahatchee National Wildlife Refuge, Florida, United States - Lox_Sample_3.4 | ecosystem: Environmental > Terrestrial > Soil > Wetlands | place: USA... | reverse complement strand
AGAGATCGACCGCGCCATCCGCGTCCTACCCATCCGTGCCAATGACCTCGTCCTCAACACCCTGGTGGATGCGCTCAAGCTCGATCCCTCGCTCGACCTCGGCGAGCGCGCGCCGAACGGCATCCAAGCGGATCTCTCCATCCGCGGTTCCACGTTCGGCCAGACCCTCGTCCTGCTCAACGGTCTCCGCCTCAACGACGTCCAGACGGGCCACCACAACATGGACATTCCTATGCCGCTCGAGACCATCACGCGCCTCGAAGTCATGCGCGGCTCCGGCTCTACGATGTACGGCTCCGATGCCATCGGCGGTGTGCTCAACGTCATCACCGCGCCGCCCGATGCCACCGAATTCCGTCTGCGCACCGCATTCGGCAGCGACGGAATCAACCAGCAGCGCGCCTCTTTCGGCATCGCCGGCAAAAAGCTCTCCGAACAGGTCTCCTTCTCGCGCGATTTCTCCACCGGCTTCATGGACGACCGCGACTACCGCAACCTCCAGTTCGCCTCCGTCACCAGCCTGGTCACAACGTACGGCACGGGCACCCTGAACCTCGCCTACATGGACCACCCGTTCGGCGCCAACCAGTTCTACGGCCCCTACAACTCATGGGAGGACACCAAGACGTGGTTCGCCGGCGTCCAACAGCCACTCGGCGAGTACACGAACATCAGCTTCGGATACCGCCGCCACAGCGACCTGTTCGTTCTCCTGCGCGACCAGCCCGACGTCTACGCCAATCACCACTCCGACGAGGAATACCAACTCGCCATCCGGCGCCGGACCGAGTTCGGCGCGTCCACCACGCTCTTCTACGGCCTGGAAGGCATTCACGAATCGATCGCCAGCAACAACCTCGGCGACCACTCGCGCAGCCGCGTCGCCGCCTATGCCGCGCTGGATTGGCGCGCCCTCAAGAGCTACTCGCTTACCATCTCCGCGCGCGAGGAGATCTACCGCACCTGGTCCGGAGCGTTCACACCGACCATCGCCGGCGGCGCGTGGCTCTCAGCCCGAACCAAACTGCGCGCCTCTGCAAGCCGGGCGTTCCGCATTCCCACTTACACCGACCTCTACTATCACGACCCCGCCAACCAGGGCAATCCGAACCTGCGCCCCGAGAGCGCCTGGACCTACGAAGCCGGGCTCGACTGGCTGCCCTCACCCCACACCCGCGCCGACCTCACCATCTTCGATCGCCGCGTGCGCGACGGCATCGACTACTACCGCAACTCGCCCACCGATATCTGGCGCGCGCTCAACATCCAGAACCTCACCTTCCGCGGCATCGAAGCCGGCCTGCGCTGGACGCCGTCAAACGTCAACACGTTCGACTTCCGCTACACCGCGCTCAACGGCAGCCAGGACACCATCTCCGCCGGCGCCACCAAGTACACCTTCAACTACCCGAAGAACTACGGCATCTTCTCCTGGACCATCACCCCGAGCGCCAACTTCCTCTTCCGCACGCGCGTGGGCGTGGTGGAGCGTTACGCGCAGAGCCCCTACGTACTCTGCGATGTCTACGCAGCCCTGCCGCACGGCCGCGTCCATCCCTTCATCCAGGCGACGAATCTCTCCAACACCGGCTACCAGGAAGTGGCCGGCGTCCCGATGCCCGGCCGCACGATCGTCGGCGGCGTAGAGCTGGTCTTCCGCAAGCAGTAGCGCGCAGGCCGGGAAGCCTGCGCCAACGTCACAACTGTTCGTAGCAGGTGCGCGCGGGGCTGCACTCGAACTCGTCCACGACTTTGCCGTCGGGGCCGAGACAAGTGAAGGTGTGCTGGCACCAGAAGGACCGTTCATTGTTCGGCGGAATCGAGGGGTCCTCGAGCGCTTCGATGTACAGGCCCTTCCAGCGCAGCTTTTCGCAGCGGTTCATGCTGACCTTGGTGAAACCGGGGCGTTCCATACTCAGGCCTTCTGTTTGGCGGCGTCGAGCAGCGCGCGCTTCACGGCCACCTTCGCCAGCGTGACCTTGTAGGCATTCTGGCTGAGCGGCTGCGCACTACCGACCGCGGCTTTCCCGGCGGCCTCGGCGGTGTCGGCCGTGATGGTCTTGCCGGCGAGCGCCTTGGCGGCGTCGGAAGAATCCCAGGGTTTCGGCGCAACGTGGCCCAACACCACCTTGGCGCTGCCTACGGCGTTGCCCTTCATGTGGAGCACGACGCTGGCGGCGGCGAGAGGCCAATCCAGGGCCTCCTTTTGCCGCACCTCGTAGGTCGCGCTCTTGACCGCGCCCGCCGGGATGGTGATCTCGGTGAGGATCTCATCCGCATGGAGCGCGATCTCGCGCTGGTTTTCGTTCTGCGGCACGACGAAGAAACTGGCGGCCGGCACTTCGCGCGGTCCTTTGGCGGAGACCAGCTTGATCTTGGCGCCGAGCGCGATCAGCGCCGGGCCGAGGCTGGAGGCGCTGACGAAGTACGCGGGTCCGCCGCCGAAGATGGAGTGGTAGCGGTTCTCGCCGTCCGGGATCAGGCTCTTCCCGTCTTTCATGGCGAGCAGGCCCATGCCATTGCGGTAATACCAGCAGCGCGGGCGCTGGCAGAGATCGCCACCCACGGTTCCCATGTGGCGGATCTGCGGGCTGGGAATCCCGGCGGCGGCATCGCTGAGCGCCTTGGCCATGGACTTCACATCGGCGTTGGTGGCCAGCTCTTCCATGGTGACGAGGGCGCCGATACGCAGGCCGGCGTCGGACTTGGAGATGCCTTCGAGCTCCTTGATGCCCTTGATATTGACCACGCGCTTGGGCGTATGGAGGTGGTCCTTCATGCAACTGATGAGGTCCGTGCCTCCGGCGAGCACGTCGGCTTCGCCCCATTTTGCGGAGAGCAGCGACGTAGCTTCCTGAAGCGTGGACGGGTTGGCATATTCGAAGTTCTGCATTACGCGTTCCTCCCTTCCAGCGCATTGAGCACGTTCATCGGACTCATGGGAATATTGGGCACGCGGACGCCGATGGCGTTGGCTACCGCGTTGCCGACTGCGGCACAGATGCCGACCGCGGGCGGCTCGCCCAATCCGATGACGCCGCGCTTGTCATTCTCCGGCCGGATGTCGACGTGCACCACGATGTCGCCGATATCCTTAATGCCGGCCAGCTTGTAGAATTCCATATCCTGGTTGAGCATGCGGCCGGTCTGTTCGTCGAAGATGCGTTCTTCGTAGAGCGCGGTGCTGATGCCCATGATGATGGCGCCGTAGATCTGGCTTTCGGCCAGGCGCGGGTTGACGACCAGCCCGCAGTCCTGGACGGCGACGAACCGGTTGATCTTCACCAGGCCTGTTTCCATATCGACGGTGACGTCGGCGATCTGCGCGCCGCCGGCGCCGGCGGAGTTGAGGCCCATCGGATTCCGCTGATCGTTGGCGCCGGTTTCACTGATTTTGCCTTCGCCGGGCGGGATCTTCTTGCAGGCAGCGACCCACGTCATGCTCTTGTTGGGACTGCCTTTCACCCGGATGTGGCCGTCGACGGCTTCGAGCTCATCGGGCTGCGCGCCGAGCGAAGGCGCAGCCACTTCGAAGAGCTTGGCGAGTGCGTTCATGGTGGATTTGCGCGTGGCGGACGAAACGCCGCCAACGGTGGTGGAACCGCCAGAGGCGCCACCCGGAGGCAGCGAGTTATCGCCGATCACCAGCTTGATCTGGCCTATCTGGAGGCCGAGGGTTTCTGCGGCGACCTGCACCATGACGGTGCGGGTGCCCGTGCCGAGGTCCTGGGTGGCCATTTCGAGCAGGACGGAACCATCGGGGTGAATCGTAGTGCGAGCGGTGCAGGAGTGCCCGCCGCCCTGCCAGAGATTGATGCCGAGGCCGAGGCCGCGGCGCACGGTGCCGCTCTTCTGATCGCGCGGCTTCCAGAGCTTCTTCCATTCGGCTAGCTCGGCGGCCTTCTGAAGCTGCCAGCGGTAGTGATCGGGGCCGGGACGGGCGGGCGCGTAATCGGCATTCTTCAGGAAGACGTCGAGCGGATCGAGATTGGCCTTGGCCGCGAAGTCCTCGAAGGCGCTGCAAGTGAGGTACGACGCCTGCTGGTTGTTGGGCGCACGCCACGCCTGCGAGCCGGCCTGGTTGGTCACGATGGAGACGAAGTTGATGCGTTGGTTCGGAATATTGGCGTAGCAATACGGCAAGGGCGGTTGCGGGCCTCCCGGGAAGCCGCCGCTGCCCCAGCTATCGGCCTGGAACGTAGTGATCGTCCCGTCCTTTTTGCCGGCGATCTTGATTTTGCCGTAGTCGGACGGGCGGTGGCCGGCGATGGCCATCTCGGTGGCGCGATCGAGGTAGATCTTGACCGGCGCGCCGCCGGCTTTCTGCGACAGAATGGCGCCGACTTCAGCCCAGGCTCCGGGGCTGAACTTGCTGCCGAAGCCGCCGCCGATGTAGTCCATCTTCACCTTCACGTTGGCGGCGGGAACTTTGAGATTGGGGGCGATGGAGCCCGCCCATCCGGTCACGAACTGCGTGGAGGGCCAGGCCTGCACCTGGTCGCCCTGCCACTGGATGACGCAGCCATGGGGCTCGAGGCAGACGTGATCGGCCATGGGGATTCCGTAGGTGCCTTCGGAGACGACCTCGGCCTCCTGGATCGCCTTATCGGGATCGCCGACGATCTTTTCGCCGGCGGCCTTGCCCTTGGAGCCGGCCTTGCTCAGATCGGCTTCCTTCACCAGGTGGGGCATGACCTCGTAATCGACCTTTATTTTGCGCACGGCGTCGCGGGCGATTTCCTCGCTGGTGGCGGCGACCGCGGCGACTTCGCGGCCGAACCATTGGATTTCCGTGCCGGCGGGCGAGATCACGTAAACCGACTTCACGCCGGGGGTCTTCTCGGCTGCGCTGGTATCGATCGACGTGATGCGGGCGTGCGCGTACGGACTGGTGAGGTAGACCGCGAAGAGCATGCCCTTCAGGTTGAGGTCTGAGGTGTATTTGGCGCGGCCGGTGGACTTGAGGGGTCCATCCAGGCGCTTGAAGGGCTTGCCCATCACCTTCCGGGATTCCATGGGCGGCCAGCTATAGTCTGGTGTGTTAGCCATTCTTCGCTCCCTTCATATTCTTTGAGGCTTCGAGGACGGCCTGGCGGACACCCATGTAGGTGCCGCAGCGGCAGAGGTTGCCGCCCAGGCCATGTTTGACGTCTTCCATGGTCGGGTTGGGGTGATGATCGAGAAATCCCTTGCAGGCCATGACGAAGCCGGGCGTACAATAACCGCACTGCTGCGCGTCGTGATTGAAGAAAGCGGCGCTGACTGGATTGTTCGCGCCGAGGCCTTCGATGGTTTGAATGTCCTTGCCCTGCGCGTCGATGGCGAGCACGTCGCAACTGTAGACCGTCTTGCCGTTGAGGATGACGGTGCAAGCGCCGCACGCGCCGCGATCGCAGACGCGCTTGGCGCCGGTCAGGTCGAGGTGGTTGCGCAAGGCGTCGAGCAGGGTGACGCGGGGCTCGACGGTAAGTTTCATGGGTTTGCCGTTGATGTTGAGAGTGATCGGCACGGCGCCGGGTCCCGACACGTTAGCCGGTGCGGGCGCCGCCTCCCCTTCGCGTTCGAGTAAGCCCGTGCCCAGCGCGCCGGTACCGACACCCATCCCGCCGAGGAATCCACGGCGGGAGAAGCGGGTTTTGGCTGGTTTTGCGAGCTCAGAATCTTTTTTGGAACTCACCAGACACCTTCCTTTCGCGTTTCTCGTGACGATGAATGCTGATGAAGTGAAATTCGAGATAAATATATCAGAAAAAAGGACGAGGCGGGGAGGCGCGGCTGACGGGTCAGGCGTGATTTTCACCGCTGAGACGCAGAGACGCCGAGGAACACGAGGAGGAATCCATGCAGTGGGTTCGCGGGACGGAACGCCTGTGGAAAAGTGAGGTAGAGATTCTTGCGGTCTTTTGTTTTCAATGACATGGTAGGTTCGTTTTTTCCCGCGCGAGTTGGAGCGGCGGGTGGCGGGGGCGTGACACAAGAGTGGCGATCGAGGGCGCAGACCCATGTTGGAAACGGTGACACGCATACCTACCTCCTGAGGGGAGGCTAGCACGGCAGAGTGCGGGAGACAGGCGGGATTTCAGATAAGTGGAGCGGAATCAGCGGCGAGGGCGGTGAAAATGCCGCCGGGCCGTGCTCAAGCTGCACTCGATTTCAATTCTTCGTACCGCGAAAGATACCGCTACATTATACGTATATGGATGTACAATCTATGGCGGCCAGGAAGCCCCGCTCGGATGACGCCATTGATTTCTGCCGCGTGCCTGGTGGTGAAACTCTCTTTCTCTATGGCGTGCTCGTTATTCTCACGGTCCAGTTGCTGACGGGCCGCATCAACATGGACTTCTCTGTGGGAAGGACGCGAGCGGGCCGCAATCCTTCAGTCCCTCGCGCGTCCAGTTACTGGTGCTGACACTGGCGGCGGCGGGCGATTACATCAGGCGGTTGTATCTCTCTGCGGGAACCGGGGAGCTGCCCGATCTTCCCCAGATCTGGCTGTATGTGCTGGGGGGTAGCCACGCGACCTATCTCGGATCGAAATGGTGGCAGTTCATCGGCACAACGATGTTCAAAGGAGCAACGGAATGACGATAGCAGACGCGCTCGGCTGGGTGGTGGTTGTTTTCATCGCCGGCCTGGGAGCCGCGATTCTCTTCTTTGTCTGGACCGGAAAGATCAATCTCACCCTGCTGATCAGCGAACAGAACGGCGTCGGCAGCATGTCCCGGTTCCAGTTGCTGATCTTCACCATGTTGGTGGGAGCCAGCATATTTATTGTTGACGCTGTACGGCGACGGAAAAGGACCGAAGCTGCCGGCGTCGATCCCCGGCGATCTGCTCGCCTTGATGGGCATCAGCGCCAGTTCATACCTGGTGAGCAAGGGCATCCAGCACAGCGACGGGAGTTCGAACCAGCCCGATGACGGCACCGCCCCGCCGCCGGGAGCGCCTCAGCCACCGGGCGGGACGAAAGTCTAGCGGCAGCACGTGCGAAGCCCATGAACAACCGCTTGCTCCAGACCCTCACACTCCTGCCGCTGGGCGTGGGGATTGATCCCCGTGGCGCGGGACGCCGGGGTGCTCAAGCCTGCCCAAACCGTCGCGCCGGCGGCGCCCACCGCGGCCGTCGAAGAATCGGTCGAGCCGCTGACGGCGACCCGTGCCGCAATCGGGTCGTCCTTCAGCGCGCCCCAGGCCGGACTCACCACGGAGCAGAAGGCCAGCCGCGACAAGCACTGCTACATGGGATGCCCGGCACTGGACGCCGCGGCGGTGGCGCACACCGGCCCCACGGCGATGATTTACCGGGTACGTTTTGCAGCACAGCGCCCTGGACAAGATCCCTTTGTGGGTGGCGGAAACCGTCGAAAAAGCCCAACTGGAAGGAAGTCTCGACCGCAGCGACAAGTTCCGGCCCGATCCGCTGCTCAAGGCGGGACAGCGCTCCGAACTGGCCGACTACAAGAGCTCGGGCTACGACCGCGGACATCAGGCGCCTGCCGGCAACCAGACCGTCGATGCCGAACGGAAGGACGACACGTTCTACCTCTCGAACATGGCGCCGCAAATGCCGGCCCTCAACCAGAAGATCTGGAACAATCTGGAAGCCCGGACGCGCGCCTGCACCATCGAGGCCGGACGCACCAACCAGATTACGGGACCGATCTTCTGGGATCCGAAGGAAGAAAACCCGGCGACCGCCAACGGCCTGATCGAGTTCAAGCAGATCGGGCCGGGACGCGTCGCGGTGCCGACTCATTTTTTCAAGATCCTGCTGGTTCCGGACGGCGCCAACACGCGCGCCATTGCGTTCGTGATGGAGAACAGGGACTACCCGAAGGGGCCATACGATTTTTCCAAGTACATCCAGTCGATCGACTGGATCATACAAAAGGAGATCTACGTGATGAGACGATACCTGCTACTTGCGACGGCTCGCCCGACGGCGCCGAGGATTGGATGGTGTACCACGCAAATCCCGGACCCGGCCAGGGATGCGTTGGGCGGCGCGCACCGCGAGTGCAACGCTTCACGTGGAAGGCCGACGGCACGCCGGACTTCGGGCGGCCCATCGCGATCGGCGTGCCGATCGCGGCACCTTCGAGGGAGGGGAACTCGCGCTAGCCGCGCATGCCGCGGCGCGGGACCATCGGCTCCGTCGGCGGCGGCGCGATCGTAGGCGCCGGCTCGGGCGGCTTCTTCGGCTTGCGGTCCAACTGCACGGAAATGAAATCTTCGCGCGCCTTGTTGTATTTCGGCGTGCCCGGCTTGCCCTCGATTCTGGCGAGCTCCTCCGGCGGGATCTCCTGCACCAGCGGCAGATACTTCTGGAAATGATTGCGCAGCCGCTCCTGCACCGGCTTCTGCGCGGAATGGTACAGCAGGAACAACACCTCGTCGGGCGCCGCATGGTTGACCATGTGGTACACCTGCGAAGCCTTGCGGATCCGCGGCGATTTCATGGCGGTCTCCAGCTTTTTGGAGCGCGCCTCCAGCTTCTGCCAGCTATCCACGTCCGCCTTGGCGAGCTCGCACGTCTTGACCAGCGCCTGTTTCTCTTTCAGGGCGAGCTTCTCGGTGAGCGCGAACAGGAATGTCCCCAGCCGCGCCGCGCGCCACCGCGTATCGTCGGGTGTCATGTGGCACACCTTTTCGAACTTCTGCAGGCCCGCCAGATTCGACTTTCCCGACGCGAGCGCCGGCGAAAACAGCGGCAGCAGCCCGCCCTCCTCCAGGCCTTTCAAAATCTCCGCCGGCACGTCTTCACATGCGATCCGCTTCAGCTCCGCTCCCAGCGCCTTCCCGCTGATACGCTTTTCCACCTCCGCCTCGCGCGCGTTCGCCACCTGCATCTGGGTGCGCTCTTCCACCGTGAATGCCAGGCGCGCTTTGAATCGCACCAGCCGCAGGAGCCGGGAAGGATCGTCGTAGAACCCGTAGGTGGTCACCGCGCGCAATTCCTTGCGCTCGATATCCGCCAGGCCGTTCATCGGGTCCAGCAGCAGGCCGCGCGACGCGCGGTTCAGCGACAGCGCAATCGCATTGCAGGTGAAATCCCGCCCCCGCAGATCTTCCTGAATGGTCGCCGCCGAGACCTGGGGCTTCGCGCCTGTGCGTGCGTACCTTTCCTGGCGCGACATGGCGATCTGCGCGGTCACGCCGTTCGCGAAGGTCAGCTCAGCGGCCTTGCGGTCTTCGTCCGTCGAGAGAATCTTCGCTCCGTGCTTCTCGGCCAGGGTCCTGGCCACCTTCAGCGCGTTGCCTTCCACCGAAAAATCCAAGTCGCGAATGCGGAAGCCGGCCAGCATGTCGCGCATGGCGCCTCCGGTGAGGAAGAGGTTGACGCCAACGGCTCCGGCGGCCGCTTGCACGTCTCCCACCACCTGATTCTGATCGGGGCTCAGGTGGCTTTCCAGCATGTATATGTAGTCGCTCATCGCGTCGCGCTTTCCAACCTGCCAAAATGTTCCGGACGGTGCCCCGCGGGGCCTCAGTCACGCCCGGGGGTGGTGTTTCTGAACGGTGTCCCGAAGCCTCGAACGCAGTACGTGGGTGTAGATCTGCGTGGTCGAGATATCGGCGTGCCCCAGCATGGCCTGCACACTGCGCAGATCCGCGCCGCCCTCCAGCAAATGGGTGGCGAAGCTGTGCCGGAGCACGTGGGGCGTCAAGCCGTGGAAGATGCCCGCCTTCCTGCCGTGTCCGGCCAGGAGTTTCCAAAAGGCCTGGCGGGTCAGGCAGCCGCCACGCGCGGTTACGAACAGGTATCGGCTGGCGCGGCCCTTCAGCAGCGCCGGACGACCCGCCTCCAGATAACTACGGACCGCCGCCAGCGCGGCTTTACCCACGGGTACCAGCCGCTGTTTGTTGCCCTTGCCGGTGGTCCGGAGTACGCCCAGCTCGAGATTCAAATCCCCGAGTCCGACCCGGCACAGCTCGCTGACCCGCAGGCCCGAGGCATAAAGCAGCTCCATCATGGCCCTATCCCGGGCTCCCGTGGGAGTAGCTGCATCGGCCGCCTGGATGATTTTCTCGATCTCCTGCAGATTCAGGAATTTGGGTATATTCTGCCACTGCCGGGGGGAGCGCAGGTGCTCGGTCGGGTCGCTGGCGATCCGGCCCTCGCGCAGCAGGAAGCCGTAGAAGTTTCGCAGGGTAGTCAGGTGCCGCCCGATGGAGCGCGAGCCGAGGCCCGACTGGTATAAATGGTCCAGATAATGACGAATCTCCTCAGTCCCGGGCATGGCTGCCGACTCACCAATAAACCCTGTGAATCGAGCAAGATCGCTGGAATAAGCGGAGAGCGAATTGGACGACAGGCCCTTCTCGACCCGGCAGAAGTTGAGGAAGACACCGGTCTGGCTGCGCAGATCCACCACCGGCTGGATGAGCACTCCAGACATCGTGCCAATGATACAATAAGCCGCGAAATGTTTGAAACATAGTTGTCTCATTTGAGGGAAAGTGGCCGCTTCCACCATCAAGAAAGTGCTCGTCCGCCGCTACGACCGCGAAACTCTGGCCGGGCACGTGAACCCGGCCGTCTTCCTCCAGCCTGAAGGGCTGGAGCTCGTCACCGCTCAGGGAAATACCTTAATCGTACCCTTTCCCGATGTCAAGAGCGTTGCCTTCGTCCGCGAGTTCGAAAGCGCCGCTCCCGAGCGCCAGGTTTTCCAGACCCGCCCGAAGATGCCCGGGCTATGGGTCAGCCTTACCTTCCGCGACGGCGACCGTATCGAGGGCATCGTCCCCAACAACCTCCTGCTTCTCGACCCCGCCGGCATCACAGTCACTCCGCCCGACCCATTCGGCAACCAGCAGCGCATTTTTGTGCCGCGCACCTCCCTGACTGCGGTCGAGGTGCTCGGCGTGGTGGGCAGTCCGCTCAAAAAGCGGAAAGTCAAGCCTACCCCCAAAGAGCAGATCGGGCTGTTTGAAGAGTAGCGCGCCCTCCGTTATACTCTAATTTCATACTGCATAGTCTCAGTTTGGAGGTTTTATGAAGTACCGCAACTTTGTTGTTGCCGCCGCCGGGGCGTTCCTCCTGGCTCTCAGCGCACACGCCCAGATTACGGCGATCGAAGGCGACGTCAAAGGTCCCGACGGCAATCCCGCCGTGAAGGCCACCGTCAAAATCACCCGCACCGATATTAAGGGCAATTACCACTGCGACACGAACAAGAAGGGTCACTACTTCTATAACGGCCTGCCCCTGGGCACCTACGACATCTCGGTCGAAATCGACGGTAAGCCGATGGATCAGGTCAAGGGGGTACGTACCCGTCTCGGCGATCCCACCCCGATCAACTTCGACCTGCAGAAGATCGCTCAGGCCAATTCGGCGCGCCAGGCCGCGATCGCTTCCGGGAACACGCAGGCTCTGACCAAGGAGCAGGAGCGGGGCATGAGCGCGGACCAGAAGGCGCAGTACGAAAAAGCCCTAAAAGATCGCGAAGCGACGATGAAGAAGAACAAGGAGCTGAACGACGCCTTCAACGCGGGCCTCACTGCCATGCAGGCCAAAGACTATGACACCGCGGTGACCAGCCTGACCAAGGCCAGCGAACTCGATCCCAAACAGGTCGCCGTATGGGCGCAGCTTGCCGATGCTTACGTCGGCCAGGCCTCGAAGAAGACCGGCGCCGATGCCGACGCCAGTATGGCCAAGGGCCTGGAAGCCTATCAGAAGGCTATCGAACTCAACCCCACGGACGGTGCCACCCACAACAACTACGCGCTTGCCCTGGCCAAGGCCAAGAAGTTCGACGACATGCAGAAGGAGCTGCAAAAGGCAGCCGAGCTCGATCCCGCCAAGGCCGGCCAGTATTATTACAACCTTGGCGCGATCCTGACCAACTCCGGCCAATCGGAAGCTGCCATCCAGGCCTTCCAGAAGGCGATCCAGGCCGATCCGAACCATGCGGAATCGTACTACCAGCTCGGAGTTTCGCTCACCTCCAAAATGACCATGAACGGCGATAAGCCGGTGCCCGCTCCCGGCACGGTCGAGGCACTGCAGAAGTACCTGCAGCTCGCCCCCAACGGCCCCAATGCGCAGGCTGCCAAGGATCTGCTGAGTACGTTCTCCGCTTCGATCGACACCAGCTACAAGAACCCCAACGCTCCCGCCACGAAGAAAAAGAAGTAACCTGGGTCTAGGAGCGGCGGCCGGTGTGCCGCCGCTCCGGTCCGTCGATGCTCCGCTACCTCATCGTCGAAATCCTTCTTCCCCTCCTCGTCTTCCTTTTCATTCGTTCGATCCTGCGCAGTCTGTTCGGGTCCAGCAAGCAGGTTTCGCGCCGCGAGCGGGCGCCGTCCCGAGAGCCGCCTGTCGTGGCCGGCGGCGAACTGAAGAAGGATCCGGTTTGCGGCACCTACATCTCGGCCTCTCTGGCCCTCACCCGCACCGTCAAGGGCGAGTCCGTCTACTTCTGCTCCAAGGAATGCCGCGACAAATTCGTGGCCTGAGCGGGGCAGGTCGGGGACCCCGGTCGCGCCGTTCCGGCTGCCCCACGGTTGCTACAATACGTTTCTCCGAATGGAGTCACTCAAACAGCTCATCCGCAGCGTGCCCGACTTTCCGAAGCCCGGCATCCTGTTCTACGATATCACCACGCTCCTCAAGGACCCCGCGGGCCTGCGCGGCGTCATCGACGGCCTCAAGAACCGTTATCAGAACGCCGAGGTGGATCTCGTCCTCGGCGTCGAGGCGCGCGGTTTCATCTTCGCTCCCGCCCTGGCTTACGCGCTGGGCGCGGGCTTCATTCCCGTGCGCAAGCCGAAGAAGCTCCCCGCCGAAGTCCTGCGCGTTTCCTACGATCTCGAATACGGCACCGACTCCCTGGAGATGCACAAGGACGCCATTCTGGCCGGCCAGAAGGTGCTGATCGTCGACGACCTGCTGGCCACCGGAGGGACTGCCGCCGCGGTGGCGCGCATGGTCCGAGCGGCGGGTGGGATCGTCTCCGGCATTGGCTTCGTGGTCGAGCTGACGTTCCTCAACGGCCGCAAGAAGCTCAACGGCAGCGACGTATTCTCGCTGATCCAGTACGACAAATGACCCGGGTGCGCGCGCTCGCGAAGGTCAATCTGGACCTGCGCGTCCTGGGCCAGCGCCCGGACGGGTTCCACGAGCTGCGCACCATCTTCCAGACCATCTCGCTCGCGGACACGATCGACATCGAGTTCTTCCGCGCGCGCCGCACCGAAATCAAGCTCGACGACGCCCTGCACATCGAAGACAACCTCGTGGTCCGCGCGGCCCGTCTTGCGCTGGATGCGATGCGCATCCGAGGGCGCGTCGGCATGCGGCTGGTCAAGCGCATTCCGATGGGCGCGGGGCTGGGCGGCGGCTCCAGCGACGCGGCGGCGGTGTTGCTGGCGCTTCCCGCCCTTGCCGGGCGGCCGCTGCCCCTGGAGAAGCTGACGGATCTGGCCGGGGAACTCGGAAGCGACGTGCCTTTTTTCCTCCTCGGGGGGACTGCCGCCGGCATTGGGCGCGGCACCGAGCTCTTTCCACTCGCCGACGTGCCCGCGCTGCACGGTGTGGTTGTGGCCGGCGGCATCCACGTCAACACCGCCCGGGCCTATCGCGACCTCAGCCCGCGTTTGACAACCGAATTACAACGAAATAAAATAGTTGGTTTCCAGGCGCTTACATGGGACACGAGTAGTGTCGGCAGCGCCCGGAACGATTTTGAAGAGGTGGTTTTCGAGCAGCACCCGAAGCTGGCCGCACTCAAAAGGAAGCTGGTGCGGGCGGGGGCGGCTACCGCTCTGATGAGCGGCAGCGGCAGTGCGATTTACGGGTTGTGGCGCGAGAAAAGCAGAGTTTCGCGCATTCTCGCATCGTTAAAAGAGGAGCAGGCGTTTCGGATTTCGTTGGTCAGCCGCGCACGCTACCGGGCTATGTGGTGGCGGGCACTGGCCAGACACAGCAAACCAGGTCTATGGCCGCCACGAAGCCGGTATTAGCAATGACACACGACCGACTCAAAGTGTTCGCAGGGAACGCCAACCCCGCCCTTGCCACACAGATCTGCTGCGAGCTCGGAATCGAGCAGAGCTCCGCCACCGTGAAGCCGTTCTCGGATGGCGAAATCCGCCTCCAGTTGAACGAAAACGTGCGCGGCGTGGATGTCTTCGTGATTCAGCCGACCTGCCAGCCGGTGGACCGCAACATCATGGAGCTGCTGCTCATGCTCGACGCCCTCAAGCGCAGCTCTGCGCAGCGCATCACGGCGGTGTTACCCTATTATGGGTACGCTAGGCAGGACCGCAAGGACAAACCCCGCGTTCCGATTTCTGCCAGGCTGGTAGCCACGCTGCTGGAGACCGCCGGGGCGAGCCGGGTTCTGACGCTGGATCTGCATGCCGCCCAGATTCAGGGCTTTTTCGATATCCCGGTGGACCATCTGTTTGCGATGCCGGTGATGATCGATTATTTCAAGCCGCAGGACATTCCGGATCTCACGGTAGTTTCTCCGGATGCGGGTGGTGTGGAGCGGGCGCGGGCGTTCGCCAAGCGGCTGAATTCGCCGTTGGCCATCATCGATAAGCGGCGGGAGGAAGCCAACGTCGCGGAGGTGATGAACGTGGTCGGTGAAGTGGATGGAAGAAACTGTATCCTCGTGGACGATCTGATCGACACGGCGGGGACGCTCGTCAAGGGCGCAGAGGCGTTGATAGAAAAAGGCGCGGCCAGCGTTTCGGCCTGTGCCACGCACGCGGTGCTTTCGGGCGCCGCAGTGGAACGAATCGAGAATTCCGAGTTGAAGGAAGTGGTTTTTACCAATTCGATTCCTCTTTCCGAAGAGGCATTAAATTCGACCAAGATCAAGTCCCTCTCGATCGCCAAGCTGATGGCCGATGCCATCCGCTCGATTCACGAGGAGACTTCGGTGAGTACGTTGTTTGTGTAGGAGCTTTCAGCTATCAGCTTTCAGCTATCAGCTAAGACCGGAGTAGCTGAAAGCTGAAGGCTGGTGGCTGTTAGCCGGGATTTCCAGGCTCTCCGAACCCACGTAGGCCTGCAAGGGTCGAATCGGACTTCGAAGCCTGATAAGGAGTAGGAAGTTGAGAAAAGACATTACCGTGACCGCCGAGGTGCGTGCCTCGCGCGGGAAGAATGAAGCGCGCCGTACACGGAGCGCCGGAAATATTCCGGCCGTGGTCTACGGCGCATACAAAGACGCCATCAGCATTTCCGTCAATCCCAAAGAGATTAACAGGATCATCCGGTCGTCCACGGGGTTGAACACCATTTTCAATCTGACTATCGCGGGCGGGGAAACTACCCCGGTCATGGTGGTGGATCAGCAGGTGGATCCCCTCAAAGGCACGCTGCTCCACGCGGACCTCAAGCGCATCGATCTCACCAAGCGCATCAGGGTTACCGTGCCGGTTCATACGACGGGTGAAGCGGCGGGCGTAAAGGTGCAAGGCGGATTGCTGGAAGTGGTCACCCGCGCCGTCGAGATCGAGTGCCTGCCGGACGAGATCCCGGAAGGTTTCAAGGTCAGCGTCTCGGACCTGATGATCGGCCAGAGCAAGCGCGCCGGCGATGTCGGCCTGGGCGGCTCGATGAAGCTGGTCAGCGCGCCCGATTCGGTGATCGCGCACGTGGTCGCGCTGCGCGCCGAAGAGACCCCGGCTCCGGCCGCGGGCGCCGAGGGAGCCGCTCCGGCTGCCGGTGCCCCTGCCGCCGCCGAGCCGGAAGTGATCAAGAAGGGCAAGAAGGAAGAAGAAGCCCCGGCCGAGGAAAAGGGCAAGAAGAAGTAATTGGCCATGTTCCTGGTCGCCGGCCTGGGGAACCCGGGCGAGGAGTACGCTCTCTCGCCGCACAATCTGGGTTTCCTCACCGTGGACCGGCTGGCCGAGCGGTACGGCATCCGCGTCACGCGCAGGGATTCCAAGGCGCTCGTCGGTGTGGGCGAAATCGATGGGCGCGCGGTGATGCTGGCCAAGCCGCAGACGTATATGAACCTCAGCGGCACTTCGCTCGCGCCGCTGATCGAGAAGCATGGGATCGAGCTGGCGAAGCTCATCGTGGTCTACGATGAGCTCGACCTGCCCTGGATGGCCGTGAAAATCAAACCGAAGGGCTCGGCAGCCGGGCACAACGGAATGAAGTCGGTGATCCATAGCCTGAAAACCAGCGAGATTGTCCGCATGCGGTTAGGGATTCATCCGGGCCACAAGCTGGCGAGTGGCGCGGACTTTGTGCTGGCGCCCGTGAAGCGCTCGCAGAGAAAGGAATTGGAGGAGCTGGTCGACTACGCAGCCGATGCGGTTCGCTCCATAATTGCCGAAGGCGTCGAAAAGGCCATGACGAAATTCAATCGTCGCGCCCAAGGCTTAAACAACGAGGAAGCATGAATCGGATTTACGAAGAGCTGTTCATAGTAAAGCCGGACGCGCCCGAAGAAGAGGTGGATCAGTTCGTCGAGCAGTTGCAGACGCAATTGAAGGCCTCGGGCGCGACGGTGGACAAACTGGAAAAGTGGGGCAAGCGCAAGCTTGCTTACCGCGTCGATAAATACCGCGAAGGCACCTACGTGCTCTTGCAGATCACGGCGGCTCCGGAAATGGTGAAGGAACTGGAGCGCCGTTTGCGCGTCGCCGACCTGGTGCTCAAGTTCATCACGGTGCGCATCGACGAGACACTGAAGCGCCTCGAAAAGCGCAAGAAGGACCGCGACAAGCGCGCCGCCCGCCGCGCGGAGCGCGCTCCGGCCGTAGCCCCGGCCCAGCCGTCGTTGGCGCACCAGTTGACCGAGACACCCGGCATGCCCGGCATGCCGAAGGAGGGATAAGCCATGGCGGAAAGCAAAGGTGGAAGGCCGGTCAGCGCCTCGCAGCGCCCCACGGGCGGCGATAAGGCAGTCGCGACCCAGAAAAAGCAATATTTCCGGCGCAAGAAGGTTTGCCGGTTCTGCGTCGAGAAGATCGACGACATCAATTACAAGGACGTCAAGATGCTGCACGCCTTCGTGGCCGAGCGGGGCAAGATCGTTCCGCGCCGCATCTCCGGGGTGTGCGCGCCGCACCAGCGGCGCCTGACGGACGCGATCAAGAAGGCGCGCAACATCGCGCTGCTTCCGTTCGCGGCGTCCTACTAGGTGGGGAGGGAATCACGATGGAAGTTATTCTGAGAGAAGACATCGAAAAGCTCGGTACCCGCGGCCAGGTGGTCAAGGTGGCGTCGGGATACGCGCGCAATTTCCTGCTGCCCAAGCGGCTCGCGGTCGCCGCTACCGAGTCCAACAAGAAAATCGTCGAGCAGGAGCGGCAGGCCCACCTCCGCAAAGAGGCCAAACTGAAGTCGGAAGCCGAGGATCTCTCGAAGCTCATGCTCGGCGTCGCCATCACCATCAAGCAGAAAGCCGGCGAGGCCGACCAGTTGTTCGGCTCGGTAACCGCCAAGGACATCGCCGATGCCCTCGCCGCCAAGAACTACGAGATCGACCGGCGCAAGATTCAACTCGCCGAGCCGATCAAGCAGTTGGGCGAGTACACCGTACCGATCCGTCTCCACAAGGACGTTACCGTCGACATCAGCGTCCTGGTCGCGAAGGAAGAATAAGAGGTTTGTTGTGACACACCGCGTGACGGCCGCCGCCGTGTTGTTGGCGGCGGCTGCCGCGGGCTGTAACCGTCCCGCCGCCATCGAGAAAAAATCGGCCTCAGCCGTTGTCCCGGCCCCCATTCCACACTCGCGCGAGGCGGACGACGTGGGACGGTTCCTTGCGGGACTTCCCGGAACTCCCGGAAGCCCGTTTGTTGAGCTGGAAGATACGGCCGTCTGGAAGCAGCACCGCAAGGTGCTCGATGACGCCTGGAAACAGGCGGATGAGCGCATCTTGCAGGGACTTGCCGATTTTCAGCGCGCGGAGCTAAACCGTTCGCCCATCGATCGCGCGCCCGTGTTTTATCCCTTCTCCGGTCCCGATACCATCACTCCGCTGGAGTGCTTTCCCCGCAGCTCCACCTATGTACTCGTGGCACTCGAGCCGTCAGGCACGCTACCCACCGTGAAACAGATCGAGAAGAAGAAACTCCCCATCTGGCTCGGCGCCATGCGCAGGACGATGGCCTCGATTCTGGGCCGCAGCTTCTTCGTTACCCGCGAAATGGACCGCGAGTTCCGCGGCCAGGTCACCGACGGCCTGCTGGTCCCCATGCTCCAGCTTCTGGTGCGCACGCATAACACCATCCTCGGCTACCGCTACATTCGCCTGGATGAATCCGGCCGCATGGTGGAGCGCCCTGCGAATTTCCACCTGCCCGGCCTGATTGGCAACAAAGGCTTCGAGCTCGAATTCCGCTCGGATGCGGATCAATCCATCCACCGCCTGACCTACCTGTCGGTGAATCTCTCCGATAAGCGGCTGCGCGACGACAGTGCTTTCGTGTCTTACGCCTCCACGCTGAAAGGCTCGACTACGCTGCTGAAGGCGACGTCATACATGACCCATAAGCCCGGGTTCTCCATGATTCGCGATCTCGTGGTGAAGCTGAGCGGCGCGGTTTTGCAGGACGATTCCGGAATACCGTATCACTACTTCGACCCGCATGTCTGGAAGGTGCAGCTCTTCGGCGAGTACCAGCGCCCCTACGGCAGTTTCAAATGGATGGAGCAAAAAGACCTGCGTGCGGCCTATCAGAGTCCCGGGGTGAAGCCGTTGCCCCTGCGCATCGGCTACGGCTTCCGCAAGGTGGCCAGCAACCTCCTGCTCGCCGAGCGACTGTAACGCGGGCCTCCCGGCCCGCACACGCCAGAGGCGCGCTTCTTAGTGCGTGATTGGGATCACCACGCCGCTCTGGCTCGCCGTCCCATTCACCTTGATGGCCAGCGGATACTCCCCGTCCGCCAGCCCGCTGGGCACCTGAATGTTCACTTGGAATTCCCCCACAGCCACCAGCGCGGTCCCCAGCACGGGCGCGTTGGCCGTGCCGATGGTCGCCGTCACCGTGCCGCTGAAAGCAATCGGACTCGCAATGATGTTCCCGGCCGGCGACACATCCAACCCCGTTGCGTAAAGCTGGATGATGTCGCCGGCCCTGGCCTTGGCCGCGGCGCTGTACAGTGCGGGATCTCCTACAATCGTGTACGTCCCGTTAAACAGCGCCGACGGGTAGGTCCGTCCTCCGAGCAAATACGTGAACAATCCGGGCGCTGAAGCGACCGCGCTCGCGCTCCCCGGACTGCCGGCCACGCCATTGTGGGTCACCACCACGCTGACGGTGCCGTTGATATTGGCCGGGGCCTGCACATTGATCTGCCCCGGACTGATGTAATACACGGGCGCGTCCAGCCCGTTGATTTTGACCGACACGCCGCTGAGGTTCGTGGGCAGCACGTTGCCGTGGGTAAAATCCGCGTCTCCCCAAGTGCGGCTGACGTCCGACAGGTTCGCGCCCTGAATCGTCACCCACGATCCCGCCACGATTCCCGGCTGGAAGGTCGCGCCGTTCACCACGGCAGAAATGCTGGGCCCGGTCACCGCGCTCGCGGGAGGTTCGCGATACATGTCGATGCCGTCCGCGTCCCACCACAGGAAGTAGAGCCGGTCGTTGCCGCCGAACACGACTGCCATCGCACCAGGAAACACCGAGTAGTTTTCGGTCGCTTGCAGATTGTTGGCCACGTCGCACGTCTTCCACGTGACGAAGTCGTTGGTGCGCGAAAACTTGGGGAATCCGCAGTCGCCGCCGTTGAACCCGCCGTTCGACCCGATTGCCGCCGCCCCGTGTCCCTGGCTGTCCAGCGCGAGATCGAAGGGATAGTCGCTGCCGCGGTCGCCGTCCATGGGCAGCGTCACCGGCGCCGACCAGGTATTGCCTCCATCGTCGGACCTTGCGCTGCGGTCGTTCAAGTCGTTTTCCACGGAATCCAGGCGCACGAGACAGGCCAGCAGGCGCGGATTCAGACCCGCGAACACCAGCTTCACCGCGATCTGATCACTCTGCTGGTTCTGGCTGTCCATCACCTTGACCGGAGCCGCGTTCCCCGCGGGCCGCCAGAATTGCAGGATCCGGTTGTAGCTCTTGGTCAGGTCGTCGGCGAACCATGCGACACCAGGATTGCCGTTGGCGTCCAGAGCCAGAGATATGGTGACGGAACCGCTCGCAGCCGCTACCCCGGACACCTTCGGCTCGGATTTGGTCTGCCAGGTGGAAGGGTCCGCACTCAGCTTGCCCGTGACGTACTTCAGGCCGGAGCCGTCCACCACGTACACGATATAGATGTTGCCTCCGCTGAATGCCATCGAGGGAGAGGTGAAACCGCCCGCGCTGTTGGTGAGTGTCGTCTTCTTGGTCCATGTGGCGCCGCCGTCGGTGGAGAGGTAGAGCGCGATCGAGACGCCTTGGTTCACTTCGGTTGCGATGCCGAACGTATTGGTGCTCGCATCGTAGGCCAGCGACAGCACCTGGTGAAACGAGGTTCCCGTGTCGCCGAGCCCCGTGGCTGCGTGCACGACGTCGTTCCACTTGTAGAGCGCGCGGTTCCACGACCGGAACTCGATCCGCGTGTCGGCAGGATCGCTATCGAGATTCGGATCGTAGAAGATGAAAGCAAACGCCGGATCGCCGTTGCCGTCCAGGGTGACCGCGACGTTATACCCATAGTTGCCGGATGCGGGTCCGCTGGGAGGCCCGGGCGCCGGCGCTGCGGTGGTGAACCCGGCAGGCGGTGGGCCGACGGTCACCAAACCCGACGGCGACGAGACGCCCGAGTTCAAGTTTGCCACCACCTGGTACTGGTACGTCGTATAGGGATCGACGGTGGTATCGGAATAGCCGGCAGTCGTGACGGAGCCGGCAATGTCGGAAAACGAGCCGCCCAGAATCCGCCGCTGCACCGTGTAACTCGCCGCGGTGCCTGTCCATGCAAGGTCCACGCGCTTGCTGGTGGCGGTTTTCACGGCCAGTCCTGCGGGCGCTTGCGCTGCAAGCGGTGGTACCTGAATTCCCATAACCAAAGCAAACACAAATCCCGTCAAACCCAGCGCAGACAGCCTCATGCATTACTACGCAGGAAATCCAATCGCATCGGCTCATCGGGACGTTCTAAAATAGAAGTGATTTGACCAACGGATCGCTGGCGCCTCAGAATCTCACTCAGCTCTTTCTCAGATGGCGGAACGGGGATAAACGGGCACTGGATGAAATGACGCCGATGGTCTACGAAGAGCTGCGCCGCCTGGCGCGGCGCTTCCTCGCCGCGGAGCGGCCGGACCACACACTCCAGCCCACCGCCCTGGTGCACGAAGCCTATCTGCGCCTGATCGATCAGCACGCCGTCGACTGGCGCAATCGCGCCCACTTCCTCGCCATGGCTGCCACCATGATGCGGCGCATCCTTATCAACCACGCCCAGGCTCACAAGGCGGCCAAGCGTGAAGGCAGCGTGCAGATGGTGGCGCTGGACGAAGCCTTCGGCGTGCGCCTGGATCCGCGCCTCGATATCCTCCACCTGAATACTACGCTCGAACGCCTCACCACTTTAGACCAGCAGCAGGGCCGCGTGGTAGAGCTGCGCTACTTCGGCGGGCTCTCCGTGGAAGAAACCGCCGAGGTGCTGGGGATCTCTCCGGCCACGGTGAAGCGCGAGTGGAGTACGGCGCGTCTCTGGCTCATGCACCAAATGGAGGGCGACGCGCTGCAATGACCGCCGCGCGATGGAGCGAGGTGAAGGAGGTTCTTGCAGCGCTCCTGGAGGCCCCCGAAGATAAGCGCCCCGAGCTGCTTGAAAGACTCTGCGGCAGCGATGCCGGGATGCGAGCCACGGTGGAATCGCTGCTCGCCGTGGAAACCCGCGCCGGCGACATCCTGAACACGCAGCAATCGCCCGGCGCTACGCTGCGCGCTCCCGATACACTGCCCTCGCAGATCGGACCGTACTCGGTTCTGCGCGAGCTGGGGCGCGGCGGGATGGGTGTGGTCTACCTGGCCGAGCGCGCCGACGGCGAGTTCCGCAAGCAAGCCGCGATCAAGCTCATCACCAGCGGCCTGCGCGATCCCGACCTGGAACGGCGCTTCCGCCGCGAGCGGCAGATCCTCGCCACTCTCGAACATCCGGGCATGGCGCGCCTGCTGGACGGCGGCACCACCGCCGAAGGCCAGCCATACTTCGTGATGGAGTACGTGGAGGGCGTTCCGCTGCCCGCGTGGTGCGGAGAGCACAACGCCGGCATCGAAGAGAGGCTGCGCCTGTTTCTGGGTGTGTGCGACGCGGTGGAATACGCCCACCAACGGCTGATCGTGCACCGCGATCTTAAGCCGGGCAACATCCTGGTTACGGCGGACGGAACTCCAAAACTGCTTGATTTCGGGCTGGCGCGGGCCATCGATTCTTCCGCGGGCGAAGATCTCACGCTCACCGGCGCCGCCCTCATGACGCCGGCTTACGCCAGTCCCGAACAGGTCCGCGGCGAGCCCTATGCCGCCTCCAGCGACGTCTATTCGCTCGGCGTGATTCTCTACGAGTTGCTGGCCGGACGCCGGCCCTACGACGTCAAATCGAGCTCGGTGCTGGAAATTGCACAGGCAATCTGCGAGCGCGAGCCCTTGCCGCTCTCCGGCCATCCGCGCCTTCGCGGCGATCTCGAGAACATCGTCGCGAAAGCCCTGGCCAAAGACCCGAACCAGCGCTATCCCAGCGTGGCCGGGTTTGCCGAGGACATCCGGCGCCACCTCGACGGCCGTCCCGTGCGGGCCCGCGCCGCCACCGCCCGCTATCGCTTCGGCAAGTGGCTGCGCCGCCATCGCATCACGGCGCCTGCGGCTGCGGTAGCGGTGCTGCTCATCATCGGGTTCGCGGCCGCAGCCTGGTGGCAGGCGCGCAGCGCCGAACGCCGCTTCCAGCAGGTGCGCAGCCTCGCCGGCTCGGTCATGTTCGAGCTGCACGACGCCATCAGCACGCTCCCCGGTTCCACCGCGGCGCGCGAGCTGCTGGTCAAGCGCGCCATGGAATACCTGGAGAGCCTCGCGCGTGAAGCCGGAAGCCGCCCCGACCTCCAGCGCGACGCCGCGCTGGGCTATGCGCGCGTCGCAGAAGTTCAGGGCTACCTCGGCGAATCCAGCCTGGGCAAGGTGCCGCAGGCCACCGCCAACTTCGAAAGAGCCGAAGCCATTCTGGCCCGGTTGACCGCGAGCTCGCCCCGGGACGCGGGCCTGCGCCGCGACTATATCCGTGTCGCCAACATGCTGGCGCACTCCTATTCCGCCGGCGGCCAGTTCCAGAAAGTGCTGGCGGTGGCGCAGAAGACGATCGCTTTCTCCGAGGCTGGATATCGCTCCGATCCCGCCGAACCAAGAAATCTCCAGGCGCTGATTGCATCGCTCACCGTGGTCGCCGATCTGCACACCGACCAGCAGCAATACGCCGAGGCCATCTCGATTCGCGAGCGCATCCGGCAGTTGTCTCAGAGCCTGCTCGAACTCCAGCCGGGCAACCTGGAAGCCTTGCGCACCATGGCCCTCGCGCGGAAAAAACTTGGGGCCCTGTACGGCGTGACCAAACGCTACCAGGAAGCCAAGGCCGAATACCAGCAGGCCGCCGCTCTCGATGAGCAGCGTCTGGCGTGCAAACCCAACGACGCTCGCGCCAAGCTCGATCTGTCGTACGATTACAGCGACCTCGCCTGGGTGGCCGGCCGGTTGGGCAACCCCTCCGACGCGCTGGCCGCCTACCGTCGCGTGCTCGCCTTGCGCACCGAGGTGGCAGAGGCCGACCCTAACGATCAACGCGCCGCCGACGCGCTCGCCTCGGCGGTGATGAGGATCGGGACCACGCTTTACGCTATGGGTGATCTCGCCGGATCGGAGACGGAGCTGCACCGGGCGGTCGCTCTTTACCAGAAGCTCGCGGCACGCGAAGGCGCGGGGTGGCAGGTGGTCCGGACGCTGGCCACGGCGCACGACGATCTGGCGGTATCTATCGAGAAGCAATGCGTCAAGAGGAAGGGCGGCGCCGCCTGCCTGGCGCGTGCGGCATCCGAGCTCACCGCCGAGCGCGCCGTACTCGAAGACCTAAAGCAGAAAGGCCATCTGCCACAAGCCGACGAAAAGCAGATCGCCGTGGTCCGCGATCACGAGGCCAGGCTCAGGGGGAGTCCGGTTTACTGAGACCGCCGGCGGGTCGATGGACTAGACGGCGTGCGCCTCCACGCGCGGCTGCTTCTCGACAGGCTTCACTGGAGCCGCTTTCGGCTCCGGCCGTACGATGTCGATACTGCCCTTGAAATACGCCCCATCGTCGATGCTGATGCCGGCGCCCTTGATGTCGCCGATCAAGCTTCCCTGGTCGCGGATGGCAATTTTCTCGGTCACCTCGACGTTGCCGCGGACGCTGCCGAAGATGGCTGCCTGCCGCGCCTTGATGTTGCCGCGTACCTTGCCGTTGGGTCCCACGGTCAGCAGGCTCTGAGATTCCAGCGTTCCCTCAACGTCGCCATCCACGAGCAGTTCCTCGCGAGCGTGAATCTCGCCCTTGATGGTCATTGAAGGGCCAATTACCGCCGACTGTCTGGGACCGCTCACGGTGACCGGCGATGCCTCCGGAGCGGGCGGAGCGATCGGTATGGGAGCAGGCATCCGGACCGGTTCGACGGCCTGGCCAGAGGCGTTGGGTTCATCGTTTCGTTTATTCCACACTTCGGTTCCTTCCTTCTTTAAAGTGAGTGCTCTGGTGAGACAGCCGTAGCATCTGGAGGGCCAGTTGCTCTATCTCTCGCGATCACGATTTCATGGCCCGAGTGCGGGTAAGTTTTACGTAGATTTTTTTCGCATGATGCCTGATCAGGACAGGAAACACGCATCACTGCAACGCAAGAAAGACCTTTAGGATTTGCCTATGACGCATTTGCGGGAGCACTGGGAAGGTGCATCCCTTGCCGGAAATTACACGCTGGAGGCATGGCTGGCCGGCGATGAGAACGCAGCATTCTTTCAGACCTCGCTGTCCCCCGAGCGCCATGCGCTTGTGAAACTGGTTCCGGAGACGGCCGGTAATGGCGCCGTGCTGCTGGATCTCTGGTATCGAACCCGACAGCTTCGCCACCCGAATTTAGTCGAGCTTCTGGATTTCGGGCGCGCGGAGCACGGCGGCGAAATGGTGTTCTACGCCGTCTTCGAGTCTCCCGACGAAACGCTGGCCCCGGCGCTCGAGCGGTCGCCTCTCGACTCACGAGAATCGAGAGAAGTCCTCGATGCAGCCATCGATGCCCTGCGATACCTGCATGCTCAGGGGCTGGTGCTGGGCGCGCTTGACGCCGAGCATATTGTGGCCGTCGGCGACCGAATCAAGCTTTCGACCGACGCCGTCCGCGAGGCCGAGACCTCCTCAGCCTACCGCGAAGACGTGCGCCTGCTCGGCGAGCTGTGGCAGCACGCGCTGATGGCAGCTTCGCCGAGGAGCGAGGAGATTGCGGCTCACGCAGCGGACCCAAACCCGCAGACACGCTGGACGCTGGCAGAGATCCATACAGCCCTAGAACCGCCGATTCAAGCCGTACCTGTACCGGAACCGGCGCAGCCAATCGTCGAATCTCCACCATCGACGCCGCAGGAGATGGTCCAGGAAGATGCGGCCATCCTCCCGCCGCCCCATCGCCACATTCCGGAAGCGGTACCGGTGTTCCGCTTTCCGAGATGGATCCTCGCGGGCGCCGGCGGGTTCCTGCTGCTGATCTTCGTGCTGAATTGGCCGCGACGCACGGAGGTGGCCACAGAGCGGCGAGTTCTTCCTGCCCCGGCACCCGCCGCAGCTTCCCCGGCTGCTCCTCTGACTAAGGCTCCGGCTGCCACGGCGCCTAAGCCCTCCCCGCTGGGGGGCAAGGAAGTCTGGCGGGTGATCGCCTTCACGTTCCTTACGCGAGACGCCGCGACAAAGAAGGTAGAACAGCTCAATCGGCTGCATCCCGGGCTGAATGCGAGCGTGTTCTCACCCAGAAGCCAAAGAGGTTACTATCTGGTCGCCTTGGGCGGCCGCATGAGCCATGAAGACGCGGTACGCTTGCAGCACAGCGCGAGAGGTAAGGGCCTGCCGCGGGATCTCTACGTGCAGAATTATTCGGAATAGAGGCAAGCCGGTGCCGCATCGTGCGGCATCAGGCTTTGTCCGGCGGCCGGAGCAGGTGCTTCTGCACTTTCCCCAGAGCGTTGCGCGGAAGGCTCTCGACCGCGTGGAACGCCCGCGGGAGTTTGAAGGAGGCCAGGTTGGCGCGACAGCGGGCTTCGAGCTCGGCGGGCTCGACGGCGCTCTTGAGGACCAGGAAAGCCACCGGCACTTCACCGCGCACCTCGTCGGGAGCTCCGCAGACCGCGGCCTCGGCGACTTCGGGCTGCTCCTGGAGGAACTCCTCGATCTCGCGCGGGTAGATGTTGAAGCCGCCGGAGATGATCAGGTCGCTTTTGCGGCCGCGCAGGGTGTAGTAGCCGTCGAGCGAGACGTCGGCGAGATCGCCGGTCTTGAACCAGGCTCCGTCGAAAGCGGCGCGAGTCGCGTCTTCGCGACGCCAGTAGCCGCCGAACACGTTGGGACCCTGGAGCTGGATCTCGCCCTCGACGAGGCGGACGCTCACGCCGGGCAGCGGCAGTCCGATGCTTCCGGGACGCCGCTCGCCGAGGTAGGGGTTGCTTACGTTCATGAGCGTCTCGCTCATGCCGTACCGCTCCAGGATGATATGGCCGAAGCGGGCGCGGAACTGCTCGAGCACGTGGGCGGGCAGGGCCGCTGAGCCCGATACGAACAGCCGAGCGGCGGCGCCGATCTGGTGGGCGGTTTGCTCGGGCCAGTCCAGCATGCGGACGTAGATGGTGGGAACGCCGAAGAAAAGGGTCGGGTGGAAATCGAGGAATTCGGCGGCCGCGGAGGCGTGTTCGAAGCGCTCCACGAGGCGCATGCGGCAGCCACTGGCCAGCCAGCAGTGGAGGCCGTTGCCGAGGGCGTGGACATGGAAGAGCGGAAGCGCCAGCAGGAAGCGGTCGGCGGCAGCGATCTGCCAGCAGGTGATCAGCGTGACGGCGTTGGCGGCGAAGTTGTTGTGGGTGAGAACGGCACCCTTGGATGCGCCGGTGGTGCCCGATGTATAGATGATGCCGGCGGGCGCGTCGCCGTCGAGTCGCACATCGGGCCGGACAGGGTCGAGGCCTTCGAGCGAGGGGAGGTCGGAGGGTGTGATGACGAGGGCGGGTTCGGCGTCGCGCAGGATGTGGGCGACCTCGCGATCGCGGTAGAGCACGTTGATGGGCACGAAGATCACGCCGAGGCGCGTGCAGGCAAGGTAGAGGTCGATGATCTCCAGGCAGTTGGGAAGCTGGACGCAGAGGCGGTCGCCGGTCTTGAGGCCGCGGCGGAGGAGGGCCTGCGCGGTGCGGTTGGCGCGGTCGTCGATTTCGCCGAAGGTGAGGGAGCGGCCCTGGAACTCGAGGCCGACACAATCGCGGCGGCCGGCGAAAGAGAAGTCGAAGAGGTGGGAGAGGTTCATGCGGGAAGCTCCCTGCCGCGGGTCTCTTCGGCCCAGGGGAGCAACAGGAGGCCGAGGAGGAACGCGATGGAGGTGAGCGCGACCGGCGTGCCGATGGTGCCCAGGCGCGAGACTCCGGCCCCGACCAGGAAGGTCACGCCGGCGGCAATGAAACGGCCGAAGCTGGTGGCGAAAGCGAAGGCGCTGCCGCGGCACTCGGTGCGGTATTGCTCGGGGAGCCAGAGGGTGTAGACGGCGAAGTTGGCGCCGCCGATTCCGAGGAAAAACAGGCAGGCGAGGAACGGTGCGAGCGGACTTCGGGCGAGGTAGAAGAGGTTGCCGAAGCCGAGCGCGATGGAGAGGAACATGAGCAGAAAGTAGCACGCCAGCGCGCCCCGGCGCCCGAAGCGTTCGGCGAGGGCCGGCACGGCGAGGCAGCCGAGGATGGTGCCGAAGGAGAGCAGCATGGTTGCCCCGGAGGCGGCGCGCGCGGCATCGGGCGCGCCCATGCCTTGGCGGGCGGCGAGGTAGGTGACCGACGACGGCACGTACGCCGACCCCGCCCAGAGGCCGACCATCGAGACCAGGAGGAGCGTGGCATTGACGAGCGTGCGGCGGCGGTATTCGGACGAGAACAGCGCAAGGAACGACCGGCGGGCGGTCATTTTGCCGGCGTGATGACGCCAGCGCTCGGATTCGCGGACGCCGTAGCGGATGAATGCGACGAGCAGGGCCGGAGTTCCACCGACGGCGAAGACGGCGCGCCAGCCGTAGCGGGCCCCGATAGCATAGTTGACCACGGCGGCGAGGAAGGTGCCGAAATAGTACCCGGTGTGCATCCAGGCGGCGCCCTGGCGGCGGCGCGATTCGGGCCACTCTTCGGCGACGAAGACGCCGCCGATGGTCCACTCGCCGCCGATGCCCGCGCCGGCGAGAAACCGGAACAATGCCAGTTGCCAGACCCGGGTGGCTGCACATCCGAGGAAGGTGAACAGCGAGTAGCAGAGGATGGTCAGCATCAGGGTGCGCACGCGGCCGAATCGGTCGGCGAACGGCCCCCAGAGAAAGGCGCAGCCCCATCCAGCGAGGAAGACGGCGAAGAGCACGCCGCCGTAGAAGCCGACGTTGGCTTGCGTGGCCGCGATGCCCGACCGCGGCAGCAGGTCGCGCAGAGCGGGCACAAGGACGAGGGCGTAGATGAACGAATCCATGCCATCGAGCGCCCAGCCGCCCCACGCGGCCCAGAAGCCGCGGACCTGGTTACGGGTGAGCGGCACGCTAGAAGCGGATTGTAGCAATGGCGCCGTTCTCTTCCCACGCGGCCATGACCACTCCGCCCGGCGTGGTCACGATGGCCGGGAAGGCTCCGGCCGGGGCGACGTGCGTCACTTCGGTGGCACCGGGCAGCATGGCCTGGATACCGGCGGGTGAGGACCAGACGGCGTACCAGCCTTGATTATTGGCCGCGAGCGCGATGTCCTGCCCGGCAGCGAGTTTGCGTTCGGGCCGGCCGGGCTCGACCAGGTAGACGTCTTTGTCGCGGCGCCAGGCACTGCCCACGCGGCCGTTCCGCACGGCGAGGCCGCCGCCATCCATGGGGCAGGCTTCGAGCTTCCACGTGGCGCCGCCCTGCTTTTCCGCTGGACCAGAGGGACCGCCGCCTGCGAGGCGCATGGCGTACAGATCACGGTAGCCGTTCAGGGAATTGCGCCACATGACGACGAACTCGCCGGAACCGAGAGCGGCGAGCGAGGGGTGGCAGCACTCGCAGATGGAGCCCGAGGGCGACTCGTACAGCATCGCGTTGCGGCCCCACGACGCGCCGGCGTCATCGGAGAACGCGCCGTAGAGGCGCTTGCCGTGGCCGGTCCGATCGTCGAGCCAGACCACGGCGACGTGGCCGGCGGCATCGGCGGCCATAGCGTGCAGGCCTTCGCGGGCGGCCGAGGGCTGGTCGTTGACGGCGCGCGGCGGGGACCACGTGCGGCCGCCATCGGCGGAGCGCCACATCATCAGGTCGCC
>Ga0335080_10000808_pt1 | contig 29534 bp, 22 predicted proteins | sample Lox_Sample_34_FD_206720 | JGI IMG/M metagenome (GOLD analysis project Ga0335080, IMG submission 206720) | Soil microbial communities from Loxahatchee National Wildlife Refuge, Florida, United States - Lox_Sample_3.4 | ecosystem: Environmental > Terrestrial > Soil > Wetlands | place: USA... | reverse complement strand
CCCATGGCGCACAGGCGCACGTAAAGGTCGGAGAAACCGACCCAGAACAGGCTGATCCAGGCCCACATCATGTGCCGATGGTTCAGGCAGCTCACACAGGAATAACCTTTGGCACAGACCGGCGCCTTGGAGGTTTCATCCAGGAACCCGCCAATCAAATGCCGCAACGAATGGCAGCCCAAGGTGTAGCTGCTCAGGAAAATTACATTCAACGCCAGCACGATGGTCCCAACGCCGATGCCAAAATGTTTCACGCCGCTCGCATCCGCAAACCACAGGCCTTCCCACACATCGTACGTGAGATTGACCAGGAACAATAACCCGAAGTAGAGGAAGTAGCGGTGGACGTTTTGCAGGATGAGCGGAAAGGAATGTTCCCCGAGAAAGACCTTGCGCGGTTCGCCAACGGCGCAGGCCGGCGGATCGGCCCAAAATGCCTTGTAATACGCGCCGCGGTAATAATAGCAGGTGAACCGGAAACCGGCGGGCGCCCAGAGAATCAGGAACGCCGGTGAAAACGCCAGCCACGACGGCCACCAGCCGGGTTGGGGTCCAAACCAACTGTGCGGCGAGCTGCCAAAAATTTCCGGCGAGAAAAAGGGTGAAAGATAATTTGCCCCGTTCGCGTGACACCAGTAGGCGGGGTTCCCCTGATGAAGCGGGTGAAACGCGGACCAGGTGGAATAGACGATGAACGTCGAAAGCCCCAGGAACACGAGCAGCGGCTGAACCCACCACGCGTCCCGGCGGACAGTCTGCCCGAACCTCCCTGATAACGGCAACGTATCTGTGTAAGCCATGTTTATGCTGAAAATAATTCCATCGGACGGGATTATTTACTTATCCGAAGGGTTAGACTCAAGAAAGAATCCACCGATTTTGCAAAGAATTATTAATGCTAAACAAAAATATTAGCGCGAGGAAACCCCGGCCGTCCATTCGTTCAGGGCGCGTTCCCCGCTGGCGGCGGGCGATAACCCCAGCAATTCCAGCGCTTCCCCCACCAGATAGAGCGAGCCGGTGACGACGACGAACGGTTCGCGCGCCGCCTTTTCTACGGCCCGGGCCAGCGAGGCGCAAACCTCGAGCGGAGCGCGCGGGTTCGCCTCGCGGCAGGCCGTCACCAGCCGGGCCGGATCTTCGGTGCGCTCGCTCTGGACCGGCGTGAGCAGGAGCCGCCCCGCCAGCGGCGCCAGCGAATGGCACATGCTCGCCGAGTCTTTGTCGCGGAAGACGCCGAAAATAATCGCGGGCCGGGCATCCGGAAATTCGGCCAGCAAGGCCGCCCGCAGGGCGTCGGCACTGGCAGGATTGTGCGCGCCATCCAGTAACACGACCTGCCCTGCCCCTGTCGTCACACGCTGCATCCGGCCCGGCCAATCAACCGCGAGCAGTCCTCGGCGCAAGAGCTCGTCGCTGACCGGCAACAGGCGGTCGAGGACGCGCACGGTCGCCACCGCTGTAGCCGCGTTGAGCTTCTGGTGCGCGCCATGCAACGGCAGTTCGACTGCGTCCAAGAGCGGGCAATGGACTTGGGCTTCATCCACCACGGTCAACGGCGCGCGTTTCTCCTGCGCGACCGACGCAATCACTTCCAGCCCTTCGCCCGGTCGCGCGGCGGTCACGACGGGCACATTCGGTTTGATGATACCGGCTTTTTCGGCGGCGATTTTTTCATAGGTATCACCGAGCCATTCGGAATGTTCGATGCCGATGTTGGTGATGATGCTGCCCAGCGGGGTGACGATGTTCGTCGCGTCCAGACGCCCGCCCAGCCCGGTTTCCCAAATCACCAGGTCGCACTTTTGTTCGGCAAAGAATTTCAGCGCCATGACCGTAACAACTTCGAAAAAGGTCGGATGATGGTCCTCCGAAAATTGTTTGAGCAAAGGCAGAACTCCCTCGACCAATCGGACGACGTCATTTTCGGAAATGAGCTGGCGATTGACCTGGATGCGTTCGCGGAAGGAAACCAAGTGCGGCGAAGTGAACAGTCCGGTGCGTAAACCGGCCGCGCGATAAATGCTTTCGAGCATAGCGCAGGTGGAACCTTTGCCATTGGTGCCGGCGACGTGGATGAAGCGGAGCTCTTCCTGCGGATTGCCTGCCAGCGCAGCGAGTTTGAACGTGTTCTCCAGCCCGAACTTCGCTCCGAACAAATTCAGGTCGTAGAGAAACTGGATGGCCTCGGGATAATTCACCACCGACAGCTTGGCAGATGTCAAAAGCCTTTGCCACTTTCTTCTCGACAGAGAATTGTTGCGCACACAAAGTCAAACGGTGAAATTGATTCCACTCCTAATTGCTGTGGCGTTTATCGGAGGATGGTTTTATTTGCTTAGATATGTCTTTGTCAAAGCGAGAGAACAAAACGCTGAAGGAGAAGAATTCCGAACCGGCAGACCGCCGACCTGGCGTATCGCGCTCTATTGCCTGATTGCCGTCGCCATTCCTCTTTATTTCTTCTATCCGAAATTGAATGAATTACAGCCTCAGATAAAACTCCTTTTTTATGCCGTGATTTTGATTCTCCCAGTATTTATAATTTTTATCGGAGTTATCCTGCCGGCGTTCGTGAAGAAAAACAAAACATGGTTGGCAGAACACCAATAGATAATTCTCTATGCTCTTTACGTCGTTCTAGCGCTTTCAGTTTTGTTGAAGCTTTGGGATATTTTCGCAAAGAAATAAGAAAGAAGATGCCGCTCCTGACGGAGCTTGGAAATTGTTGTCCGCTCTGGCTACAAAGATTCCGCGCCTACGGCGCTAGAAACGGTTTCATCCTTCTTCATTCTGCCTTCAACCTTCCCGCTAGAGCGGCTTTTGATGGGCGTACGCGTGGGCGGCGGCGATAAAACCCTTGAACAACGGATGCGGCTGGTGCGGCTTGCTCAGAAATTCCGGATGGAACTGGCTCGCAATAAAAAACGGATGGTCCTTGAGTTCGATGACTTCCACCAACTTACCGTCCGGTGACAGGCCACTGAACGCGAAACCGGCTTTCTCGAATTTGTCACGGTAGGCATTGTTGAATTCGTAACGGTGCCGGTGGCGCTCATTGACCACGAACGAGCCGTACAGTTCGGCCGTTTTCGTGCCGAGCGCCAACTGGCACGGCTGCGCCCCCAGCCGCATCGTGCCGCCTTTCTTGGTGATTTTGCGTTGCTCATCGAGCATGGCAATGACCGGATGTGGTGTACCCGGATCAAATTCCGTCGAGTGCGCCTTGTTTAATTTCAAAACGTTCCGCGCGAATTCGATTGTAGCGATTTGCATGCCCAGGCACAGGCCGAGATAGGGAATTTTATTTTCACGCGCATACCTGGCGGCCTGGATTTTACCTTCGATGCCGCGTTCGCCAAACCCGCCCGGCACCAGAATGCCGCCGAGGCCTTTCAGGACTTTGGCCGCGCCTTCCTTTTCAATCTCCTCCGAGTCCACCCGCACGATTTCCACGCCGCAATCGTTGCCCACGCCACCGTGGATGATGGCTTCGTAAACCGATTTGTAGGCGTCCTGCAGGCCGATGTATTTGCCGACCACGCCGATGCGGACACGATGCTGCGGCGCGATGAGTTTGCGGAGGATTTCCTGCCAATGCGTCATGTTGGCCGGCGGCGTGTCGAGGTGCAAAAGCTGGCAGACCAGTTCATCGGCGCGCTCACGCTGGAGCATCAGCGGAACTTCGTAAATCGAATGGTCCACGTCCTTTTCCTCGATGACCGCCTCGACCGGCACGTTGCAGAACAGGGAAATTTTCTGGCGCAATTCCTTGTTCACAGGACGGTCGCTGCGGCAGACCAGCAGGTGCGGCGTGATGCCGATTTCACGCAGCTTGGCCACCGATTGCTGCGTCGGCTTGGTCTTCAATTCGCCAGCCGCCTTGATGAACGGCACATAGGTGACATGGACAAACACCACGTTGCCGTGGCCGGCTTCCAACGCGAATTCGCGAATGGCTTCGAGGAACGGCAACCCTTCGATGTCGCCGGTCGTGCCGCCGATTTCGGTGATCATCACGTCCGCTTTGGATTTTTCGGCCAGCAAATGGATGCGGTTCTTGATTTCGTCGGTGACGTGCGGAATCACCTGGACGGTTTTGCCGAGGTATTTGCCTTCGCGCTCGTTGTTGAGGACGTTCTGATAAACCTGGCCGCTGGTGAGGTTGTTGAGCCGGGTCAACTTGACGTTGGTAAACCGCTCGTAATGGCCGAGGTCAAGGTCGGTCTCCGCGCCGTCGTCGAGCACATAAACCTCGCCGTGCTGGTACGGGTTCATCGTGCCAGGGTCCACGTTGAGGTAAGGGTCGAACTTTTGGAGCACGACCTTGAGGCCGCGGTTTTCGAGCAAGGTGCCCAGCGCGGCCGCCGTCAGGCCTTTGCCCAACGAACTCACCACGCCGCCGGTGACAAATATGAATTTCATTTTTGGTTGAACCGCTAATTAACGCTAATCCACGCTAATCTGGAATTCATCAGCGTCAATTAGCGTGGATTAGCGGTTAAAATCTTTTCCACTCGCGCCACATCCTCCGGCATGTCCACGCCTACGCTGTCGTAATCCACCTGCACGACGGCGATGGGGATGCCGTTTTCGAGCGCACGCAATTGTTCCAGCTTCTCCGCGTTTTCGAGTGGCGACACCGGGAATTTCACCAGTCGCAACAGCGTTTCGCGCCGGTAACCGTAAATGCCGAGATGCTTCAAAAAAGGAAACGCCGCCAATTGTTCTTTCACCGAACGACTGGCGGCCTCGCGCAGGTACGGAATCGTACGCCGCGAAAAATATAACGCCCGCCCGGCAGCGCTGACGACGACTTTGTTGACGTTGGGATTGTCGAGTTCGGCGGGATTTTTGATGCGCGTGGCCGCCGTGGACATTTCACAATTCGCCAGCGCCAGTACCACCGTGTCAATCACCGACGGGTCAATCATTGGTTCGTCGCCCTGGATGTTGACGACGGCGTCGCAGGAAATTTTCGCGGCAACTTCGGCGATGCGGTCAGTGCCGCTCGGATGGTCGGTGTGGGTCATTTCCGCGCGGCAGAATTTCTTCGCCACGTCGGCGATGCGCTGGTCGTCCGTGGCCACGATGACTTCGCTGAGCGATTTTGCCTTTTGGCACTGTTCGACGACGCGTTGGATGAGCGGCTTGCCCGCGATGAGAGCAAGCGATTTGCCGGGGAACCGTGTCGAGGCGTAGCGCGCCGGGACGATGCCAAGAACTTTCACGGGGCTATATTAAACCACAGGTCGCCACCCGGAAGCAAGCAGCTAAGGTGGATGAAGAAACTTCGCCCCGTTGCCGACTCCCTCGCCCCGCCTGAGCGGGAAGAGGGCTGGGGCGAGGGGATTTGAACTTGAAAATCAGCACCACCTCTCCCCGACCCTCTCCCCCGCTTCGCGGCGGAGAGGGTGAAAGAACGGCGTCCGGCTCGCGAGGACGCTCGCCCCATCAAACCCAAACGCTCGACCTGTCAGCTTGACACAATTTGCATCGTGCATGGCAATGGCGGGGAAGGTGTTGCATCAAATTGTCACTTGTTCCACTGTTCCATTGGTTTACCATTGCCGTCATGGCTCTTTTAAAAGTCGAAGGATTGAACAAGTCCTTTGGCGCAATTCGGGCGGTGGATTCCGTGAGTTTCGAGGTTCGGCCGGGCGAAATTTACGGGCTGCTCGGTCCCAACGGCGCGGGTAAAACGACCACCATTTCCATCATCTCCGGCCTGCTCAAACCCGATGCGGGCAACGTCGCCGTGGCCGGCAAACCGTTCTGGTCGGACCCGATGGCCGCCAAGCGCATCATGGGCGTGGTCCCGCAGGAGCTGGCAATTTACGAGGAACTGACTGGACGCGAAAACCTGGAATTCTGGGGCCGCATGGCCGGCTTGAGTTCCGGCGAAGCCAAATCACGCGCCGCGGAATTACTGGAAGCGCTTTCGCTGACCGAACGCGCCAAAGACGCGACAAAAACCTATTCCGGCGGCATGAAACGGCGCATCAACCTCGGCTGCGCGCTGCTCCATCATCCCAAACTTCTCCTGCTCGACGAACCCACCGTCGGCATTGATCCGCAGGCGCGGCTGAACATCCTCGAATTTATTCGCGGCCTGCGCGCTTCGGGCACTGCGATTCTCTACACGACGCATTATCTGGAGGAGGCCGAGACGCTTTGCCAGCGTATCGGCATCATTGACCACGGCCGGTTGCTGGCCGAAGGCACCTTGACTGAATTGCAGGAACGGCTGGGTGGCGACCGGGTTTTTGTGCTGGAGGCCGATTTCAAAGATGCCTCGCCGGACCAATGGGATGGTTTCCCCCAACGCTTCCGCGTCATCCAGAAATCCGAACGTCAACTGGTCGTCGCGGCGGTCGGCAAACGCGATCCGTCCGAGTGCTTGAAGGACCTGCTCGGTCTGCCTGTCCGCGTGGAGAACGTCATGCTCAAGCGGCCGAGTCTGAATGATGTTTTTCTGCAACTGACGGGAAGGGATTTGCGGGAATAAATGATAGCCGAACTCAATCCAGGTAGGGCGAGGCAGTCCCCGGCCCGCCGCACATTGACTCCATCATCGCGGCGCGCACGGAGTGACACGCCCTACCAAAACAGAGGATTTTGATGTTGCGCGTCCTGTTGGCCAAAGACCTGCGCCGCGCCCGGCGCAATCCGTTGCCGTGGGCCATCAACCTGGTCATCCCGCTGGCGATCACCGCGTTGATCGGCATGGTTTTTGGCGGCAAATCCGATAGCGGCGCGCTGGGCCGCATCCGGTTTGCCGTGGTGGACGAAGACAAAACCGTGTTGAGCGATCTTCTGCGCGGCGCGGCAAACCAACGCGAAGGTGGCAAATACCTGGACCCCGTGTTCCTCAATCGTGAGGAAGCGTTGCACCAGATTCTCGACGATAAACTCAGCGCGGCGGTCATCATCCCGACGAATTTCATGCGGAATTATCTTACCGGCCGGGCACCAGTAACGCTGGAACTCGTCAAGAACCCGGCTGAATCCATTCATCCGGCCGTCCTGGAAGAATTGCTTGGCGCGGTAACGACGGCTTTGAACGCCATCGCGCGAAATTTTCAGTCGGAGTTTCCGGACTGGCAGGCTGTGTTTGAAGGCAAAGGCGATTACCACGACGTTTCCCGGCTGATTGACCGCGCCGGCGACAAGCTGAAAGTCGCCAAAAAGTATGTGAATCCGCCTTTGGTGATGTACGACAAGGACACGAAATCCGACAATGCAACCGGGGACGAACAGAAATCCGGCGGAACAAAAACCGGCGAGACGAAAAGTGGCGTGACGAAGTCCGGCGCATCCAAAAGCGGCCCTGTCTTCAACATTTTCGGGTATTTGCTGGTCGGACTGGCGGCGATGTTCCTGTTGTTCCTGGCCGGTAACGGCATGGCGGACCTGCATCGCGAACTCCGGCAACGCACCTTCGAGCGTTACCACACCGCCCAGCAACGGCTACTGCCCTTTGTCGCCAGCAAGGTCGTGTTTACCGTAGTGATGCTGTTGTTGAGCAGCGTGGTAATGCTCGGCGGCGGCGGGTTGATCTTCCGCATTACCTGGCATCAACCGGGCATGCTGGCCATGTTGACCGTCGGTTACGCGTGTTTCTCGGCGGGCCTGTTCGCGCTGCTGGTGGCGCTGGTGCCGGATGAGCGGCGCGCGGCTGTCTTCAACAACATCGCCGGCATGCTTCTGGGCCTCGCCGGTGGCTGCGCTTTTCCGCCGGATCAACTCCCGGCGTTTATGCGCGAACATTTCACGCCATGTCTGCCCACTTACTGGTTCGTCAACACGGCGCGCAATTTGCAGGCCGGCGTCAGCGGCGTCGCCTGGAGCACGGCGACTCTGGCGTTAATCGGGTTGGGCGCGCTGTTGACCGGGTTGGCAGTGTGGTTGTTTCACCAGCGATTTAAAAAGGGGCTGCGCGCATGAAACAGCTATTCGTCATCGGCCACACTGACCTGCGCCTCTTTCTGAAACACAAGAGCGCCTACGTCTGGCTGTTTGCGATGCCGCTGGCGTTTGTGTATTTCATGGGCTTCGCTATCCGCGGCCCCGGCGACCCATACAATCGCCGCCCGGCCGTGCTGATCGAGAACCAGGACACGAATTTCCTCGGGCGCATTTTCCTCGACGAGCTCAGCGAGCAAAACATGCAACTGCTGAATCCGACAAACAGCGAATCCGCCGCGCGCGTCATCCGCATCCCTCCCGATTTCACGAGTAACGTGCTTGCGGGAACACAAACCCGCGTGCAGTTTCTCCAGCACGACAGCACCGCCGAGGCCGACGCCGCCCTCATCGAACTGCGCCTGGTGCGGGCCTTGATTGCCATCAACGGACACCTCCTCGAAGCAGCCACACAGACGAATGCACCCGGGACATTGACTGAAGACAGCCTCCGCGCGGCAATGGACAAACCGAACCCGGTGAACCTGAACGCGCATTTTGCCGGGCGCAAACCGGTGCCCACCGGGTTCAATTTCTCGCTACCCGGCAATCTGGTGATGTATCTGATGATGAACCTGCTCATCTTCGGTGGAGTCGCGCTGGCGACCGAGCGACAAGAAGGCATTATCAAACGGATCGCGATTTCTCCCGTGACCCGCCTGGGACTGATCGGGGGCAAAATTTATGGCCTGATGCTGCTCGGCGCGGTGCAAATTGCGTTTTTCCTCGCCGCCGGCAAATTTATCTTCCACGTGAACCTGGGCGCCAACCTGCCGGCGGTGGCGCTGACGTTGCTGGTATTTTCCTGGGTCGCGGGCTCGTTCGGGGTGTTGGTCGGCTCCGTGCTCACGGCACATGACCGGGTGGTGGGCGTCTGCGTGTTGGCCAGCCTGTTGATGGGTGCGTTGGGCGGTTGCTGGTGGCCGTTGGAGATCGGGCCGCCGATGCTCAAAACGATCTCACTCTGCCTGCCGACCGGCTGGGCGTTGCAAGCACTGCACCAGGTCATCAGCTTCGGCAACGGCTTCAGCGCCGTCCTCAAACCGCTCGCAGTATTGTTCGGCTTTGGCGCCGTCGCCAATCTGCTTGCTGCCCGGTTTTTCAGAAGTTAGATCATCCTTTCGACGGCTCCGAAAAATTCAGTTTGATGCCGAAACTGCCGGCTTCGCGCCAGCCGCAATAAAAATTAAACCCGCCGCGCTGCCAGGACAGGAACGGAAGCAAGGCCAGTTTGCGTCGGGTCACCTCGAAATCCCAGCCGCCATTCGGCTTTGAATTTCGCTCCGGATAATGCCCGCTGCGAATGAACTTCTTGTCGGCAACGCCGATGACGTAATGGTCAAAATTATGGAACGGATTGCGGAAGCGCCACGTCGTGGTCCGATGTTTGTCGTCCGGCCGATACCACGCCGGCGGCGTCGGGTCGTCAATGTTGCCGAACCACCAGATCGGATTGAGCTTGTCGTAGAAATGGATTTGCGGCTGGTGCGTTGGCGGCGTGACGGTGATGGTATGCCAATGAACTGAATTGGTGCCCGCGGGCGGGCGGTGCATCGGGGCCGGCGGCCGGATCGTGGGGTCGGACCGTGAAAATCCGGACGGACAGGCGATAAAGAGCAGACCTGCTGCGGTTATGGGGCCGTACCATTTTTTTATTCGTCCCGACATGCCGACATTCAGCCACAAACGCAACGGCAATCAAATCCAGAACTGCAAACGGGCGCGGGCTCCACCAGTTTCGGTGAAAGCCAAAAAATGTCCAACGCAGCAGCCTTGGACACCATCGCCCGCTCCAGTGTGAACCGCGAAGTTGTGGGCGGGCGGTTAGCGCATTTCGTTGCGGACGGTCAGCGCCGCGAAGGCAAGCGCTACGACAAACGGCACGGCAAAGATGATCGCGTTCATGTCGGCTGTCCAAGCAGGCGGCGTGCCGGTAATCGAAACCAAGGAAGATGAGAATTGAAAAATTCCGTTTAGCGGGCAGGATTCCGACGTCGGGTCTGAACTAATAGCGATTATGCCATTGTTAAAACTTGAAACTAACGTTGCGCTCTCAGATGAAAAGCAGAGTGCTTTGCTCGCAGGACTTTCCAAAATCGTTGGCGGGACGATCGGCAAGCCGGAACAATATGTCATGGTCGTCATCGGCCCGGCGGCCATCCTTATGTCCGGGAAACCGGGCGATGCCGCGTTTGTGGACATCCGCAGCATCGGCGGTTTGAACGGCGAGGTGAACCGACGACTCGCGCAGCAGATCGCCGCTTTGCTGCAGGAATCGCTCGGCGTGTGCGCCGACCGGATTTACCTGAACTTCATCGATGTCCCCGCCGGCCATTGGGGCTGGAACGGCGATACCTTCGGGTAAATCCGGACGGTCCGGATGGCGTCACGCCGCCATGACCGCTGACTCAACCGACGGAGTCTCGTGTTCGGAGATTTTCACGCGCATTTTTTGCAGCGCTTCCTCTTGAATCTGCCGGATGCGTTCACGCGTGACGCCCAGTCGCGCACCGATTTCCTCAAGGGTCTTGGCCTTGCCGTCATCCAGTCCAAATCGCATGGCCAGGATTTTGTTTTCCCGGGGCGTGAGCGTGGCCAGGACCTGCTGGACCAGTTGCGAGTCGTTTTCATGAACCAACCGATCAAACGGCGCCGCGGCATGCGGGTCCGCCACCACTTCGGAAATCCGTTGCGGCTCGTCTCTTCCAATCGGGGCATCGAGGGAAATGGGGGTCCTGGACGCGTCGCGATACTGCTGAATACGGCGCGGATTGAGTCCCAGGTGTTCCGCCACTTCCTCGTCCGTGGGTTCCCGATCAAAAGCCTCGCGCAGCTTCACCTCGGCCTTCCGGATATGCGCCACCTTGTCCACCACGTGCACCGGTAATCGGATGGTTTTGGATTGGTTGGCCAGGGCGCGCATGATACATTGCTTGATCCACCACGCGGCGTAGCTGGAAAGTTTTGCGCCTTTTCGCGGGTTGAACCGCTCGACGCCTTTCATCAGGCCGATGTTGCCTTCGTTGATCAGGTCGAGCAGCGGAAGCCCGAGGCCTTCGTAATCACGGGCGATTTTCACGACCAACCGCAGGTTGGCGGTAATCATCTGTTCCCGCGCCCGTTTGTCTCCCTTCCGGATCCGTTTGGCGAGCGCGATTTCCTCCTTCGGTGTGAGCAGCTTCACCCGCCCGATTTCGCGAAGATACAATTGCAGCGTGTCACCGTGCGGCGCTTCCGCCGGTATAACCTCCGCGGGCGCGACGCTTTGTTTCAGTGCCGTTCTCATGTTTGACCTCCATTTTCAAATTAATTTGCCGTGGTCCGGCTCAAGCTTTGACGGTAAGTTCGCCGAGCCGGGAGACGATTGCCCTTTTGCTGACGGCGCCGACGATCCGATTGCGGACCGCGCCTTCGGCAAAATAAAGCAACGTGGGGATAGACTGGATCTGATACTGCCCGGCCACCCCCGGGTTTTGATCCACGTTCACTTTGGCGACCTTGACGCGGCCGGCCTGTTCGGCCGCAATTTCCTCCAGCACCGGAGCGATCATTTTACAGGGACCGCACCATTCGGCCCAGAAGTCCACCAGCACCGGCTGGTTGGACCTCAGGACTTCGGCCTCAAAGTTTGCTTCGTTCAGATCGATAACCGCTTTCATATTTCTTCCTCATTGATGGTTGTAGCCCGGTCCGGGGTACCGGCAACCAGTTATGGCGCCAGCGTGTTCGCCAGCCTGTCCCGTCTCACGAATTGCTGATGGGCATTCCAGGCAGCCACCGCCTGGACTTTTTCCGCAGCCAACGCAGGGAAAAGCAGGTGCGGATATTGCGTTTGCCAGGCGGTCGCCTCGGCTTCATTCAGGGCCAGCCTGACCAGCCGTTGCGGCACTGCCAACGCGCGGCTCGATTCCGTGAAGATGGCCTCTTTGACATCGGCAATCTGTGCCCTTAACTTCCGGCACAGCGCCTTGCAGGCATTCCAGGCCGGATGCCTGTTTCCTCGACTTTCATTCCCACTATTCTGTTTCATATTTTGCTCCGTTCCATTTAATGTAATAATACCAGTTACATAATTACACAAAAAAAGAGACTGTCAACCGGTTTTTTTTATGACGGCCGGACAGGCGGTTTTGATCATGGTGATCACCCCGGCGAGCGTGGTTTTCTCCAGATCGTTCTCCAGGGCACGCTCCGCCGACGCGAAAACCCGGTTGAGCGTCTCCCGCATGCAATGGCCGACCGGGCAGGCGGTATTGGCTTTGCGGGCGGGCGTGGCGAAAGGCTCAACCTCTTCCACAGCGCGGTAAACCTGGGCAAGATTGATGCGGGCGGGCGAGCGGCTCAAACGGGAACCAGCTCCGGCCCCCTTGCGGGTTTCCACCAGCCGGGCGCGCTGCAACGACAGCAGGAGCCGCCGGATAATGACCGGGTGGGTGTTGACGCTCGCGGCCAGCATGGCCGAGGTAACCGGGTCGCCTTCCTTGTAGGCGAGGACGGCCAGCACGTGCACAGCCATGGCAAAGCGACAACTCGTTCGCATAATCGTTGTTTCATCAGTAACCGCGGTGATTACATTTGTCAACCGCAATTCTAAAGTGCAGGCTGCGTCAGCCGCCAGGCGCTTGTCATAGAAAAGTCCGGATCGCCCGTCTGACCATCAATCGCCTGCCGGTTTGAACCGCAAGCAAGCCCCGTTCCGGGCGGGTTTGGCTTGCGCGCGCGGTTGGCTCCCGGCAGAATTTCAGCAGTGTTCTTCTCGCGGCCAGTCCCGGTTCGACGGCGAGCCAAGCCGGTGTGCGCCTGGTTGCTGTGTTTTGTGGGGTTTGGCTTGTGCGCCGCCACGCCGACGCTGCCGAATTATTTTCTCCGTGTGTGGCAGACCGAGGATGGTTTGCCGGAAAATGTGGTGCAGGCCATTGTGCAGACCCGTGACGGTTACCTGTGGGTGGGCACCTACGATGGCCTGGCGCGGTTCGATGGGGCGACCTTCACCGTGTTCGACAACGTCAACACACCCGAAATGAGCAGCAGCCGGGTGGTCAGCCTGTTTGAAGACCGTGAAGGAAATCTGTGGATCGGGCATGAAACCGGGGAACTGACGCGCTACCGGGACGGGCATTTTGACGCGGTGCCATTCAGCCCGGCCTGGGATAATCGAAAAATTTCGGGCATCGGCTCCGATCAAACCGGCAACCTCTGGGTGTTGAACGAGGAAGGCAAGCTGGCCGGCGTCAACGGCGGAATGATTTCCGTTCCCAATGCGGGTGTTTCAACCCGGGCGGCCTCCCTGGTCGCAGGCGAGCACCGGGTATTGTGGGTGACTTACAACGGAGAAGTGCTGGCGCTCAATCGTGGCCAATTGACGCCCATGGCGCCGGACGGCCAATCCCTCGGCTACGTTGAAGCGATTTGCCCGAGCCGGGAGGGTGGTTTCTGGGTTGCGGGGGAACAGAGATTGCGGAAATGGGACGGCCGCCAGTGGACTGATGACCTGGGATTGACGCCGTGGGGACAAAGCCCCATCAGCGCGCTGATCGAGATGCGGTCCGGATGTCTGGCGGTGGGAACCCTGGACCGGGGTCTTTACCTGATTTTTCCTCACCGGGGCATACTTCATTTCAGCCGGGCCAACAACCTGCCGCACGATTGGGTACGTTGTTTATACGAAGACCACGAGGGGACGTTGTGGGCGGGCGCAGGTAGCGGCGGTCTCGTCGCGCTCCGGGTCGGCAATGTAGGAACGGTAAACGCGCCGGACGATTGGCAGGGAAGAGAGTTGTTGTCGGTCACACCCGCGCACGACGGGGCATTGTGGGTGGGCACTGAAGGCGCGGGCTTGTATCGGCTGCAGAATGACGAATGGATGCACTTCACTGAAAGTGACGGGCTGTCGAATCTCTTCGTCTGGTCCGTGGCCGAAGACACGCAGGGCCGCGTTTGGGCCGGCACCTGGGGCGGCGGACTATTGGTCCAGGAAGGAGATCATTTTGTGCATGCACCCGGTCTGGAGAATCTGACGGTTCCCATGACGGCGATCCTGCACGCGCGGGATCACTCGACCTGGATTGGAACCACCGCCGGCTTGTTGCATGATCAGTCGGGGACCCCGACGTGGTACGGAAGAAACGAGGGTTTGAAATTGCCGGACGTCCGGGCGATAGCGGAAGATCGCGATGGCAGTATATGGTTTGGCATGTTGGGCGGCGGTCTGGGCCACTTGCATCAGGGCGTGCTCCAGCAATTCGAAAAGAAAGACGGCCTATCCAGCGATTATGTCCAATGCCTGCATCTGGATGCGGACGACACTCTTTGGATCGGAACCTACGGCGGCGGCCTGAACCGGTTGAAGCAAGGCCACTTTGCGGCCATCAGTTCCAGCCGGGGATTGGCGAATAATTTTATCTGCGACATTCAAGATGATGGTCGCGGCAATTTTTGGATCAGTTCGCACGCCGGAGTTTTTTGCGTCCCCAAGGACGAGTTGACCAGGTGCGTGGACGGTCAGGTCGCATCGGTCAACTGTCTCAGTTACGGCAAAGCGGACGGGATGCCGGCCTCGGAGTGTTCCGGCGGGCTCCAGCCGGCCGGCGCCAGAACGGCCGATGGACGGCTTTGGTTTCCCACGAGCAAAGGGCTGGTGGTCTTCAATCCGGAGGACGCCAAAGTGAATCAATTGGCGCCGCCCGTGGTCATTGAGGATCTGCTCGCGGACGGGCGGGCGGTGTCACCGTTCCCGGTTGGTGACGCTCCGCTCCAGATCCCGCCCGGCCCGCAGCGGTTTGAGTTTCGTTACACCGCCTTGAGTTTCGTGGTTCCGGAAAAGGTGCTTTTCAAATATCGTCTCGAAGGTTTGGAACGCGACTGGGTGGATGCTGGAACGAAGCGGTCGGCCAATTACAGCCATATCCCGCCGGGCAGTTACAAATTCCACGTCATCGCCTGCAACAGCGATGGCGTCTGGAACGACCGCGGAGCGACCCTGGCGTTCACGGTGCAACCGTATTTCTGGCAGGAATGGTGGTTTCGCATCCCGGCCGGGGTGATGATCGTGGGCTTGCTGGCCGGCGCGGTGGCCAGCGGCGTGCTATGGATAGCCCGCCGCCGGATGCGCCGCAAACTGGAACGCCTGGAGCGGCTGCGCGCGGTTGAACACGAACGCGCCCGCATCGCGCAAGATATTCACGACAACCTCGGCGCCAACCTCACCCGCATTTCGTTGCTCACGGAGTCCGCCCACAATGAATTGGAGAACCCGGCCCAGGCCGCCGCCCAGTTGGAGCGGATCTACGGCACGACCCGCGAATTGACGCGCGCCATGGATGAAATCGTCTGGGCGGTAAATCCGCAGCATGACACGCTGGACAGTCTGGCCAGTTACCTGGGAAATTTTGCGCAGGAATATCTGGGATCGCTTGACATCCGCTGCCGCCTGGATGTGCCGCTGCAACTTCCCCAATGGCCCGTGACCGCGGAGGTGCGCCACAACCTCTTCCTCGCGTTCAAGGAAGCTTTGCACAACGTGGTAAAACACGCCGCCGCATCAGAAGTGTACGTTTCATTGACCACGGGAGCCTGCGCCTTCATCCTGGTCGTCCGCGACGATGGGAAAGGATTTGCGCCCGACGTACCTCCGGAAGCAGGTCGCGAACCCAACCGGATCGCGCGGGGCCATGGGTTGGCCAACATGCGCAAGCGCCTGGAGAGAATTGGCGGGCGTTGCGAAATTCAGAGTTCACCCGGCAATGGAACTGAGATAAAATTCGTTGTGGCCGTTGCGGCGATTGCCTCCCGACAGTCATGAGGACAAAACCAGCCGCCATTACGGGTGTCACGAAAACAGGCGACACGACTCGGGGAAACATTCAGGGCAGTATATACAGGTAGCATGAGTATTGAGGTTTCCATCATTGAAGATGACGTCCCCGCCCGGGAAATTCTGGCGGGCTGGATTCGCCGGGCCGACGGTTTCCGGTGTGTCAGCGAATTTGACGATGCCGAGAGCGCGCTGGCGCAGCTGCCGCAGGAGCAACCGTCCGTCGTGCTGGTGGACATCAACCTGCCGGGCATGAACGGGATTGAGTGTGTGCGCCGGCTGAAACCGCGCCTGCCCGGCACGCAGTTCGTGATGGTCACCGTGTACGAAGACGCGAACCATATTTTCAATGCGCTGTCCGCGGGCGCTTCGGGTTACCTGTTAAAGCAGATGCGGCGCAACGACCTGTTGGCGGCGCTGAAGGAGGTCCACGGCGGCGGTTCGCCGATGAGCAGCCAGATCGCGCGCCGGGTCGTGCAGTCCTTTCAGCGGACCGGCATGGAATCCAGCGATGCGGAAGACCTTTCTCCGCGCGAGCGCGAGGTGCTGGAATTGCTGGCCCGCGGCTATCTTTACAAGGAAATCGCCAACATGCTCCAGATCAGCGTGCAAACGGTGAATACCTACATTCGCCGCATATACGAAAAACTCCACGTCCGCTCGCGCGCCCAGGCGGTCGCCAAGTATGCGCACTTCCCGATGGGTGACTCGCATTAACCGACTGTAAAAAACCTCGCCCGCGACCTCGCGTTTGCGGTGGCTACGCTCCGGGGGGGCGAGGTTGTGCTGGATTTACTCCACTTAAGTGAACGGGGCTGCCAAATTTGGGCTGAAGCCATGCAAGACCCACTGGCCGGGATTATGAACTAAACCGAAGTGGGAATGCGCGCGTATGTCCTGAAAATTAGGGACGCAGATTGCACTCGAACCGCGGCGCGGAACTTGGCAGGCTGAAAATATGCACTCACTTCTGCGCCCGATTGGCGTCGCCCTTTCGTTCCTGGTGCTCGCCGTTGGCCCGGCCACCCCGCTCTGTGCCCAGTCCATGCTGCACGACTTCATCACCGTTCAAGGCGACCAATTGATGGAGAACGGCAAACCGTTTCGCTTCATTTCCTTCAACCTTCCCAACCTGCAACTGATTGAAGACAACATGCCGTTTGCGGAAACGAACGCCTGGCGGTTGCCCGACGAGTTCGAAATCCGCGACGGCCTGATGACGGTGCGCCAGATGGGCGGCACGGTCGTGCGCACTTATTCACTCTCCGTCGTGCGCGCCGACGACCCCGACATGCCGGGTTATGTCCTGGGCCCGGGCAAATTCAATGAAGCAGCTTTCCGCGAGCTGGACCTCGTGCTCAAGATCGCCAACGAGCAAGGCATCCGGCTCATCATCCCGCTGGTGAACAATTGGAAATGGATGGGCGGCCGCGCCGAATACGCCGGCTTCCGCGGCAAAACCAAGGATGATTTCTGGACCCATCCCCAGCTCACCGCCGATTTCGAGGAGACCATCCGGTTTGTCCTGACGCGTACCAATACATTGACCGGCGTGCGTTACTGCGACGATCCAGCCATCCTCTGCTGGGAAACCGGCAATGAACTTTCCTGTCCGCCTACCTGGACGCATGAAATCGCCCGCTACCTCAAGAGCCTCGACCGCCAGCATCTGGTCATGGACGGTGTGAACGGGGCGTATTTGCGCTCCGCCATGCTCCGGGACACGAACGTGGATATTGTCACCACACATCACTATCCCAGCTCACAAATCAAGAAGACTTTTTCTGAACTCATCCGCCAGAATTGGGCCATCGCGAAAAGCCGGAAGCCATACGTGGTCGGTGAATTCGGGTTTGTCAGCACGGCGCAAATGGAAGACACCATGAAAACCATCATGGACACCGGCATGTCCGGAGGTTTGCTTTGGAGCCTGCGTTTTCGTGATCGCGACGGCGGTTTCTACTGGCACAGCGAACCGGACGGCGCCAACCTCTACAAGGCGTTCCATTGGCCCGGTTCGGCGACCATCGGCGCCGACTATGACGAAATCAATTTGATGGCCGCGGTCCGGCGGTACGCATTCGCCATTCGCGGCCTGACGCCGCCGCCCATTCCCGTTCCGGCACCGCCTGAATTGCTGCCCATAACCGACGTGGCCTCGATTTCCTGGCAAGGCTCCGTCGGCGCCGTCAGCTACACCGTCGAACGCGCGGTGAAAGCCGCCGGGCCGTGGTCGGTGGTCGGCGCGAGCATTGATGAAAGCTTTGTGCAATACCGCCCGCTGTTTAACGACGAGACTGCGCCAAAAGGCAATTGGTATTACCGGGTGCGCGCGAAAAATGGAGCCGGCCTCTCGGAACCCTCCAATATCGTCGGGCCGGTCGCTGTCATGCGCGCGACCCTGGTGGATGAACTGGCTGACTTTTCGAAAGTCCAGACCCGGCAAGGAAACCTCCAAATTACCCTCCGCGACTGCCGCAAGGCGAAAGAAGACGCGCACCGCGCCGCCGGCAACGCTGGAGATGCGCTCGTTTACCGGCTGCCGACAGCGATTGAAAGTTTCCGGGTATTTACGTTCTTCCCTAACGATGTTGCGCCCCTCAAGTTCTCCCTCTCGGCCGATGGCCAGACCTACCACGAAATCGCTGCCACTCAAAACGAATATTTCAGCGGCGCCGGCGATTACGGTTACTGGAAACCCGTCCTCTACCAGGCCGGGAACATTGGCGGCAAGGCGAAGTTCCTGAAAATTGAACTGACGGGTGTGACCCAGATTGGCCGCGTGGAAATCACCCGCGCGCTGGAAACAAATTGAACGCTGGATTGCGAATGGACCCGACGGACCTTAAGGCCTTTTCCCGGAGTGTCCGGGACCAATTATTCGGGCATATCATGCCTTTCTGGTGCGGACCGGCCCTGGACCACGAGCATGGCGGCTGGATAGCCTGGCTGTCCAACGACCTTAAACCCGACCGGAGTCAACCAAAAGGGCTCATCGTCAACAGCCGCATCTTGTGGGCTTTCTCGGCGGTTTACCGGGAAAGACCCGAAAATCTTTTTCAGGAAATGGCCGACCGCGCGTTTGATTGGGTGATAAACCGGTTTTGGGACGCACAGCATGGAGGCGCGTTCTGGCAACTGGATGACGCCGGACATGTTCTCGATGATTCCAAGAAGATTTACGGTCAGGCATTTTGCATTTACGCGCTCGCGGAATATCACCTGGCTTTCGCGGTGCCGGCCGCATTGGCCCGCGCCCGGGAGTTGTTCGAATTAATTGAACGGCACGCGCACGACTCACGGCATGACGGTTACATTGAAGTTTGCCGGCGCGATTGGACCGAAGCAGGCCCGGAAGCAAGGTTGAGCGACAAGGACATGAACGAGAAGAAGTCCATGAACAATCATCTTCACCTGCTGGAATCCTTCACCAATTTGTATCGGGTCTGGCAGGAGCCGCGGGTGGAGCAGCGCCTGCGTGAATTGATCCAGCTTTTCGAGCAGCGCATCCTCGATTCGCGCACGCATCATCTGAACCATTTCTTCAATGAGGATTGGCGCGTGCGCTCGAATACCTACACCTTCGGCCATGATATCGAGGCAACCTGGCTGCTTTGCGAAGCCGCCGGAGTTCTGGGTGACGACGACGTGCGCAAACGAGCCGAGGCAATCGCGTTGCCGATGGCCGAAATCGTGCTGAAGGAGGGAATTGACGCCGACGGCGCGCTTCGTTACGAAGGCAAAGGGGGAAACATCATTGATGGCGGCAAGGAATGCTGGCCGCAAGCCGAAGCCGTGATTGGTTTCCTCAACGCCTTTCAAATCTCGCGGGACGAAAAATTTCTCAAAGCCGTGCTGCGCGTTTGGGACTTTATTGAAAACCATCTCGTGGACCGCGTGCACGGTGAATGGTTCTGGCGCATCAAACCCGAGGGCGGCGTGGACACGACCCTGCCGAAAGTCAGCGAATGGAAAGGCCCGTATCACGGATCGCGCATGTGCCTGGAAACTCTTCATCGGTTACACGCCATTTCTGAAAGAACGGCAGAACACCAAAATTAAAATCATGAAGAAAATCATTTCCACGTTTCTCTGCGCCACCTGGCTAACCAGCGGCGCCTACGCGCAACTCGTTCACGTCAGCGTGCAGGGCAACCATTTTGTTACCCCGGATGGCAAGACCATCATTTTCCGGGGGCTGGACACGAGCGATCCCGACAAGCTCCAACGCAATGGCGCGTGGAACAAACCTTATTTTGAAATGGCCAGGGCGTGGGGTGCGAACATCGTGCGGATTCCCGTGCATCCGGCGGCCTGGCGCATCCACGGGAAGACGCATTATCTCGAAATGCTCGACCAGGGCGTCGAGTGGGCCAAAGAGGAAAATTTGTATGTCATCATTGACTGGCACAGCATCGGGAATCTGTATGAGGAGAAGTTTTTTCCCGCTTCGTCGGAGCTTTATCCACCGACGGCTTACAACACGACCGGACAGGAGACCTTCGATTTCTGGCGTACGATGGCCAGGCATTATCGCGGCAATGACACAGTCGCCTTCTTTGAATTGTTCAATGAGCCGACCGTGAATGCGGACTTGAAAATCGGGACCTGCACCTGGCCGCAATGGAAGGGCTTGTTGGAAGAAATCATCAAAACGATTCGCGCGAACGGCGGGACAGCGGTGCCGCTCGTCGCCGGTTTCAATTTTGGCTATAACCTGACCCCGGTGGCCGAAGACCCGATTAACGCCGAGGGCATCGGCTACGTCGCGCATCCATATCCGATGAAGGCCAAACAACCGTGGGAAACCAACTGGACCCATGATTGGGGATACGTCGCCGAAAAATATCCGATGATGCTGACCGAAATCGGTTTCCTCCCGCCGGACGAACCGGGCGGTTACAACCCGATCACCGGCGACGAAAGCTACGGCGATGCCATCACGTCCTATTGCGCCCGGCGCGGCATTTCCTACACCGTTTGGTGTTTCGACCCGCACTGGGGGCCATGCCTGATCAAGGATTGGAATTTCACCCCGACCCGGGCAGGCGCCTATTTCAAAAAGGCATTACAATCGCCACAACCTTGACCTCAACCCAATCATCCATCATGAAACAGATCCTGAGACCTCTGCAAAACCCGTGGCGGCGACGCCCTCGTCGCCCAAAACCCCCGATGTTCTCTAAGATTTCACCCCTTTGCTCAAGCGACGGGGCGTCGCTTCTACACTTTTGCAGAGGTCTCATCCTGTTTATCATCGCTGGTCTGACCTGCTTCAGCGCCTGCGGCCAGAAGTTTGACAACCTGGCATTGACGCCGCCGATGGGCTGGAACAGTTGGAACAAATTCGGCAATGCCGTAAACGAAGAATTGATCCGTGAGACCGCCGACGCGATGGTGGCCTCGGGGATGAAAGACGCCGGATACGAATTCATCAATATTGACGATACGTGGGAAGGAGAGCGCGACGGCCAAGGGTTTATTCAGCCCGACCCCCAAAAATTCCCTTCAGGGATGAAAGCATTGGCCGACTATGTCCACTCCAAGGGGCTGAAGCTGGGCATTTATTCGGACGCCGGTGCCCTGACCTGCGGGGGAAAACCCGGCAGCCGAGGGCACGAATATCAGGACGCCCTGACCTACGCCCAATGGGGCATTGACTACCTGAAATGCGACTGGTGCGGCTGCGAAGATTTGAATGCCAAAGGCGCCTATACGACCATGCGGGATGCCTTGCACGCGGCCGGCCGGCCGGTGGTTTTCAGCATCTGCGAGTGGGGCAACAGCAAACCCTGGGAATGGGCGGGAACCGTGGGCCATTTGTGGCGCACCACCGGCGACATTTACCCGTCCTTCGACAGCAAGCTGGACCACGGCACCTGGTATCAGTGGGGTGTTCTGCCAATTCTGGATCTGCAGGAAGGTTTGCGGAAATATGCCGGACCGGGCCGTTGGAATGACCCGGACATGTTGGAAGTCGGCAACGGGATGACGGCGACGGAAGACCGCGCGCACTTTTCGATGTGGTGCATGCTGGCGGCGCCATTGATTTCGGGAAACGATCTGCGGCACATGTCGAAGGAAACTGCGGAGATTTTGCTGAACAAGGACGTCATCGCGGTTGACCAGGACAAACTGGGGATTGAAGGATTCCGGTATTCGGCGGATGGCCTTCTGGAAGTCTGGTTCAAGCCGCTCGTTGACGGAAAATGGGCCATGTGTGTGCTCAATCGCAGCCCCCGACCGCAGAAGGTGCGGTTCGATTGGAAAGCGGAAAAGGTCAGCGATGATCTTTCCAAACGGGCGACGCGGTTTGACACGACGTTGTACAGCGTACACGATCTGTGGACAAAAAAGGAGCTGGGAACCACCGAAGATATTTTGAACGCCGACTTGCCGGAACACGATGTGTTAATGATGCGGCTCGACAAACGATAGGAACGATGAACGGGGGCAGGAATAAACGCGATCCGCATGGACAAAACACAAAAGCCAAAGCCGCTTGGAGTCCGGAGAAATCAAGCACGATGGGCCGCGGTGCTGGTCCTCGCTGCGATGGTCGTTTTACCGCTGATTTGTGGTTACGCGGCTGACACTGGAGTGTTCAATGTCCTCGACTTCGGCGCGCGTGGTGACGGCACGAATAATGACACCGTGGCAATCCAAAAAGCCATTGACGCCTGCGCGTCGCAGGGAGGCGGACAAGTCGTATTGCCGTCGGGGAAAACGTTCCTGACCGGCGCGCTCACGCTGCATAGCGGGATGGATTTTCATCTGGCGAACGGCGCCGTGCTCAAGGGCAGCGCGAACTGGCGCGACTACGGACACCCCGGCGCGTTGTTATTCGCGAAAGATGCCACCAACATCACAGTCTCAGGCAATGGGATCCTGGACGGTAACGATCGCGCCGTTTGGCAGCAACTGGCTGACGAAGAAGCCGGCGGCGACGTCAACAAGGCCGGCTGGTGGCCGGAATCGTTCACCGGTGATTGGTGGCCCTTTGATAAATTACCGAACCAACCGCAAACGCACGGTGGACGACCGATGATGATGATTTTCATCGGTTGCCACCAGGTTCGCCTGCACGATTTCACTTTGCGCAATGCCCCGAGCTGGACGCTGCATCCCATCGGTTGCGAAGATGTGGTCATTGACTCTATCAGCATCCACAACGCCTGGGACGTGCCCAATAATGATGGCATTGACGTTGACCATTGCCGCAATGTGCGGATTGCCAACTGCTTCATCGAGTCCGCCGATGATTGCATCGTCATCAAGAACACGCCGAATTTCGCGGCCTACGGCGCTTCCGCTCATATCACGGTGACCGGCTGCACCGTTTCCTCACGCAGCACCGCGCTGAAAGTGGATGAAATTTACACCCCGCCCGGCGCGCGGGACATCGTGTTCGCCGATTGCGTTGTGTTTCACAGCAATCGCGGGCTTTCAATCCAGAGCCTTGATGAAGGTGACATTGACAACGTGCTCTTCGCCAACATCACGGTCGAAACCGCCTTTCAGCCGCAAAAATGGTGGGGCGCAGCCGAACCGATTCACATCAGCCATTTCCCACGCACAGCCAAAACTAAATTGGGGCACGTCCGCAATATTCGTTTCAGCAACATTATTTGCCAGAGCGAAAACGGGGCCTTCCTGATGGGCTGGAGCAGTTCGCCGCTGGAAAACGTCGCGTTGGATAATGTCCGGATGGAAATCGCCAAAACCAGCAATGTGCCGGGTGGCTATTACGATGAGCGGCCCGTGGGTGTGTTTACCAATGGAATCTTCGAGTACAAGTTGGCAGGAATTTATGCGCGTGATATCGATGGACTGGCGTTGAACCACGTCGAAGTTAATTGGGGCAAAGCCTCGGACAAGGCTTACGGCAAAGGACTGGATCAAAAAGACGTTAAAAACCTGGAGGCCGATCACGTCCTTCTGCGTCCTTGACAGCCTGACGGCGCGCGATCAGCAACCGGAATGGCCAAAGGCCGAAGAGTAGCCGCACCTGAGTATGGAATCCGCGAATCAATTTCAAACGAAGGCATTGCCGTGCACCGCCGGTCGGAGTCCGTATTTTCGCAACAAAAACGGCGCCGGTTTCCACCGGCGCCGCTGTTCGGTTAATCAGTTTTCTCGGGTCACGGGAAAACTACGTTCGTTGCGCCAATGAAGTACGCCCTGGGGGCAAGCGGCCCGCCCTGGCTACCATCGGCTGTTGGCAGATCGTCCTTGGGCAGCAACATCCACATAAAGGGCCCCAGTTGCGACGCCTTCCCATAAGGAGGCGTGTTGTCAAAGTAAGCCCCGTAGTATTGCGGCGATATCCACGGACCGGCCGCGAGCAGATTGGTTTTGGAACCAATGTCAAACCCGACGGCTGGCAGATTCCAACTCACCCAATATGCCGGGGAGTCATTCGTTGAGACCACGATCAGGCTGGGAGCGGTATCCATTGCCGTCCAAGGCCCGGCCGTACTACGGGCGGGTTCGGTGGTGAAGTCTTCATAGTCAGAGGTGCCGACGACATTACTGATCGAGATGAACGCCCAATCCTCATATTGGCCTTCGCCGGCCGTCCCGTTGGGCTGCAACCCGAAAAAGACGACCATAGGTCCGCCAAAATCAGTCGTGACATTTGGATCACTGACCGTGAAGGGATAACTGTTGCCGCCAGGGGCGAGCACCTGGCCGCTGCTGTCATTGTTGAATTGCAGCGACCACGTGCCAACGGCGGCCGGGTTGGTGAACACCAGGTCCGTATGGTCCGGGTTCGCCCCGATCTCGTTCGTCTTCCATTGGATTCTGCCGACGACGCTACCGGCGCTCGGACCCGGGCTGAGGACCAGCCAGAGCAGGTTGGAGGCAAAGCTGTAATCGGCACCGTTGTAACTATACGGAGTATTTCCGCTGGAAATGAAGTTCAACGGAAACAACATGATGTGAGTCTGGTTGATGTTCGCCGGATAACTTAACAACTTAAACGAATACTGCGACGGGCGGGCGGAAGCGCCAACCCAGGACTTATCCTGTTCGCTGGTCGCGAGTTGTTCGCGGTGGTAAATATCGGAGGCGTCACCGGCGAAAATCCGCAACACCGGCGTCGCTTTCGCCATACTCACGGTCGGCGGGGGAATCACCGGCGGGATGTTTGTGTAGGTGAAATTGATATTATCAATCCAGAGCACGGTAGTCCCGTTCAGATTGCCGTAAAAGCCACCGTACTGCTTGAAGTAAACGCCGTTAATGCTGAGCAGGTCGGCCGGATCTAATCCCGCGTTGACCGGAACGCTCACGTGCACCCAGCCCGTGTTGGTCACATTATAATCAAACGTGCCAAAGGTCATGGGACTGTAGGGTGGCACGGGGCCAATTTCCATGTGTCCGTAATTCGTCACCGTTCCGTTGACCACGGTGGGAGAACTGGGATCGTATTTCACGTCAAACTCAAAGGTCAAAAGGCTGTAACCGTTGGTGATGGGCGGGTTGAGGGCGAAGGTATTGCCCGGACCACGATCCCATACCAGATATTGGCCTGCTCCATTGGTCCAATTCGCGGTGATCTTGAGAGAGCCGGAGTTCGCGTTGCCGTTGGCATCTTGGGTCGGATCCCAGATAACTCCACCATTGTCCGGGTTGACCACGTAGTTGCCGCCGTACCCGGTCCATAGATTATAGATATTGGTAATCTCATTATCCGTCGCGGCGTAAACATTCGTGCCGGCATAGGGATTATTGGTGGGGTTAAACTGATCAATAATGATCGAGGGATTGCCCGGTGCACCCGACAGGTTCACGTTGTTAATATAAATATTGGTCAGCTCGCCGCCGCTGGTTTGGAAGACCCAAACCATTTGCACATAACCAGCGCTGACGAGATTGGTCAGGTAGCGCGAGTAATCGAACGTAACCACTTGCTGGCGCGCCGGTGAGGTTGTGGAGTAATAGAAAATGGGCTGTCCGCTCGAGTCATTGGCCGTATCACCGGTCTCTGAAAAACCGGCAGCAGTCGAAGGCGGATTGTAATTGTTAAAGCCTACGCCGCCGCCGGCATTAAATTGAAATTGCACCAACTGCAAGTATCCACTGGTGGTATTGCTGTCACCCGGAGGAACCGAAAACGTGAAATTAAGTTTGTTATTGTTGGTCATCGCGGCAATCTGGCTACCCGTAAGGCTGACGTAAAGTCGGACGCTGCCGTATCCGGTTTCGTGAACAACCAGACTTTGGGAATATCCGGCCGCGACACCCGCGTATACGTCAAAAGCAGACGGACAGTTTGAAGAGGCAAAGATCGAACCATTTGGTCCGAACCCGCCCTGGCCACGCTGCCATCCCTCATCCTGTGATGGGACGGGCTGAGTCGGTTCGGCGTTGGCGCTTAACCAACTCCCGATTACTGTCTGTGCTTGTGCTGCGACGGTCAAGCCGCTCAGCAAGGCCACTATTGCCACAGTCTTAGGTAACGTTTTCATAATTTTTGGCTTAAGTTTTATCTGCAGACAACCAATAGCGTCTCCACTGGTTTGGAATTTTGACGTTGTTTGCTTTATTATACCGTAAATTCTGATTTGGTGGAATGGACAAAACTACAATTTGGCATGGAGAATCATATGGCCATCGCAAACTCTGCTATCGGTTCATTTGGACGACCTGAGGTCGCTCAATAAAAATAACTGTCCGTCTCGCCTTTCAAGTTGCCTGTCATTTGCCATTGGATCTGCGTGCGGTTATGTGTCTCGACACGGCCATCACCGAAACCCAAATTGATCGAATTGAGAGAATTGTTGTAAAAATGCGCATTCCCGATATTCGGGGGTGCTGCACTTCTGAGGTCGTTGACATTACTGTCGTCCTTGCCCCCGATTTCCGCCAAATCCGAAATGATCGGGGAAACCGCGACGGTCTTGTCGCTCGTCTTTAAGGGCCAGCCGGGACATCCGACCGGGAATTTGGCATTCCCGGCAACGTCAGTTACGCCCGGGATGGGAAACCAATTGTCATTCAAAGTGGCATGCCGCGGCACCCACCAATCATGCAAAAGTTTTGCATAGGTTCCGAGCGACCGGCCGCCAGGAGGAGGAGTCTTTATCGTCGAAGTAAACCAGAGATTCAGGTCCCCGATAAAAATCATATCGCGGTGAAAATTCACACGAAACCAATTTTGCGCACCATCCAGGTCTGTCGGCCGGGCGGGGCAAAAATACATCGGCAGCGTCATGCCATAGGGTACCAGATTCGTCACGAAATCAACCGAAACGTCGGTTGGATTGCCGCCCGCGCTGCCGAGAGTGAAAGATGGCATCGAACCTTGTGGATCATCGTTGGCATAAACATTGGCCATCACTCCCCATTGATGATAATTCGACACGCAGTTGGCGACCAACGAACGGTATTTCGCCTTGGCCAGCGCGGGCAGGAGGATTGCCGCCAGAATGGCAATGATGGCTATAACGACCAGCAATTCAATGAGAGTAAAGCCTTTGCCCGGACCGCGGTGCCTTTTGATGCCTGAAATCATTTCACTCACAGCTCTGTATTTCTAATTTAACACAAATCTTCCATAAAGGAATGGATAATCCTCTGATTTGCGGCCGGTCGGAGAGCTTTCCAGCCTCAGAAACCGATTATTCAATCCGAACATAAAAAAAGTACTACGCTCGGTTTTTCACGTCAACTGCGACCAACAATTTCTGGAAGGTCAACGGCATTTTGAAGACACTCGTATGATGAATCGAAGCCGCCCTGATACTTCCGATGATTCCCACAACGTCAAATGGAACAAGCCGGCTGTAAAAGTCATTCCTCGTGCAAGCAACATTGGCTTGGAGTGATTTTAAAATGGATCTGTGAAACAAAGACAAAGCGGATGGTCATCAACTACTCCGCAAGACCAACCAGTTTCCCGTTAGCCTGAGCAACAACCGCCAGGGTGTTTTTATCCGTGTCGAAAACAGAGTTGAGCCCCTGCGGTTCGCAGAACGGGTCGCCGGTCAGCGCGGCGGCAGAATCCGGTTTGCCGGCGCCAGCGCGCCCTTCGCCGCCCCAGGTCCAGAAGTTCGCGCCTTGCAGCGCCCGACCGGTCTGGCACGAATCCGCCACCTGAGCGAACATGCGCCGATAATAATCGTCGCGCGCCGTGGTGGGCGACGCCGGGTCATAGTTTTCGTGATCGCGCGGCAGGCCGAATTCCTCCAGCACCAGCGGCTTGTGCAGGGTGTTGGTAGCAATGACGGTGTGTTGTTCAACATGATCTCTGGCCCTGGCCGCGGCTGTCTCGTATTCCGGTCCGAGTTGTGGGTCCTTGAGCCACCCCCAATTTTTCAGCCACATGTGCACGGTCACGTAATCGATTGCCGGAGTTTGATGCGCCTTGATGAAAACCTCCGGCTTTTTCAAACAGCCCCAGATTCCTTCCGAACCGGTGCAAACAAGATGGTTCGGGTCCTGGTCGTGAATGAACCGCGCGGTTTCATCCACCCATTTGACAAACACCTGAACGCTGGCGTCGTTCGCGTCGTCAGTGCCGGGACGTGGTTCATTCGCCAACTCCCAGGTCATGATGGCCGGGTCATCGCGATAGAGCCGCCCGTTGGCGGTATTGCAGCGCTGGATGAGGCGGGTGACATAGTCGCGATAAAGGGCGACGGCTGTCGGGGTGGTGTAAAAGCGCGCGGAGAACCGCATGAACCCGGCCCAGTTGCCTTTGGCCATTACCGGGAGGTCCGGGTCGGGAATGTTCTCGCCGGTAATCCAACGGACGTATTGCGCGAAACTGCCCGACCACTGCCAGTAGTTGGAAAGAAAGAGAATTCCCCGCATGTCGCGCCGGGCCATCTCGGCGAGGCAGAAATCCAAACCCTTCAGCAAATCCTCGTCCCAATCATGCGGCGCGCGGGTAATGCCGCGGGGAATGGCGCCCACCAGCGGCGACGTTTCCGAACCGGCCAGCAGGCGGATGTTGTTGACGCCAATGCTTTGCAGGCAATCCAGTTCGCGGACCAGGCGCTCACGGCCGCCGGGCAACGCCGGGTCGGCGAGGTAGCAACCATACCAGAGATTGGTCCCGACGTAAAAATAAGGTCGCCCGCGCAGTTCGAAGCGCCCATGGCGGACGCTGGCAAACTCGCTGGCGGTTTTTCGAGCGCGAGTGGAACGTGTGGATTCTGTTTGGGCGCCCGCGCAACCCGCCGCCACGACGGGCAAAGCGAGTGCGGCCGTTTTGATAAAGTCCCGTCGCGTGATTTGATGAGTGCTCATAACTTGTCAGGTCCCCGGTGCACCGTAACGCTGGCGCAGGAAATCGAGCGTGCGGTGGCACAGACATTCCTGTTGCTCAGTAGAAACCATAGCCCAGCGTCCAAAAGTTCATTTCCCTCGCCCCGCAGCGTAGCGCGGGGAGCGGGGCCGTTCTTCAAAAATTCCACCTCTCCCCGGCCCTCTCCCCCAACTTCGTTGGCGGAGAGGGAGATCGGACAACTGCGTCTCTGGTCTTCGCGCGATTTCCACAAACCGCGCCTGGTTCCCGGTCCACCCGGGAAAGGCTAGCAGATGCGGAGCTGATGTGCTGTAGCAATTTTAAGTGACAAGACCGGCTCTCATCGTCATCGTAATCTTTCCGATGTGAAACATGGCTACCAGCAGATGACGAAAAAATCCTTCCAACAAAAGCTGGAACAATTACAGCGGGCGCATCAGCAACTCTTGAAACGGCCCAACCGTAAGCAGACATCGGGCAACGGCATCTTCGACCGTT
>Ga0335080_10000807_pt1 | contig 29562 bp, 32 predicted proteins | sample Lox_Sample_34_FD_206720 | JGI IMG/M metagenome (GOLD analysis project Ga0335080, IMG submission 206720) | Soil microbial communities from Loxahatchee National Wildlife Refuge, Florida, United States - Lox_Sample_3.4 | ecosystem: Environmental > Terrestrial > Soil > Wetlands | place: USA... | reverse complement strand
TCGGGCGGTTGCGCCGGCGCGCGCGGGGCTCGGGGTCGAGACCGGCGTCGGCGTCGCGTGGTGCTGGAGCGCCTCCTGGACGTCGACCGGGTCGAGCTCGAGCCGGTTGGCCAGGGTGCGCACGTAGCTCGCGCGCTCGATCGGGTTCTTCACGGCCAGGATGAACGGCGCGAGCGTGCGCGCGTGCTCGACCTTCTCGCGCACGTCGTCCTTCAGCACGCGGTCGATCAGGTGATCGAGCAGCGGAATCGCACTGTCGACGACGGCGCGCAGCGCGGGCACGCCGGACTTGGCGAGCAGCGTGTCGGGATCCTCGCCCAGCGGCAGGAACGCGGCGCGCACCCGCAGCTCTTCGCCGAGCAGGATCGGCAGCGCGCGCTCGGCCGCCGCCTGGCCGGCGGTGTCGCCGTCGAACAAGAGCACCACTTCCTCGGCGTAGCGGCGGATGCGGTGCGCGTGCGCCGGAGTGAGTGCCGTGCCGCAGGGCGCCACGCCTTCGTGCAGGCCGGCGCGGTGCAGCGCCAAGAGATCGAAGTAGCCCTCGACCACGATCACGCGGCCGTGCTCGCGAATCGCGTCGAGCGCCTGGGCGATGCCGAACAGCACGCGGCTCTTCTTGTAGACCGGTGTCTCCGGAGAGTTCAGATACTTCGGAGTGTCGTCGCCCATGGCGCGACCGCCGAAGCCGGCGATCTGACCGCTGGGGTCCGTGATCGGGAACAGCACGCGGCCGCGGAAGCGATCGTAGTGGCCGTCGCCGGTCTGGCGGCGCGCGATCAGCCCCGCGGCCTCGGCATCGGCGGTCGGGATGTTCGAGCGCCGGAAGTGACTCACCAGGCCGTCCCAGCTCGCGGGCGCCCAGCCGATCTGGAAGCGATCGATCAGGTCCTGACTGACTCCGCGCTCGGCCAGATACTGGCGGCCGACCCCGCCGTTCGGACCGCGCAGCTCGGCGCGGAAGAAGGCGCAGGCGGCGTCGTTCGCGCGGTAGATCGCGGAGGCGCGGCCTTCCTCGCCGCGCTCCTCGGGCACCGAGATGCCGAGCTCGCGCGCGAACGCGCGCACCGCGTCGGGGAAGTCGAGGCCCTCGTGCTTCATGCGGAACGCGAACACGTCGCCGCCCGCGCCGCAGCCGAAGCAATAGAAGATCTGCTTGTCCTCGTGCACCTGGAACGAGGCGGTCTTCTCGTCGTGGAAGGGGCACAGGCCCCAGAGGCGACTGCCCGACTTCTTGAGGGTCACGTGGCGGCCCACGAACTGGGCAATGTCCGCGCGTTCGCGGATCTCGGCCACGACCTGCTCGGGGATTCGACCCACTCCGACCCTCGCTGCGAGACTCGAAAAAGAGGACCCGAAAAAAAGGCCCGAGCATTGCTCGGGCCCGGGAATCTAGTAAGCGGCCTTCAGCTTCTTGAGCGCCCGCTTGCGCGCGGCCATGGCCTTCTTCTTGCGCCGGACGCTCGGCTTCTCGTAGTGCTCACGCTTGCGGAGCTCGTACATGAGGCCGGCCTTCTCACACTGCTTCTTGAAGCGCTTGAGCGCGCTTTCGAAGGATTCGTTCTCCTTCAGCTTCACACCAGGCAAACGATCTCCCTCATCGCTTCAACCTGTGGATCGGCGGAGCCAGCCGCTCGGCGACCACGGGGGGTGTTGGTAGCTGCTCCGGTTGCCGCACCTGGCGAGTGCGCTGATTGCCCTTGTACATCAAGTACTTACAAGCCAACCGGAAGGGCGCAGAAACTAGCACAGGCCTTTCGCGCTGCGCAACGGGGGAGCTGCGGGGGGGCTGTGAATAACGTGGTTGGTCGGACCAAATCGGGCCGATCAGCCTCGCCAAGGTCGGACCAATACGCCGCTCGCCGCGAGATACTCCTTGGCCTCGGGCACGCGGTAGATCCCGAAGTGGAAGATACTCGCGGCCAGCACGGCATCGGCACCGCCGCCGTTCGGTGAGTCGTCGAGAGCCTCGCGCAGGTGCGCGAGCGTGCCCGCTCCGCCCGAGGCAATCACCGGGATGCGCAGCGCGCGAGTCACTGCGCGAGTCAGCTCGAGATCGTAGCCGTCGCGCGTGCCGTCGCGGTCCATGCTGGTGAGCAGGATCTCGCCCGCGCCCAGCGCCTCGGCGCGCGCCGCCCAGGCCAGCGCGTCGAGCCCGGTCGCGCGCCGGCCGCCGTGACTGAACACCTCCCAGCCCTGCGACGGGTCCTGCGCCGCGCGCCGTCGCGCATCGATCGCCACGATCAGGTTCGCGGAGCCCAGGCGCTCGGCGGTCTCCGCGATCAGCTCGGGGCGGGCCAGCGCGGACGAGTTCACCGACACCTTGTCCGCGCCCGCGAGCAAGAGCGCCCGCACGTCGTCGAGCGAGCGCACGCCACCACCCACCGAGAAGGGAACGGTCAGCCGGTCCGCCGTGCGCGACACCAGCTCGAGCAGCGTGCCGCGGCTCTCGTGCGAGGCGTTGATGTCGAGGAAGCAGACCTCGTCGGCGCCCTGCGCGTCATAGGCGGCGGCGACCTCGACCGGATCGCCGGCATCGACCAGGTCGACGAACTGCACGCCCTTCACGACGCGCCCGTCCTTGATGTCGAGACACGGGATGATGCGTTTGGTCAGCACGACGCGAGCCTCGCGAGCGCGGCCTCGAGCTGGATCGCGCCCGAGTACAGCGCGCGGCCCACGATCGCGCCCGCGATGACGCGCGTGCGCGCAAGCTGCTCGAGGTCTTCCAGCTTGCCGACGCCGCCCGAGGCGATCACCGGAATCTTCGTTCGCCGCGCGAGCGCGGCCGTGCCCTCGACGTCGGGCCCGCCCAGCAGACCATCGCGACCGATCTCGGTGTAGAGGATCGCGCCGAACGGCACCCCCGCGAAGAGCTGCAGTACGTCGAGCTGGGTGCGCTCGGACAGGGTCTTCCAGCCGCGCGTCGCCACACGACCGTTCCGGGTGTCGAGGCCGAGCACGACGCGCTGGGGATACTTCGACGCGGCGGCGCGCACGAACTCGGGGTCTTCCAGCGCGGCTGTGCCGACGACGACGCGGTCAGCGCCGTTGGCCAGCGCGGCCTCGACGCGCAACAGCGAGCGGATGCCGCCCGCCACCTGGACGCGCGTCTCCGGACACGCGGCGAGGATCGCGCGCACGACCGCGTCATTGCCGGCCACGCCGTCGCGGGCGCCATCCAGATCCACGACGTGGATCCGCGTCACGCCGGCCGCTGCAAACGTCCGCGCCTGCGCCACGGGGTCGGCATCGAAGACCGTCTCGCGCGCGTAGTCGCCCTGCTCGAGCCGCACCACGCGCCCGCCGCGCAGGTCGATCGAGGGGATCAGCTCCACGTGTCGACCTCGCGGCCGAGCGCCCGGACGAGCTCGCGCACGCCGTACGCCGCCAGATCGTCGGCCGTCACCCAGCGGAAGCCGCGCTCCCAGGCGCGCGGCAGCGAGCCGACGTCATCGGACAGCGCGGGCTGGGTCTCCTCGTAAGTCCCGGTCCACAGGCTCTGGCCGGCGGCGTCGCGCAGCTCGAGCACGATCCACACCGACGCGGGTCGCCGCACGCCGCTCGAAGTTCCATCGCGCTCGAGATAGCGCCGCACCGTTCCGCTGAGCAGCGCGTCCGCTTTGTCAGGATCCACGACGCGCAGATGCGTCTCGGACTGGAGCGCGTCCTGGATCCGCGCCGTCACGAAGTTGACGGCGACCTTCGACACGTCGGGCCCCATCGGATCGGTCTGCAGCGGCAGGAGCGCAATCTTGGTCAGTCCGCGCGGTGGGTCCGGCGTCATGAGCTCGCTGCGGATCGGTGCCGCGCACGCCAGACAGAGCAGCGCTGCGGCGAGGACCGCCGCGACGCGAGTCATGGTCGCCAGGCGCAGAAGCGTTCGAGCAGCTCGGCGCCGGCGCGCTGGCTCTTCTCGGGGTGATACTGCACGGCGACGCACGAGCCGTGGCCGATCGCCGAGGCGAACGACTCGCCGTAGTCGGTGCGCGCCAGCCACTCCGCCGGCGGCACTTGCGTCGGCCGATAGCTGTGCACGAAGTAGAAGTAGTCCTCCGACAGCACCGGGTGCGGCCGCTCGAGCTTCACGAGATTCCAGCCCATGTGCGGAACGGCCAGCCCGAATGACTCGGGGAAGCGCTCGACACGGCCCGGAATGACGCCGAGACAGCGCGTGACGCCGCCCTCGTCCGCCTCGTCGAGCAGCACCTGCAGGCCGAGGCAGATTCCGAGATACGGACGCCCGGCGGCGATGTGCGCGCGAACTGCGTCATCGAGACCCTTGTCGCGCATGGCGCGCATGCAGTCCTGCGCCGAGCCGACCCCCGGAAGAATGACGCGATCTGCCGCGCGCACGTCCGCCGGCCGATCGCTGACCCGGACGTCGCGACCGATGCGCGCGAATGCGCGCTCGACGCTGCGCAGGTTGCCCATGCCGTAGTCGACGAGAACGATCGCGCTCACAGCGAGCCCTTGGTCGAGAGCGCGCCGCGGATGCGCGGGTCGCGCGTCGTGGCCTCGTCGAGCGCCCGGCCCAGCCCCTTGAACACGCCTTCCACGATGTGGTGCACGTTGTGGCCGTACGACCGCTCGACGTGCAGGTCGACGCCCCCGTGCACCGTGAACGCGTACAGGAAGTCCTCGACCAGGGCCGCGTCGAAGTTCCCGACCCACTCGCGCGGCAGCTTAACGCGGTACACGAGATAGGGCCGGTTCGACAGGTCGAGGTCGACCAGGATGCGCGCGTCGGCCATCGGGATGCGGGCCGAGCCGAAGCGACGCAAGCCGGCGGCCTCGCCGACCGCCTTGCGCACGGCCTGGCCGAGGACGATGCCGACGTCTTCGACCGTGTGGTGCTGGTCGACCTGCAGGTCGCCCTTGGCGCGGACGCGCAGGTCGAACAGCCCGTGACGCGCGAACGAGTCGAGCAGGTGATCGAAGAAGGGGATGCCCGTCTCGACGTGCGCCTCGCCCGCGCCATCGAGCTTGAGCTCGATCTCGATCTCGGTCTCGCGAGTCTTGCGTTGCACGGTCGCGGCACGGTCCATGAATTGCTCCTGAGCGAGGGTAGGGTGCCCGCGTTAAGTCTTGGGGTCCACCTTGCTGCGGCGGGCCGGGGCCAACCGGATCTCGAGGGCGCGGGCGTGGCCCTCCAGGCCCTCGAGCCGCGCCAGCCGGCTGCCGGCCAGGGCCAGCTTCTCGAACAGCGGGTTCCCGATCTCGATCCGGCTGATCCTGCGCTGGAAGTCCTCGACTCCCACCACCGAGAAGAAGCGCGCCGTGCCGCCCGTGGGCAGCACGTGACTCGGGCCCGCGACGTAGTCGCCGATCGGCACCGGGCTGAGCTCGCCCACGAACACCGCGCCGGCGGCGTGGATCTGCGGCAGCCAGCGCTCGGGATCGACGGTGCACAGCTGCAGGTGCTCGGCGGCGTAGCGGTTGGCGAGCTCGCAAGCCTGGGCGAGATCGCGAGTCACGATCAGCGCGCTGTGTCGCGCGAGCGATTCCTTCGCGATGCGCGCGCGCGGCAGCGAGGCGAGCTGCCGGCCGATCGCCTGCGCGACCTCGGCCACCCGCTGCTCGCTCGGCGTCGCCAGCACCACGCTGGCGCGCGCGTCGTGCTCGGCCTGCGCCAGGAGATCCGCCGCGAGATACTCGGAGTTCGCGGCCTCGTCGGCGATGATGAACACCTCGCTCGGGCCGGCCTCGGAGTCGATCGCCACCTGCCCGAACACCTGGCGCTTCGCCTCCTGCGTGTGCGCGGTGCCGGGGCCGACGATCTTGTCGACGCGCCCGATGCTCTCGGTGCCGTAGGCCAGCGCGGCCACGGCCTGCACGCCGCCCACGCGGTAGAGCGCGGTGACTCCCGCGAGCTTCGCCGCCGCCAGCACCGCGGGGTGGTGCTCGCGGCCGGGGCTGGCCATCGCGCGCGTGCGCACGCCCGCGACCGCGGCCGGAATGCCGAGCATGAGCGTGGTCGAGGCGAGCGGCGCGGTGCCGCCGGGCACGTACAGCCCCACCGAGTCGAGCGGCCGCACCAGCTGGCCGAGCCGCTGGCCCACCTTGGCTTCGTCCCAGCCGCGCGGCACGTGCAGCTCGTGGAACTCGCGGATGCGCTCGGCGGCGAGCGCCAGCGCGGCCGTGTCTTCGACGCCGACGCGCGCCGCCCCGGCCTCGATCTCCTCGGCGCTGACGCGCAGCTGGCTCGGCTGGAGCCGGTATCCGTCGAAGCGCTCGATCGCGTCCAGCACGGCCGCGTCGCCCCGCTGGCGCACGTCTTCGACCAGCGCCCCGACCTTCTCTACGAGATCGGCGCGCTCGAAGGCGCGGCGCTGCTCGAGCTTGGCGAAGCGCGACTCGAAGTCGGCCGCGCGCGCGTCGAGCGTCTCGATCTCGAGCGAAGCCACGCTCACTCCGCCTCGCGCCGGATGCGCCCGCCCAGGCGCGCCAGCTTCTCCTCGATCCGCTCGTAGCCGCGGTCGATGTGATACACGCGCCGCACGCGCGTCTCGCCCGAGGCGGCGAGCCCCGCGAGCACGAGTGACGCGCTCGCGCGCAGGTCGGTGGCCATGACCGGCGCGCCCGACAGGCGCGAGGGTCCGTTCACGACCGCGGTCTTGCCCTCGATCTCGATGTCGGCGCCCAGGCGCACGAGCTCGGGCACGTGCATGAAGCGGTTCTCGAAGATGTTCTCGCTGATCGCGGAGACGCCGTCGGCCTGGGTCAGGAGCGCCATGATCTGCGCCTGCATGTCGGTGGGGAAGCCTGGAAACGGAGCGGTCTTCACGCGCAGGCCGCGGAAGTTGCCGTGACGGCGCACGCGCGCCCAGTCACTCCCGACCTCGACCGACAGACCCGCCTCGCGCAGCTTCTCGAGCACCACGTTGTTGTGCTCGGGAGCGATGCCGGTGACCTTCACGTCGCTGCCGGGCAGGATGCCGCCGCACACGAGCAGGGTGCCCGCCTCGATCCGGTCGCCGGCGATCTTGTGGCGCACGCCCGCGAGACTCGGTACGCCCTGCACGATCAGGTGCTCGGAGCTGGCCTGGTCGATGCGCGCGCCCATCGCGCGCAGCACCTCGATCAGCTCCAACACCTCCGGCTCACAGGCCGCGTTCTCGATCTCCGACACGCCGTCGGCGAGACACGCCGCCATCAGCACGTTCTGGGTGCCGTTCACGGTGCGCATGTCGAAGGTCACGCGCCCGCCGCGCAGCCGGTCGGCGCGCGCCTCGACGTAGCCGGCCTCGAGCTCGATCTTCGCGCCCAGCGCCGCCATGCCCTTCAGGTGCTGGTCGACGGGCCGCGCACCGATCGCGCAGCCGCCGGGCAGTGACACGCGCGCGTGGCCGCAGCGCGCCAGCAATGGTCCCAGCACCATGAACGAGGCGCGCATGGTGCGGACCAGATCGTAGGGCGCCTCGATCTGGGTCGGCTCGCCGCCCTCGATGCGCAGCGTGTCGCTCGACTCCCAGCCGGCGCGCACGCCCAGGCCGTTCAGGATCTGCAGCATCGTGTCCAGGTCGCGCACGTGCGGTGCGTTCGAGAGCGTGACCGCGCCGTCGCCCAAGAGCGCCGCCGCCATCAGCGCGAGCGTCGAGTTCTTCGAGCCGCTGGCCGCGACCTCGCCGCGCAGCGGAACGCCCCCTTCGATCCGGAATTGGTCCATCAGCTCTCCGCGTAGTGCGCCAGCATCACCCTTGGGATGCCGGCGAGGTCCGGGAATGACTCCACTTCGGCAGCGCCGGTCGCGCGCAGAAGCTCACTGACTTGGGACGCCTGCCCGGCGCCGATCTCGAACGCGATCGCGCCCGGTCGGGCCAGCCGCGCGGGCGCCTCTGCGCAGAGCTGTCGGATCACGTCGAGCCCGTCCGGTCCCCCGTCGAGGGCGACCCGCGGCTCGTGCCTGAGCTCGGGCGCGAGCCCGGCCAGCTCGCCGCTCGCAACGTAGGGCGGGTTCGAGACCACGAGATCGAAGCTGCCGGCTACCTGCGCCAGGTCGCGGGCCTCCACCAGGGTGACCCGTTCGAGCACGCCCAGCGCCTGTAAATTCGCGCGCGCCAGCTCGAGCGCGGCGGGAGAGACGTCGCAGGCCACGATCTCGACCGACGCGAGCTCGCGCGCCAGCGCCCCCGCGATGCAGCCCGACCCGACGCCGATCTCCAGCACGCGCTGCGGCTTCTGGTCGAGTGCCACCTTCACCAGGGTCTCGGTCTCGGGCCGCGGGATCAAGACGTCGGGAGTGACTCGGAAGGGCAGCGACCAGAACTCGCGCTGCTCGACGAGATAAGCCACCGGCACGCGCTCCTTGGCGCGGCGCCGCACCAGCTCGCGGTAGCGGGCGCGGTCGGCCTCGCCGAGCGGCTTGTCGAACGCGAGATACAGGTCCATGCGCGTCGAGCCCAGCACGTGTGCGAGCAGGAGCTCGGCGTCGAGGCGCGCCTGCGGCACCTGGTGCTGCTTGAAGAAGTCGGCGGTCCAGCGCAGGAACTCCATCAGCGTCCAGTCGGCGCTGCTCACGGCGCCGCCTCCTGCTGCTGCAGCGCCTCGGCTTCGAGGTGGGTCGCGACCGCGTCGATCAGCTCGTCGAGCTCGCCCTCCATCACCCGGTCGAGCTGGTGCAGGGTGACTCCGGCGCGGTGATCGGTGATCCGGTTCTGTGGGAAGTTGTAGGTGCGAATGCGCTCGCTCCGGTCGCCCGTGCCGATCTGGCCTTTGCGCTCCGCGGCGCGCTCGCTGTCGAGCCGAGTCTGCTCCAGGTCGAGCAGGCGCGCGCGCAGCACCTTCAGCGCCTTGGCCTTGTTCTTGTGCTGGGACTTCTCGTCCTGACACTGAACGACCAGGCCCGTCGGCAGGTGAGTGATGCGGATCGCCGAGTCGGTGGTATTCACGCTCTGCCCGCCGGGCCCGCCGCTGCGGAAGCGGTCGATGCGCAGGTCTTTCTCGTCGACCTCGATGTCGGCGACGTCGGCTTCCGGCAGCACCGCGACGGTCGCCGTCGAGGTGTGGATGCGGCCTTGCGACTCGGTGACCGGCACGCGCTGCACGCGGTGCACCCCGCTCTCGTACTTGAGCCGCCCGAAGACGCCGCCGCCCGACACGTGGGCAATCACTTCCTTGGCGCCGCCGCCGTCGGTCTCGGTCAGCGTGACCAGCTCGACCGCCCATTTCCGACCGTGCGCGTAGCGCGTGTACATGCGGAACAGGTCGGCGGCGAACAGCGCCGCCTCGTCGCCACCGGTGCCCGGGCGGATCTCGATCACGACGCTCTTCTGGTCGCGCGGGTCGCGCGGCGAGAGCAGCTTGCGCAGCTCGTGCTCGAGTGACTCCTTGCGCGCGCGCAGCCCCGGCAGCTCGGCCTTGGCCAGCTCGCGAATCTCGGCGTCGCCGTCGCCCGAGAGCTCCTCGTTCTCGGCCAGCTCGCCGCTGACTCGCTTCCAGTCGCGGTAGGCCGTGACCAGCTCGCGCAGCGAAGCGAGCTCCTGGGTCAGCTCGCGCAGCTTCGCCGGATCGCGCGCGAGCTCCGGCTCACCGAGGCGATCCTCGAGCTCCTGGTAGCGCGCCTCGATTTCGCTAATGCGCTCGAACATCCTGGGACTTCCAGTCGAGACAACCTAGGCCACGACGGTCCCAGCAAGGGGAGGGAAGCGTAAGGGCGCCGTCAGCTCTTCTTTTCGTAGCGGCGTCGGAAGCGATCCACCTTGCCGGCCGTGTCCACGAGCTTCTGCTTGCCGGTGAAGAACGGATGGCAGTTCGAGCAGATCTCGACCCGGATCGAGTTCTTCGTGGAGCGAGTGATGAACTCGTTGCCACAGGCGCAGTGCACGCGAACCAGCTTGTATTCGGGGTGGATTTCGGCCTTCATGGGCCGGCGACAGTAATACCAGAGGGTCCCTCTGTCTAGCCGAGTACATTGGAGCGCGTGGGCACCCTACCCACGCGCTGCTTTGGAGCGCGTGGGCACCCTACCGACGCGCTGGCTACCTCGCTGACATCGTGGCCAGGAACTCGTCGTTCCCGGCCGTGGCCTTCAGCTTGTCGAGCATGAACTCCATCGAGTCGACCGTGGACATGGGCGACAGGACCTTCCGCAACACCCACATCTTGGCGGCCGTGGCGGGGTCGAGCAGGAGCTCCTCGCGCCGGGTCGAGCTCTTGTTGAGGTCGATCGCAGGGTAGGTGCGGCGGTCGGCGAGCTTCCGGTCGAGGTGGATCTCGCAGTTCCCGGTGCCCTTGAACTCCTCGAAGATCACCTCGTCCATGCGCGAGCCGGTGTCGACCAGCGCCGTGCCGATCAGCGTCAGGCTGCCGCCTTCCTCGATGTTGCGGGCGGCCCCGAAGAAGCGCTTGGGCTTTTGCAGTGCGTTCGCGTCGACGCCGCCCGACAGCACCTTGCCGGAATGGGGAATCACCGAGTTGTGGGCGCGCGCCAGGCGAGTCACCGAGTCGAGCAGGATCACCACGTCGCGCCCGTGCTCGACCAGGCGCCGGGCCTTCTCGATCACCATGTCGGCCACCTGCACGTGGCGCGCGGCGGGCTCGTCGAACGTGGACGAGACCACCTCGGCCTTCACGTGGCGCTGGAAGTCGGTGACCTCTTCGGGGCGCTCGTCGATCAGGAGCACGATCACGATCGCCTCGGGGTGATTGGTGGCGATCGCGTTGGCGAGGTCCTGCAGGAGCATGGTCTTGCCGGCCTTCGGCGGAGACACGATCAGGGCACGCTGGCCCTTGCCGATCGGCGCGATCAGGTCGACGGTTCGTGTGGTGAGCTTCTGCGGCGTGGTCTGCAGCCGGAAGCGCTGGTTGGGATAGAGCGCGGTGAGTGAGTCGAAGCTGATGCGGCGGCGCGCTGCCTCGGGCGGCGCGAAGTTCAGGCTGCGGATCTCCTGTAGCGCGAAGTAGCGCTCGCCCTCGCGCGGCGCGCGGATCAGGCCCGAGAGCGAGTCACCCGTCTGCAGGTTGAACTTGCGGATCTGCGCGTTCGACACGTACACGTCGTCGGGCCCGGGCAGATAGCTGGCTTCGGCAGAGCGCAGGAAGCCGAAGCCGTCGGGCAGCTTCTCGAGCACGCCGGAGGCTTCGATCTCGGGCTGGCCTTCGCCGTGCTTGGACAGCAGCGCGAAGATCAGCTCCTGCTTGCGCATGCCCCCCGGGCCGTCGAGTCCCGCGGCCTCGGCGAGCGCGGCGAGCTCGCTCGCGCTCTTCGTCTTGAGCTCGGTGAGATTCATCCGGCTTCGAAGTGAGTGCGGGGGAGACCCGACTCTCTTCGGGCTCAGCCCGGACGAGGTTGAGCGCGCACGAAGTGGAGCAGCCGACCGGCGACCTTGTCGCGGCGGTAGCTGAAGTAGCGGGCCGAGTCACAGGCGGTGCAGCCGCCCACGCGTTCGATCGCGCGCGCGGGCACGCCCGCGCCCACCAGCTGGAGCCGGTTCAAGGCGAACAAGTCCAGCATGGCGTGACCCGGGCGCGCCGCACGAAACACACTGCGCTCCGGGATCGCCGCCATGACCGGTAGGTCGACCTCGTAGCAGCACGGGCCGATGTGGGGGCCGATCGCGGCGATGAGCTCCCCCGGTCGCACCCCGGTCTCACGACAGAGTGCCCGCACGCTGAGTGCGCCGATCCGACCCGCGCTGCCGCGCCAGCCGGCGTGGATCGCGGCGGCGAAGCGGCCGTCGCGGTGCGCGACCAGGATCGGCACGCAGTCGGCGGTGACCACGCCGACGGCGACCCCGGGCACGGAGCTCCAGGCGGCGTCGGCCTCAGGCTTGCCCGCGAACGGCGCCCGCACCAAGGTGACTCCGTGCACCTGCCTGGGCAGCGCCACGCCCGCGGGAGCCGCCTCGGCCGAGCCGCGCATGCCGAAGCCGTGCTCGATGCCCAAGGCCTCGAAGCCCGGCGCGCGCAGGAAAGGTGACTCGCTCACCGCAGCGCCTCGAGCGCGCGTGCCAGGTCGGCGGGCAAGGGCGACTCGAAGCGCAGCGCGTCGCCGCTGCGCGGGTGCGTGAAGCCCAACACCGCGGCGTGGAGCGCCTGGCGGCGCAGCCCCAGCTCGACGCCCGGCGCGCGGCCGCCGCCGTAGACCGGATCGCCCAGGATCGCGAGCCCGATCGACGACAGGTGGACGCGCACCTGGTGGGTGCGGCCGGTGCCGAGCCGCACCCGCAGGAGCGTCGCGCCGCGCAGCCGCTCCTCGACCTTGTAGTGAGTCAGCGCCGCGCGCCCGCGCCGTGTCTTCGTGCTCATGCGCTTGCGGTCGGTGGGGTGGCGGCCGATCGCCGCCTCGATCGTGCCGCTCTCTGCGCGCGGGCTGCCGCGCACCAGCGCGAGATACTCGCGCAGCACGCTGTGCGCCTTGAACTGCGCCGCGAGCGAGCGGTGCGCCGCGTCGTTCTTCGCCACCACCAATACTCCGCTCGTATCCTTGTCGAGCCGGTGCACGATGCCGGGGCGCAGCTCGCCGCCCACCCCGGACAGGTCGCGGCAGTGGTGCAAGAGCGCGTTCACCAGAGTGCCGCCCGAGTGACCCGGGGCGGGGTGCACGACCAGGCCCGCCGGCTTGTCGATCACCACCACGTCGCCGTCCTCGAACAGGACCGCGAGCGGCAGCTCCTCGGCCATGACTTCCGTCGGCTCCGGCTCGGGCACCCGACCGGCGATCGCCTCGCCCGCCCGCAGCCGATGCGCGGGCTTCACCAGCGCGCCGGACACGGTGACCTCGCCCGCCTCGATCAGCCTGCGCACCTGCGCGCGCGAGAGGCTCGGCTCGAGCTTGGCGAGCGCCGCGTCGAGTCGCTGGCCGGCGAGCTCGGGGGGCACGCGGTGCTCGAAGCTCACCAGATGTGGGTCTGGACGCGCCGGTTGCGGTAGACCAACACGTCGACGAGCGCGTGGTCGAAGAGGCGCGCGCGCTCCGCGACACACGCGTCGACGTGGTGCAGGTAGAAGAGGCGCGCGCGCGCGATCTCGGAGGCCAGGCGCTCGAACAGATCGTCCTTCTCGAGCCCGATCCGCACCTGGTCGCCCGCGTACGCCGCGACGTCCGAGATCAACACGCGCGCGAGCCGGCGCGCGCGCTCGGGGGTGGTGACGGGGTCCATCAGCCGCGCCTGGCGGAGCTCTCCCGCATGCGCGCAGTGTAGCTGTCCGCGACGTGGTTGGGATCGAGCGACAGGCACTTGGCGTACTGCTTCAGGAAGCCGCGCAGATACACCGGCGGCGGCAGGAGCTCGTAGTGATTGCCCTCGATCGCGCGCAGGTGGTTGTCGTTGATCTTGGTGGTGGCCGAGATCTCCTCGAGCTCGATCCCGAGTGACACGCGGATGCGGCGCAGCACGTCGCCGTCGAAGATGCCGTTGTCGGGCGCGATCGAGGCGTCGAGGTCCGCCTCGTGCGCCGCCGGCCGGAGCGGCGGCGCCGGCGCGGGCGGCCGCTCGCGCTCTCGTTCGCGCTCGCGAGTCAGCGTGGCGACCGGAGGCGCCGGCGTGGTGGGCACGCCCGGCCGCGGCTCACTGCGGCGCAGGCGCGCGTCGTACTCGCGGCGCAGGCGCGCATCGGAGAGCACTGCCCAGGCTTCCTCGATCCGGCGCAGGATCGCGGCACACTCGTCGGCGCTGAACACCGAGTAGACCGCGGTCGAGGACGGCGCGTAAGTCGCGCGCGCGATCCGGTAGGCGCGCTCGATCTGCTGCGGAGTCCCCTCCGGCGCTGCTTCCAACAGCTCGTAGTAGCTCTGCTCGGCGAGCGGCCGGACCATCAGGCCCCCAGGAGTTTCTTGACGATGCGCCGCACGTAGAGCGCGCCGTCCGAGGTCGGATACGCGAGCACGAGCGGACGGCGGTCCTTCACCGAGCGCCAGACGTTGTCATCGAAGCAGATGTAGCCGGCGTAGTCGATGTCGATGCCGAAGTACTTCTTGCACACGCTCGTGATCGAGAAGCCCATCTTCACCTCTTCCGTGTCGCGCACCTGGTTCACCACCAAGTGCGGCCGGAAGGACTCGAGCACGCGCCGGAAGCGCTCGGCTTCGCCGCGGTCGATCTGCTCGATCGCGAGCAACAGGTCGCCGGGCGTGCGGATGCCGCGCTCGTTGCGCTGGTCCATGGCCACGCGGATCAGCTCGCGCACGTTCGACTCGTTGAGCGCCGAGGCCAGCCGCCGGTAGAACGCGGCGCGCAGGAACGAGTAGGCGTTCTCGATCGCCGTGGGCTCGGGCGTGGTGACCACGAAGCCGTCGTCGGCCTCGAGGAAGAAGTCGATCGTCGAGCGGTCGGTGCCCGCCGCCAGGTCGAAGATCACGAGGTCCGCCGGCAGCCGGCGCACCGCGCGCAGGAGCTGCGCGCGCTGCTCCTGCGTGGTCTCGGCCTTGCCGGTGTGACCCAGCGCGCCCAGGATCAGCCGCAGCCCGGGGATCGGCGTCTCGATCGCCACCTTGTCGAGATCGGCGACGCGGTCCTCGAAGTAGTCACTGAGTGACACGCGCTCGCCGGCGCGCACGCCCAGACAGGTGTGCAGGTTGGCACCACCGAGATCGGCGTCGATCAGGATCACGCGCCGGCCCGAGCGCGCCGCGACGGTGGCGAGGTTCGCGACCAGGAAGCTCTTGCCGATGCCGCCCTTGCCGCCGCCCACGGCCCAAATCCGGGCAACACTGGGCGGTGTCACGGCGACGTCGTCGCCGCGTCCCGACAGCGCGGGCTCGCCGCGTCTAGTGCTCAGCCAGCTCGGTGTTCCGGTCCGGCGCATCCAGGATCGACAAGAATGGACCCCATTCGGGGTGAGTTTGTCCTGGGGGGACCATGCCAACGATCGGTGTCCAGCGCGGACGCTGCGGCGCGCGGAACAATCGCATCCGCGCCTGGCGCGGCGTGCGACCTCCCTTGTGCCGATTGCACTCCACGCAGCTGCAGACCACGTTCTCCCAAGTCGTTCGCCCCCCCTGCGAGCGCGGGATCACGTGGTCGAGGTTGAGCTCCGCACGTGTCTTGCGCCGACCACAATACTGACACGTATTGCGATCGCGCGCGTAGATGTTCGTGCGCGAAAAGCGCACGTGTCTGCGCGGAACACGGTCGAAGAGCGCGAGCTGAATGACTCGCGGGATGCGGATGCGACCCGCGACGGTGCCGATCGAAGCATCGTCGTTGCGCACCGCCTCGTGGCGCCAGGCGTCGAAATCGTACGTGTCGTAGCGGTCGTCGACGGCCTTGGCGAGCCCCTGATACAGGAGCACGAAAGCGCGGCGCACCGACGTGACGTGAATCGGCAGAAAAGACCGGTTCAGCACGAGGACGGCCGCGTCCAGCATGGCCGGGTACGTTAGCCACTACATCGCTTTCGTTCCACGGACCGGAGCGGAGGGAGGCCCCGACCGGCAACCCCCTGGCGGAACTGTGCATTGACCGGCTGGCACGCTTGCTTTACGGTCCGGTGAGACCTCCGACATTTTTGGCGAGTCCGAATCCGGGAATCCCGCCGCGGGGGTTTTAGGTACCGGGTCCTAGCTGCCCGGCTCAGGAGGGACGCGTTGGCCGAACACGCTTTTTCGAGCGTCGGTCCCGTCTCGGCCTCGAGTCGACCTTCATCACCGTTTATTGCGGTGCGCCTCGCCTCCGCCGCTGACTTGGACTGCGTTCGCGGAGCCGCACGGGTGCACCCCGAGGGGATTTTGAATGCGAAACGAACTCTTCGTGAACGTCGGCCCGCGCGAGACGCGGGTCGCCGTGCGCGAATCCGACAAGATCGTCGAGCTCCACATCGAGCGGGCGAACGAGCGCGACGTCGTCGGGGGGATCTACAAGGGTAGAGTCACTCGCGTCCTGCCCGGCATGCAGGCCGCGTTCGTGGACATCGGCCTGGAGCGGGCCGGCTTCCTGTACGTGGGCGACTACCGCTCCGACCTGGACGAAGCCGATCTCGACGACGAGGGCAACGGCCACGGTCGCAACCACCGCGGTCGTCGTGGCGCCCCGCCGCAGATCGAGGACGTGCTGCAAGAGGGCCGCGAGGTCGTCGTGCAGGTCTCGAAGGAGCCGCTCGGCACCAAGGGCGCGCGCATCACCTCGCGCATCTCGCTGCCCGGCCGGCACCTGGTGCTGATGCCGTGGGTCAGCCGTGTGGGCGTGTCGCGCCGGATCGAGAGCGACCGCGAGCGCCGCCGGCTGCGCGCGCTGGTCGAGAAGCTGCGCCCGCGCGAGCTCGGCTTCATCGTGCGCACCGTCTCGCACGGCGTGTCGGAGGCCGACATCAAGGCCGACATCGACTATCTCACCGACCTCTGGGCAGAGATTCAGAAGCGGCGCGACTCGCTGCGCGACGTGCCGGCGCTGGTCTACTCCGAGCCGGCGCTGCACCTGCGCGTGCTGCGCGACATGGCCTCGCACGAGACCAAGATGATCGTCGTCGACGATCCCGACGCCTACGCCGAGATGCAGGCGTTCGTGCAGCGCTTCATGGCCTCGCCGCGGCCGCGCATCACGTACTACAACCACCGCCGGCCGATGTTCGACGCGCTGCGCATCGAGCAGGAGATCGAGGAGGGCCTCGGCCGCAAGGTCTGGCTGAAGTCCGGCGGCTACCTGATCTTCGACCAGGGCGAAGCGCTGACCGCCGTCGACGTGAACACCGGCCGCTACACCGGCGGGCGCGGCCGCAACCTCGAGGACACGATCCTCAAGACCAATCTCGAGGCGGTGCGCGAGATCGTGCACCAGCTGCGCTTCCGCAACCTGGGCGGCCTGATCATCCTCGACCTGATCGACATGGAGAGCGCGGGCAACCGCGAGAAGGTCTACCGCGCGCTGTCCGAGGCGCTGCGCGAAGACAAGGCCAAGGTCAACATCCTGAAGATCTCGGAGCTCGGCCTGGTCGAGATGACGCGCAAGCGCACCCGCGAGTCACTCGAGCAGCAGCTGTGCATGCCCTGCGCGACCTGCGAGGGCAAGGGCTACCTGCAGTCGGCCGCGACGATCTCGAACCGGATCTTCCGCGATCTGCCCAAGGCCGCGACTTACTTGTACGGCGCCACGCTGCGCATCCAGGCGCATCCGACCGTGACCGACATCCTGCTCGGCGTGGGCGCCGAAGGCCTGGCCAAGACCGGCGAACGGATCGGGCGCGAGGTCGTGGTCGAGGCCATGCCCGCCTATCACCCCGAGCAGTACCAGATCCTCTCCGAGGGCCCGCGCGTCGAGCTCCTGGCGCCGCCCGACGCCCCGCTCGAGCTGGCCTTCGAAGACGCGCCGGAGCCCGCCGAGTCACTCGCGCTCGAAGACGACGGCAAGGCCGACGAGCTCGACGGCGATGCAACGCCCGAGCTGGCGGACGAGCCGCCGCTCGACGAGCTCGCCGATGGCGCCGACGCCGAGCGCGCGGACGCCGACGCTCCCGACCTGCAGGACGTCTGAGCCCGGCGTGGGCGCGTGGCGCGGCGCTTCGGAGCTCGGCGTGTTCGGCGAGCTAGCGACTGCGCACGGTCTCGATCCGGCGCGCGCTCCCTGAGCCGCGCAGCTCGATCCGGTATTGCGGCTCGAAGCCGAGCGCCTCGTGCGCGAGCCGCGCCGAGGGCACGATCCCGTAGCGATCGTAGCTCTGCCCGGGTGCGGCCCGGCCGAGCCAGCGCTCGACGAAGCCGAACGCGCCGCCGCTGCGCGCGAGCTGCGAGCGCGGAAACACGTCGCGGCCGGCGATGTTGTAGATGCCGGGCCGGTCCGCGTGCAGCGCCAGCACCAGCGCGCGCGCGACGTCGCGATCGGAGACCACGGCGACCATCGGGTCGTAGCCGGTGGCGTGATCGCGCCGGTGGAGCGGCGGTGAGTTCAGGAATTCGCCCGCCTCGGTCACGATCGTGGCCGCGCGCAGGATGGTCACGCACAGCGCCTGGCCGTGCAGCTCGCCCTGACACACGAGGTCGGCGTCGATCCAGGCGCGCACCAGTGAGTCGCCCTCACCGTCGAAGCCCAAGAGCTGTCCTTCGCCCACCACGTTGCCGTTGCCCGGCTCGGGGTCGTACACGAACACCGACGACAGATACACCAGCCGCTCGATCTGGCTCTTCTCGGCGCACTCCTCGACCAGCCGCCGGGTCTCGGATACGAGCGCGTGCACGCCGCCCGGCGTGCGCTCGCCGGCGCGCTCGCTGGCGAACGGCAGGTGGATCACCGAATCCGGGCGCGCGCGCGCGAAGCGCTCGGAGTGGAGGAAGCTCTGCAAGTGTCTCGCCTTGGCGAGGTCGAGGCGCTGGTAGGCGACCTTGCCCCTGTAGGGCGCCAGGTAAGTCGGCTCGGGAGCCGTGCCGAGCGCCAGCACCAGCGCCACGTCCGGGTCGTGGAAGAGCGCCTTCACCACCCGCCGTCCTACGGGTGACTCGGCATGAGTCAAGAGCACGCGGCGCATCAGCGTCTCTTGGCGCGCCGGTCCAGCACTCTCTGGTCGACCATCTCCTGGATGCGCCGGCGCACCCGCTCCGCCATGTAGCGGACGGAGTGCAGATCCTCGATCGCCTCGGGCGGAAACTCCTCGTAGAAGCGGAAGGGCTCGCCGTAGGCGATCTCGTAGCGCACGGGATAGGGCAACAGGCCGAAGAGGCCGAACAGCGGGAACGTCGGCGTGATCGGGAAGAAGGGCAGCCCCAGAAGCTTCGCCAGCGGCTGCAGATCCCACAGCACCGGCGCCTGGTCGTCGGCTCCGACCACGGCGACGGGGATGATCGGCACGCGGTGGCGCAGTGACTCCTCGACGAAGCCCAGGTGGAAGGGCTGCAGCACGTAGCGCTCGGCGGCGCGCTTCTTGATGCCGGCCATGCCCTCGGGGAAGATCATGACCAGCTGCTTCTGGCGCAGAAGCTCGCGCACGTTGTCGCGGCTGCCGATGATCTGTCCCACGCGCGCGTAGAAGACGTTCACGAACGGCAGCGAGCCCGCCCAGCGATCGACCACGGTGCGGACCAGGCGCGGCGGGTGACCGGCCAGCATGCAGTCACTGACGATCATCGTGGCGTCGAACGGCAAGAGGCCGCCGTGGTTCGCGGCCAGGATCGCCCCTTCCTTCTCCGGAATGCGCTCGTGACCCGTGCTCTCGACCCGGAACCAGTATTTGTAGAGCAGCTTGAAGAAGGCGAGCGCGCGGCGCGCCACCTTCGGCGAGAGCCCGAAGTCGTCGTAGGAGCGGCCACCGAGCGTGCCTGCGAGCTGACTCAGTCGCTCCTCGTCGTCGGCGCTGAGCAGGAGCCCCGCCAGCCGGTCGAGCACGCCCGCGGATTCGTCGCGCTCCTCGAAGCTCGGCAGCTCGGGCACCGGCGGGCCGAGATCGGGTGTCTCGGCCGGTGGCCGGGCGGACTCGGCACGCGGCGCGACCGACGCGGGCTCGGCCACGCGCCGCATGCTGCGCTCGCGCACTCGGATGAGATAGGGAACGGTGCCATCGCCCTGGGTGAAGGGATCGGATCCCAACGACGGCCCGGCGCTCTGCTGCAGCTCGTCGTGACTCATCGCCGCATCCGCACCGGCTCGCGCTCCACCAGCTCGTCGCTCACCGCGGCGAGCCAGCGCGCCGCGGTCGAGCGCGGCGCGTACTCGAAGATGGTCTTGGCGCGGCTCTGCGCCTCGTCGATCAGCACCGAGTAGCCGAGCACGGTCTGGGAGAGCTGCTTCGGGAAGTGCTGGCGCAGCTTGTCGAGGATCTCTGCGGCCATGCGCGTGTTGCGCGCGAAGGTGGGCACCACCAGCGAGATCTCGAGCCCGGGGTGCGCGAAGCGCGTGCGCACCATCTCGATCGTGCGCGTCATCTCGGCCGCGCCGTCGAGCGCCAGATAGGTGAGCGGCACCGGCAGCACGATCTCGTTCGCCGCCAGCAACACGTTCAGCGTGATCGCGCCGAACGAGGGCGGCGCGTCGAACAGGATGAAGTCGTACCCCGAAACGCGTTCCAGCGCGGCGCGCAGGCAGTAGTTCTCGTCGCCGCCGTGGTCCGACACCTCAGCCGCGAACAGCGCCAGTGACTTGTTCGAGGGCACGATGTCGAGATACGGATGCCGGGCGCGCTGGATCGGCAGCGCCGGCCGGGTCGATTCACCGAGCAGGGTATCGAGCAGAAGATCGAGCGCGGTGCGGCGCGCCGCGCCCACGTCGACACCGAGCACCTTGCCGAGCTGGCCCTGCGGATCGAGATCGACGAGCAGCACGCGCTTGCCGCGCTCGCGTGCAAGAAAGTCACCGATGTTCGAGGCGAGGGTCGTCTTGCAGCTTCCGCCTTTCTCGTTGATGAAGGCGATCCTGCGTGCGTCCGTGACGACCCCCCGGGTGCGGTGCTCCGTGGCCCTCGGTGCGACGCTCCTCCACTCGGTAAGTATTCGAGTGAGGCGCCCGTGTCAATGAAACTTCGCGAGAAGCGCGCACTTCCTAAATCGAGTGCGTGCGTTGGCTCACGTTCGCTCGAGCTTTGAACGGAGCGCCTTGGAAATTTGTGCGGTGTGCGCGAGGCGGATCGGGGTGATGGACACCCGGCCGCTCTTCACGACGGCGATGTCGCTCGTCGCTGGCACCGACTCGACGTCGCGCAGCGCGCCGTCGAAGTCGTGCACGTACACGCTCTCGCTCTTCTTGCGAAAGAGTCGGTCGTAGCCGACGACCGCGAGCTCCGTCAGCGCGCGCTGCGCGTCGACGTCGGCACTCGCGGGCCAGTTCACCGAGAAGAGATCGACGTCCTCGGGGTAGCCGGCCTCGCGCAGATCGCGCACGACCGCGGCGCCGACGCGCGCGGCGCGCTGCCAGACCGGGTGATCGACGTCGCGCACCGCGGCGCGCTTCCACTCGCGGTCCTCGCCGATGCGTCCGACCGAGAGCGCGATCGCGGGGATGCCCGCGATCCAGCCCTCCATCGCAGCGCCCACCGTTCCGCTCGACAGGAAGAAGCCGAGGCCGACGTTGAGGCCAATGTTCACACCCGAGACCACCAGCTCCGGGCGCGCGCCGAAGAGTGAGTGGACTGCGAGATTCGTGCAATCGGCGGGGTTGCCGTCCACGGTCAGGAGCTCGATCCCGTCGCGCACCAGCCGTTCGACCTTGAGCTCGTCCCAGCGCGAGATCGCCTTGCCGATCCAGCTGCGCTCGCGCGCGGGCACCGCCACGCGGATCTCGCCCAGGGGGCGGAGCGCGTGCACCAGCGGCAACAGCGCCGGCGAATCCACGCCGTCGTCGTTCGTGACCAGGATGTAGCTCACGGCGCGGCAGCATAGCCCGCTCGGGTACGATTGCATCGAGGGGTAGCGATGGCCGAGGAACGCTTGGGGATCGCGGAGATTCGCGCGAAGCTGGCGGCCCATCAGCCCAAGCTCGAGGCGGCGCCGGCAGGCGTGCCGGGCGCGGCCGCGGTGGCGCTCGTGTTTCTGGCGAACGCCTCGGGCGATGCCGAGCTCTTGTTCATCGAGCGCGCGCTGCGCGAGGGCGACCCCTGGTCGGGTCACATGGCGTTCCCGGGCGGGCGACGCGACCCGCGCGACTCCGACCTGGCCGCCACCTCGAGCCGCGAGACGCGCGAGGAGGTCGGACTCGAGCTGGGCACGCCGTTCGCCCGGCTCGACGACTTCGCCAACACGCGCGCCGGCTCGCTCGTGGTCTCGCCGTTCGTCTACCAGATCGACCGCCGCCCCGCGCTCACGCCCAACCGCGAGGTGCAGTCGACGGTCTGGATCCCGGTGACCTGGCTGCTCCACCCCGACTCGGCGGTCGACTACACGATCTCGCGCGAGTCACAGAAGGTGGTGTTTCCCGCCGTGCGCTACGAGCGCTACACGGTCTGGGGACTCACCTACCGGATCCTGGTCAACCTGTTCGGCGTGCTCGGACGCGAGTTCAGACCGGCCCCGTGATCTGCGGCGCGATCATGCGCACGGCGGCCAGCGTCTGGCCGAACATGCCGGCAAGCGCGAGCAGCGCCGGGGCGCGCGCGCCGTCGCGCCAGTAGCGGCGGGCGAACATGGTGGCGACCACGAAGTTCACGTAGGGGATCAGGAGCGTGAGCCCGATCGCCCAGCCCCAGCCGCGGCTGCGCCGAGCGGCGAGCCACCACAGCCAGAGCCCGGCAGTCACGAGCGCCCCGAGCGAGCTCGCCATCAGCAAGAGGTCGACGAGCGACTGACCGTCGCTCTCGATCAAGAGCACGAACGCCGAGGTCGAGACGCCGAAGACGAGCAAGAGAGATAGCTGCAGCGCAGGTGTGAGTCGCGCGCTGGGCGGCAGCGCGTCAGTCGCCATCGGGCTCGGACTCCACGGCCTCGGGCGCCGGCGCGCGCGCGCGCAGCGCCGGATCGCTCGTCGCCGCGACGCGGAACAAATCGAGCGGCGCCGTGCGCTCGAGCACGCGCGCCGGCGGCTCGCCGCGCGCGCGCGACAGCTCGCGCAGCCCCGCGTCGATGCCGCGGACCGCCTTCTCGAGCGCGCGGGGCACGGACTCGGGCTCCGAGAGCGACAGCCCGTCGGCCACCGCGAGTGAGTTCGCGACGCCCAGCACGTAGCCGAGCACGTCGGCAGCCTGGTGCTCGGGCAGCTGCAGCAGCGCCTCGCCGAGCAGCGAGCCGCGCAGCTGGCGCGGCAGTGACTCGGCCCGGACCAGCGCGCCCGACTCGGAGCCCGGGGTCCAGTCGCGCACCTTCTCGGGCGCGAGCGGCCGATACACGCGCATCGCCTGCTCGCGGTCGGGGAAGCCCAGGTCGGCGAGCCGGTTCGTGCGCCAGCGCAGCGCCTCTTCGTCGCACTCGCTCGGGCTCTCGAACAGCGCACCGTAGACCAGCTGCCAGTAGAGCGCAGGCGCGCCCTCCAAGAGTGACTGTACGATCTCGTTCACGCGGTGCGGGCTGTGGTCGGAGAGCACGCCGAAGTACACCACGCCGTCGGGCGTGAACCAGCCTTCGGGCGGAGTCTCCTCCTTGCTCACCACGGCCACCGCCGCCTCGGCGCGCAGCGCCAGGATCAGGAGCTCGAGATCGATCTCGGAAAGCGCCTTCACCAGCGTGGGTCGTCCGGCCTCGACCAGCGCATCGAGCCACTCCTGCACGCGCGGCACGAGCAGCTCGGCGCCATTCCAGCAGTCGAGGTCGAAGCAGGCCACGCGCTGCTCGCGCGTGGCGATCTCGAGCAGCCAGGCCGCTTCGGTCATGCCGCCGGCGCGCACCGTGTGCACCAGCTCGGCCTCGGGCAGGAGCGGCACCACGTCTTCCGGCCGCTCCATCAACATGAGCAGCTCAGGGCGCGCCTCGGGGCGGAGCTCCTGGCAGAGACTCGCCAGCTCCTCGGGCGCGAGCTCGCGCAGGCGCGCGCGCGCGGCCTGCCGGTCGCTGCGGCCCAGGCGCAGCAGCGCGACGCCGTCAGCCAATGCCCGGGATCGCTTCGCGCACCGCGTCGATCGACTGGTCGACCAGGTGGATCTTGAACTGCGACAGCACCTCGGCCGGGACCTCTTCCAGATCCTTGGCGTTGCGCTTGGGCAGGATCAGCTCCTTGATGCCCGCGCGGTGCGCCGCCAGCACCTTGCCCTTGATGCCACCCACCGGCAGCACCTGGCCGCGCAGGGTGATCTCGCCGGTCATCGCCACGTCGTCGCGCACGGGCTTGCCGGTGAGCAGGCTCGCGAGTGACACGACCATGGTGACTCCTGCCGAGGGTCCATCCTTGGGCTGTCCGCCCGCCGGCACGTGCACGTGGATGCGGCTCTTCTCGAACGCATCCGCGGGGATGCCCATGGCCTCGGCGTTGGTGCGCACGTAGGAGAGCGCGGCCTCGGCCGACTCGCGCATCACGTCGCCCATCTGGCCGGTGAGCTGCAGCTCGGGCTTGCCCTCCATCTTCGCGGACTCGACGAACACCAGGTCGCCGCCGATCGGCGTCCAGACCAGGCCCGTGGCCACGCCGGGGCGCTCGAGGTGCTCGCGGACCTCGGGCGAGAAGTGAGCCGGGCCGATCAGCTTGCCCAGGTCTTCGACGCCGAGTGTCTCGGTCTTGCCGCCCTCGGCCACCTTCAGCGCAGCCTTGCGCACGAGCGAGGCGATCTGGCGTTCGAAGCCGCGCACGCCCGCCTCGCGCGTGTAGCCGTCGACCAGGCGCAGCAGCACCTCGTCGGAGAGCTTCAGTGACTCGGGCGTCAAGCCGTGCTCGGCGAGCTGCCGCGGCAGCAGGTGATCGCGCCCGATGCGCAGCTTCTCGCTGGCCGTGTAGCCCGGCAGCTCGATGATCTCCATGCGGTCGAGCAGCGGCGCCGGGATCGTGTCCGCCCGGTTGGCGGTGGCGATGAACAGCACCTTCGACAGGTCGAACGGGACCTCGACGTAGTGGTCGCTGAAGCTCGAGTTCTGCTCTGGATCCAGCACCTCGAGCAGCGCCGACGAGGGATCACCGCGGTAGTCCATGCCCACCTTGTCGATCTCGTCGAGGATGAACACCGGGTTGCGCGTGCCCGCGGTCTTGAGTGACTGCAGGATGCGGCCGGGCAGCGCGCCCACGTAGGTGCGGCGGTGACCGCGGATCTCGGCCTCGTCGCGCACGCCGCCCAGCGACGCGCGCACGAACTTGCGGCCCATGGCCCGCGCGATCGACTTGCCCAGCGACGTCTTGCCTACGCCCGGGGGGCCGAGGAAGCAGAGGATCGGCCCCTTCGGGTCGTTCACCAGCTTGCGCACCGCGAGATACTCGAGGATGCGCTCCTTCACCTTCTCGAGGTCGTAGTGGTCTTCGTCGAGGATGCGGCGCGCGTGCGCGAGGTCGAGGTTGTCCTCGGTCTGCGTCTTCCAGGGCAGGTCGAGCAGCCACTCCACGTAGGTGCGCGCGACCGAACGCTCGGGCGAGTGAGTCGGCATGCCCGCGATGCGTCCGACTTCGCGCTCGGCGACCTCGCGCGCCTCGGGCGGCAGGTCGGCCTGCTCGAGCCGGTCGCGCAGCTCGTCGCCTTCGTTGCCCTGCTCGTCGTTCTCGCCGAGCTCGGAGCGGATCTTGCGCAGCTGCTCGCGCAGGAGCTTGCGGCGCTCGTCCTCGCCGATCTCGCCGGCGGCGCGCTCCGCGAAGTTCTTCGACACCTGCGCGATCCGGATCTCGCGCATGAGATACCGCATCAGCGTGCGCAGTCGCGCCAGCACGTCCTGCTGCGCGAGCAGCTCGATCTTCTCGGGCAGCGGCATGGTGCCGTTGAAGGCGATCACGTCCGCGAGCCGCGCCGGGTCGTCGAAGCGGTCGAGGATCTGCGCCGCCTCGTCGGGGATGTCGTCGCGCAGTGACACGAGCTCCTTGCCGAGTCGCTGCACGGTGCGCCGCGCGGCTTCGGCCTCGGGCGTGCGGTCGAGCAGGTCGGGTAGGACCTCGGTCTCGACCTCGGCGTGGCCGCTCGACTCTTCGAGTGAGTGCAAGCGGATGCGCGCGAGGCCGACCACGGCCACCGAGATCCCCGAGCCGGTCTCGGCCAGGTGGACGATCTTGGTCAACGTGCCGACCGCGTACAGGTCTTCGAGCCGGGGCGACTCGGTCTCGGGCGCGCGCTGCGCCACCACGGCCAGGAAGCCGCCGGTGCGGGCCGCGGCCTGGACCGCGGCCAGCGAGGCCGCGCGGCCCACCGAGAGCGGCAGGGTCACGCCGGGGAACACCACGGTGTTCCGGACGGGCAATAGCGGGACGCGAGTGGGAACCTCGAGGCGCTCCCCTCCGATCTCGATCTCGGTCTTCTTGGGTTCGCTCACTGTGCCGCCAACGCTAGAGCCCGGGCTCCGCCGGTCAAACGAAAAAGGGGCCGCGACCCAAGGCCGCGGCCCCGCAGACGGAGCGAGCTCGGGTCGGCTTCAGTACTCGAGCTCGTCGAAGTTCATGGAGTTGAAGCAGGGGACGCGCTTGACCATGTTGACCAGCGATCCGGCCTGCGAGTAGTCCTTCAGGCTGCCCTTCAGCACGATGTTCCGGTCCTTGACCGAGATGTCGAGCTTGCGCCGGGCCTGGGCCAGCTCCTCGTCGTTCTCGATCTCCTTGTCGACCTTCGCCATCAGGTCCGCGTCCTTGGCGCCCGAGCAGTCGTCAACCTTGCCCACGCGGATGCGGTTCCGGACTTCCTTCACCCCGCGCATGTTCTTGATGATCTCTTCGGCCTTCTTGCTCTGGTCGTCGGTCGCGGTGTTGCCGGTCAGCATCATCATGCCGCGCATCGACTTCACGGTGACTTCCATGAGACCCGGCTCTTTGTAGAGGGTCTGCATGGCCTTGAGCTCGCGCTTGAACTCGGCCTGGCTCTGGGCCTTGGCCGCACCGGCCAGCCCGAAGACGACCACGAAGAGAGCGGTGATTGCAGCGGTGATGTGGCGACGCATGATCAGTACTCCAGCCCGTCGAAGTTCAGTGAGTTGAAGCAGGGCACGCGCTTGACCATGTTCACCAGCGACCCTGCCTGTGAGTAGTCCTTCAGCTCACCCTTGAGCGAGATGTTCCGGTCCTTGACCGAGATGTCGAGCTTGCGCCGGGCCTGGGCCAGCTCCTCGTCGTTCTCGATCTCCTTGTCGACCTTCGCCATCAGGTCCGCGTCCTTGGCGGCCGAGCAGTCGTCGACCTTGCCCACGCGGATGCGGTTCCGGACTTCCTTCACGCCGCGCATGCCCTTGATGATCTCTTCGGCCTTCTTGCTCTGGTCGTCGGTCGCGACGTTGCCGGTCAGCATCATCATGCCGCGCATCGACTGCACGGTGACCTCCATCAGTCCCGGCTCCTTGTAGAGGACCTGCTCGGCCTTGAGCTGTCGCTTGAACTCTGCCTGGCTCTGGGCCTTGGCGGAACCCGCGGTCCCCGCGACGACGAGCGCGAGCACGGCAGCAACAGCAAGGGTCAAGTGGCGATGCATCGAGCGAATCCTCCCCTGAATCGGCGCGTAGCCTATCGGACGCGTCTCTGCGGGGTCAACCGCGCAATTGCAGCAAAGTTGCGGCCGGCTCAGTACTTAACCTGCTCGATCACGCGTCCGAAGTCGCGGCGCCACGGCCCGCTCCAGCCTTCGAGCAGCTGCGCGGCGGGGCTCGTACCGCGCTCGATGATCCGGTCCAGAGGCTCGAGATAGAGCGACTCGTCCCGGCCCGACGCGTTCCGGACCGCCTGTCGCTGCAAGCCGTGGCGCGAGATCTGGACCAGCTCGCGTGCCACCTCGACCAGGGCGGCGTCCGGCCCTTTCGCGCGCAGTCCTTCCCGCGCCACGGTCGCGTGGAGCGCGTCCACGTCGGCGTGGCTCCAGCGGGCCAGCCGCTCGAGGCCCGCGGCCAGCGCCTCGTCGTCGTAGAGCAGGCCCTTCCAGAAGGCGGGCAGCGCCACGACCTGCGCGCCCGGCACCGCGTCGGCGCCGCGCGTCTCGATCACGCGCTTCATGCGCACCTCGGGGAAGACCGTGGTCAGGTGCACGACCCAGTCGGCCAGGGTGGCTCTGTGCGCGCCGAGCCCCTTGGCCATGAACTCGCGGAACGAGAGCCCGCGCGCCGGCAGGCTGTGGCCGTCGCGCACGATCAGGAACATCGGCACGTCGAGCGCCCACTCGGTGTAGCTGCGGTAGGCCGTGCCCTCGCCGAAGTCGGGCGCGAAGGCGAACGGCAAGAGACTCCAGCGGTCGTTGTCGGTGTGTCTCCAGATCTCGGCGCGGCGTGACTGGAAGCCGTTGGGCTTGCCCTCGCTGAAGGGTGAGTTGGCGAAGAGCGCGGTCGAGACCGGCGAGGCCGCCAGCGCGAGCCGCAGCTTCCGGGCGGCGTCGGCCTCGTCGGCGAAGTCGAAGTTGGCCTGCACGCCGGCCGTGGCGTGCATCATGTGCAGACCCAGAGTGTCTCGCGCACCCAGATACTCGCGCATGATCTGGTGGCGCTCGCGCGGCATGCGCGGCAGCTCCGAGACCGGCGCGAGCGGGTGCAGACCCAGGCCCAGCCAGACCAGGCCGAGCTCCTTCGAGACCTCGTTCACTTCGGCGATGTGCTCGCGGAACTCGCGCTCGGTCTCGTGCAGGCTCGCGACCGGCGCGCCCGAGAGCTCGAGCTGGCCGCCCGGCTCGAGCGTGATCGTGCGACCGTCGCGCTCCAGGCCGACCAGCCGACCGGCGTCGGTCAGCGGCTTCCAGCCGTGGCGGGTCTCGATCGCCGAGAGCAGCGCGTGGATGCCCTTCTCACCGTCGTACGGGATCGGCTTCAGGGTCTTCGCGTAGAGGCCGAGCTTCTCGTGCTCGGTGCCCACGCGCCAGTCGGCGCGTGCGGTCTCGCCTTCGCGGAAGTACTCGACGAGCTGCCCGACGTCCTCGGCCGGCCGCGACAGGCGCGGATCTTCGCGAGTGAGGCTCATGCCCGTTCTCCTGCGTAGAGCGTGGGATGCAGGAAGCGCACCCAGGCGCACGTGACGGCTTGCGCGCCATAGTCTGCCCGAGTCAGCACGCCTTCGGTGAGTCGCCCGATGTTGCCCGCGCCCGTGCCCGGGTCGCGCGCGCCGGGGCGCGGCGCGAAGCGGCGGTCGAAGGCGTCGCCGATCGGCGTGCGCGGGCGGGCGGTGGCCTCGGCGACGCAGGCGGGCGGATACTCGAAGCCGGCGCTGAAGCCCAGCCCTTCGCGCGCGCCGTCGAACAGCACGCAGCAGCCGACGTTGAGCCAGCCGGTCGCGACCTCGTCGACCCGGATCAGCCCGTCCTCGATCCCCGCTGCCAGCTCGAAGTCACTCGAGTGACTCGTGCGGGCGCGGTTGCGCGCGCCGGCGACGATCTCGGCGAAGCCCAGCGGCTGCGGGTCAACGCCGCTCGGGGCGTCGCAGCCCACCACCTCGACCGCGGCAAAGAAGGGCAAGAGCCCGCGGCGCACCGCCTCGAGCTTCGCCGCGTTGCGGCTGCCCACGCGCACCCGGATCCGCTCGTTCAAGCGCCCGCGGCCTCGCGCAGCAGCGCCGCCAGGCGCTCCTCGACCAGTGACTCGAGCTCCGGGCCCGCGAGCCCGGCGTTCCCGCACGGACCCTCGGTCTTGCCGCGCTGGAACGGCCCCACCACCCGGAACTTGCCCGGGCCGCTCGCCACCGCCACGCACAGGAGCTGCCAGCGACCGCGCGTGACCCGGAAGCTCATCGCGTCGACGTGCTTCTCGTCGAGCTCGACCGGTGTGACCGCCACGTCGCAGAGCTGGCTCGCGCCCAGCTCCGCCGCGCGCTTCCGGAATGTCTCGACCGCTTCCGAGACCCGGTCGCGCAGCGCCAGCGCCGCGGCTTCGGCCCGGCGCAGGCGCTGGCAGAGCTCGGGGTCGCCGGCCGCCAGCTCCTCGGCCAGCTCGCGGAAGCGCTGGGGATTCATCGGCGGAGTGTATTTCATCGCGGTGGTATGCTGCGCGCGCTTTGCCGAGGGTGCCGGCGGGGATGGGGATCGCGGCCGCGCTGGCCGCGTCGGCCGCGGCGCTCGCCGCCGGGCGCTCGGCGCTCGCCTGGACGCTGTTTGCCGCGGCGTTCCTGACCTTCGGTCTCTCGAGCCGCGTCTCGCTGAACTGGCAGATCCTCTGCGGAACGCTGCTCGGTGTGGCTTTCGGCCGCGCCGTGGCGCTGGGCTGGCTCT
>Ga0335080_10000806_pt1 | contig 29569 bp, 18 predicted proteins | sample Lox_Sample_34_FD_206720 | JGI IMG/M metagenome (GOLD analysis project Ga0335080, IMG submission 206720) | Soil microbial communities from Loxahatchee National Wildlife Refuge, Florida, United States - Lox_Sample_3.4 | ecosystem: Environmental > Terrestrial > Soil > Wetlands | place: USA... | reverse complement strand
GCCGCCATCGAAGCCGCCCGCCGCGGCTGATCGAACACGCGCTAAGACGCCTTAGCCCTGCATCGTGCTCGGCGAGTTACATCGCGCCTTGTATTTCTGGTTCTCGCCACTCGTCACTCACCACTCGCCACTTCTCTCGTTCGAAGTTAGAGAGTTTCTCTTCGAACTCCGGCAACACGAACTAGGCGAATGCTTAAGCATTCTTAAGCGCCACGCGAATGTCCTTCCACACCATCCAGTGCGGATTCAACTCCTCCGCGCCATGCCGGCTATAAAACCTCCGCGCCACCGCATTCTTCGGCTGCACGTCCACACAAATCCTTAACGCATTCTGCCCAACAAACCATTCCGCCAGTTTCCCTAGCAATTCGTCCGCGATACCCTGCCCGCGCCGCTCCGGAATCACATCGATCCACTGCAGCTCCCCGTCGCACGCATACCGCCGTGTCAGGTGACCCGCGATCAAGCCCACGATGGAGCCCGCCTCTTCCGCCACTAACACGATTCGCGATTTCAGCGCCTTCTGCGGATCAGCAGCGCACTCCATATACGCGAGAATCGACTTCTTCCACGACAGTTCCTCTCCCCAGGTCAAGGCTCGAATGCGCGCCATTCCTTCGACGTCAGTTTTGTTCGCCTGTCGAACAATCACATTCATTGTGCTGTGATGTTATCCCGCTGATTCGCTTCAGTGCTAGCAGGCCCTTGATCCTGTCCGGATTCATCTCTGACGCTGTCCGCTTTGCAACGCTCCGGTCCCATTCGGAGCTATCATGGAGCCACATCGCAGTGTCAGGTGCGGAATTCTTCGACTCAATGAACTCAAAACGAACTCTGTGGTTTGTTTTTGCCGGCCTTCTTGCCAGTTCCTGCTTCGCCAGCTTAAGCGCCGCTCAGGCAAAGCCCTCCGCCGAATTGCGCCGCAGAGTCTCCACAAATCAGTTCACCCTGCATTCGGCGGACAACGGCGAGTACTCGCTCTCCGTTCGCTCTTCCGCGGCCGTCCAACTCCTGCCCATCAAAACGGAATGGCTCGCGCCGCCGGACGAACTCGAAGAAGAGGAAGGCATGCCTTACTCTTCCGTCCTCTATGCCAAGCAAGTCACTTCTTTCCCCATCGGCAACGGCGAAATCGCCCTGCAATTCTCTTCCTACGACATCATGCCCGCAGGCTCGATGCTGGGTGCCGGCGGCCGCGATGTCTTTCTGATTTTCAATCCGAAAACACAAGCGCTTCGTCCCGGCCTCATTGATTTAGGCATGACCAAAAAGCGTTTTCGCGACGATGGATGTTTTAATGCGCTCATGACCCACTTCCTCGTGGCCGATGCCAACGGCGACGGAAAACTCGATATCGGCGTAATCCGGGAGGAGATAGGCTGCGCCAGCGGCGCAGATCGCTTCAATCGCGAGTCCTACGTCCAGCATTTCGTGTCCTGGTATCTCTTCACGCCGGAGGGTTGGAAGAAACCCAGCGATGACGACGACAGCGAGGGCTGGACGGATGAGTACGCCGAGTTGCCATTGATCGGTATGTCTCTTTCGCCCGTCGATTTTGTCGGCGCTTTTCTTTGGGACACCTACGATGCTTCTCGCTGGAAGTGGCCGCCAGCCTACACGCCGCTGTACCGCAAAAAGCTGCTCCGGGATGAAAAGCAAAAAGCCGCCGTTGCCGGCATGCCGCATCGCAGGCCGAAAGTCCGATTTGAGCAACCACTCAGCAAGCCGAAGGATTAGCACCTGAGCCCCGAACACCTTCGTCCAGCAGCTTAGCTTCACTCCGTGCGCGGTCTCGGGCATAATCCCTCCGCCTTCCGAGGAGATTCATCGCATGCAGAAATCAACAACTCGAGTTTTCGTATCCACAGCGATCGCCTGCGCTTTTCTGTTCACCACGCTCCACGCTCAGCAAGCTCCCATGACTCAACAGGAAAAAGACCAGCGCGTCCAAACCGAAAAGCAGCTCGAATCTCTTGCCATCATCGAGCGCAAAGTCATGGTCCCCATGCGCGACGGCGTCCGCCTCGCCACCGACATCTACCGCCCCAAAAACACCACCGGCAAAGTCCCCATCATCTTCGTCCGCACGCCCTACAACTTCAATTTTTGGGACGTGCGCAACGGCGTCCCCGCCAACATGGACACCATCCTCACCGCCATCAAGCGCGGCTACGCCTACGTCCTCCAGAACGAACGCGGCCATTTCTTCTCCGAAGGCAATTACGACATCCTCGGCCCGCCCCGCACCGACGGCTACGACATGATCGACTGGCTCTCCAAGCAGTCCTGGACCAACGGCAAAATCGGCACCACCGGCTGCTCCTCCACCGCCGAATACCAAATGGCCATCGCTGCTTACGGCCAACCGGCGTACGCCGCCATGAACATCCAAAGCTTCGGCGCCGGCGTCGGTCGCGTTAAACCCTACTACGAACAAGGCAACTGGTATCGGGGCGGTGCCGTGCAAATGCTTTTCATCACCTGGCTTTACGGCGAGCAAAATCAAATCCGCCCCATGTTCCCGCCGAACACTTCGCAGGAAGATTTGATTCGCGCCTCCAAAGCCTTTGACCTCGCACAACAACTTCCTCCTGTCGATTGGTCGAAAGCGCTCGCGCATCTACCTGAACAGGACATTCTCAAAGATGTGGACGCGCCGCACGGCATCTATGCCGACGCCATGCCCGTTCCCACCGGTGGTCGCATGATTCAGCGCGCTCCCAACGACCCCGCCTGGTACAAAGGCGGCCTCTATCACGACGACATGCCTCTCAATCTCCCCGGCCTCTGGTATATGACGTGGTACGACGTTTCCGTAGGCCCCAATCTCGCGCTCTACAATCACGTCCGTCAAACCGCCAGCCCCGAAGTTGCCAATCAACAGTGGGCCATCATCGCCCCCGTCACGCATTGCGCTTACACCCGTGCCACGGAAGACACCATCGTCGGCGAACGCAGCATGGGCGATGCGCGCCTCGACTATCAGGAAATCATGTACGGCTTTTTCGACCGATTCCTAAAAGGGGAAAAGAGCGCCCGGCTGGATCTGCTGCCAAAGGTCACGTATTTCACCATGGGGTTAAATAAGTGGCAGTCTGCCGACGCTTGGCCGCCGGTTGGCGCTCAGCAACTCACGTATTATCTGTCGAGTAGTGGCCACTCCAACTCGCTCTACGGCGACGGCGCTCTCTCCACCGCGCCTCCCGCTTCGGACAAGCCTGACTCCTTCACTTACGATCCGCTAAATCCCGTCCCTTCTTACGGCGGCAACGTTTGCTGCACGGGCACCGCCGTTCAAGCCGGCGCGTTCGATCAGCGCAAAATGGAAACCCGCAACGACATCCTCGTTTACACCTCGGAGCCCTTCAAACAGCCCACCGAAATTTCCGGTCCCATTGAGCCGACGCTCTACGTCTCCTCCGACGCCAAAGACACCGACTTCACCGTCAAAGTCATCGACGTTTATCCCGACGGCCGCGCCTTCAATCTCGACGAATCCATTCAGCGCTTGCGCTACCGCGACGGCTACGATAAGCCGCTCGTCTGGATGGAAAAAGACAAGGTCTACAAAGTCACGCTGCAGCCACTCAACACCAGCGACTACTTCGACGCCGGGCACTCTCTCCGCATCGAAGTTTCCAGCAGTAATTTCCCACGTTTCGACCGGAACCTAAATACCGGCGGCAACAACTACGACGAAGACAAGCCCGTCACCGCCCACAACGCCGTCCATCACTCGAAACAATACCCGTCCCAAATCACCATCACGGTCGTCAAACACTAGTGCACTGGGTTCGCGACCGCGAAAATGTCCGCGAAACATCTGCATCCTCACTCCGCTCAAACGGCTCTAACGCCAGTGTAGTGGCGGGTCTTTAGACCCGTGCTTTTCCTTTGACCTTGCGAGATTCTTCTCTCTAAGAGGTGAGGCTTCAGCCGCTAAAGAAAGTTTCCGATTCGCTCCACGGAAGATACTCACGAGCAGAGGCTAAACATGCATCGCGTGTCGCACAAAAGTTTATTCTCGATGTTTCTTCTTTTGTTGCTCTTCGTTTTCGCGAGCCCGCCGGCCCGCGCCCAGTCCTGTAGCGCGCAAGGCCTTGTCGTTCAGATCCTCGGCTCCGGTGGCCCTGAATTGCAGGACAAACGAGCCTCCAGCAGCTATCTCATTTGGCAAAACGGCAAGCCGCGCGTTCTCGTCGATGCTGGCGGCGGCAGCGCGCTCCGTTTTGGCGAAAGCGGGGCCCAAATGTCCGACCTCGACGTCATTCTCTTTTCTCACTTCCATGTGGATCATAGCGGCGACTTTGCTGCACTCGTCAAATCTTCCTGGTTCGAAGACCGCAACCGCCCTCTCCCTATTTTTGGCCCCGAAGGCAACGACTTCATGCCTTCCACGGTTCAATTTGTTTCGGACTTCTTCAGCGACAAAGGCGCCTACGGCTACCTCAGCGAACTCTTCGTCCTCGGCGAAAAAGGCAGCTACAAACTCCAGCCGCACAGCGTGACCGGCACTTCAGCTCCGGCGATCGAGTTCCACAGCTCCGATTTCACAGCTTCGTCGGTCCGGGTTATTCACGGCGGCGTTCCCGCCCTAGCTTGGCGCATCGAAATCAGCGGCAAACGCATCGTCTTCAGCGGCGACACCAACGGCAACGATCCCGCACTTCCCAAACTCGCCGCCGATGCCGACCTCTTCATCGCCCATAATGCCGTTCCCGAAGGCGTCATCGGCGTCGAACGCAACCTCCACATGCCGCCCTCCGTCATCGGCCAAATCGCCGCGGAAGCGCACGTCAAACATCTCGTCATTTCGCATCGCATGTTGCGCACGCTAGGCAAGGAAGCCGAAACCGAAGCCGAAATTCGCAAGCGCTATTCCGGCCCGCTCGACTTCGCCAACGACCTCGCCTGCTTCCCGCTGAAATGATCCGCGCTCGTGTAGGGCACGATTCCTTGGCCTGAGCAGCGAAGGCATCGTGCCCCGGTGTAAGCCCAGCCCGGATCTCAACGACAAGCAAGGCGCCTGCAATGCCAAGTTCTCGCTCGCGCTTCTACAGCGCGTTCAGAAACGCAATCAACCGCCGTCTTTCCGTGTCCGTCAAATTCATCTGGAAGCGCTGGTTATAAAAATTGAGCACCTCGTTCAAATCTTTCGCCGCGCCATTGTGAAAATACGGCGCCCGCGCTGCTAATCCGCGCAACACCGGCCCCTTCACGCGGTTCACATCGCTGCACTGCCCCGTCACCAATCCCTTTCCAGGATCGGTCGTGTAAATGACGTACGGCGCACTCGCGGTTCCCGCCGCCGCAAACGGATTCGGGCATCCCGTAATCGCATACACCGGCACGCCCGGAAAACTGAGTTGGGCCAGCGCATTTGCAATCGCCGCATCCGACTCCTGCGCTGCGTCATGGCCGGCTCCAATGTCTAGCGGCAGCGGCAAAGAATGATCGCCCACGTTCGGCGTGTCATGGCACGTCGTGCACGTCCCGGCAATCGCTGGAATCGGTAGCGTCACACCCAATGCTGCGGCCAGTGCCGCATTGTCATTCAGTCCCCGGACGTTCGTAATCGTTATCGGGCGCGAATTGAACAGCGTCTCGCCCGCTGCGATATCTCGCCGGGCCGCCGCCACTTCTCGCTCGCGATAGTCGTCTGCCTGCAAATTGTCCCAGGAAGCAAACAGTGTCATTCCATCCGGATTGAACTTAGCTCCCGTCGGATCGCCTCCCAACGTGTCGTTAATTCCGGGATGATAGTTCGCCCCTGACAGGTTCTCAGCGCCGCCGGCCGCTCCCCGGTGATTCAGCATCCCGCCGCGGTAGTCCAACATCTGCGCGCTGTACAACCCCAGCTCGAAATTTACGATTTCCTGTTGCTGTTCGCTCGTCAACGGCACCGCTGCCTGCGCGTGACCGTTCGTCGCATCCAGCGCCTGGTGCATCAGGTCCGTCATCAGATTCGTCTGGAACGACCCATCGTCTTTATTCAATGGCGCAATCGTCTCTCGCCCGTCGAACATCACCGTACTCAGAAATCTTAGATTTGTCGTCGGCAGCGGCCGCCGGTAAACCGAAACCGTCTGCGCGCCCGTCGCATCCGTGGTGATCGCGCAGCCATACGGATCCACAGCCGCCCGGATGCCAAACTGCGTTCCCGCGGGAAGCGTGATCCCCACGCGGATCAACCCATTCTTCAGCAGCAAACTGTGCGCGGAAGCCTGGCGCGAATTGCTTCCGGGGCAATTCGCGCCATCCACCGCTGCGAACAGCGGATCTTTCCCGCCGCTCAACAGAAATCGTTCCTGCGCGTTCTGGGCGCTCAGTCCCATCGCATTCGCCGCGACGTGGCACGTCGCGCAGCTTCTCCCATTCGTGCCCAAGCTCTGGAAAAACAGTCCCTTCTCCTCGATGGGCCCGTTTACGTGGTAGGTCGACACCAGCCCGGTCGCGTCTGGAAACGGAAACAAATTTGGAATTACCGCCGCCACCACGCCAGCCGCTAGCAGCAACATGGCTGTCGCCACCGCCCAAGTCCGCTTACCTGTTCGAAAAATCTCCAGCCCTCTGCCGTTCCGTTTCACTCGCATTTTTCTTCTCCCTTCTCCGGACTTGCTGAAATCACCTGAAATCCCGTAGCCCACTCGGTCCGCCAACATCACTGCTGGTCTGCTGCGTTTTTCCGCCCGGCCGCTTGAGTCTTTCTGGAAGTGAGGACCAAATCTCTGCGACCGGCCTGCGCAGTGCGCGCTTTACCTGCGGTTGCGATCTTTGCGGAACCTCTCCCTCTACCGGCGACGACCACTTGCGGTGTTGCTTGCCGGCTAGCCGCGTTCACCGGCGCTTGCGCTTGCTTTGTGTTTATTCCGTCGATTCCCGTCGCCATAAAATGATCCGGATTGACCTCCTGCGCCCGACAACTAGGCGCGCAACTTATCCACATCGCCGCCAATCCCACCAAACCGACCTGCCCCAACCTTCCGAACACCCTCCTGTAGCTTTGCATCGCCGTGCTCCTTACCTCTGGTCTCGCTTCCGGCCCGCCGCCGGCCCATCGCCAACCGCGCGCCGCCCCTTTCCTCGCACACCCGCCCGAAGGCCGACAATGCCGGCGCACTCTAAATCCCGTCAATTTAAGGTGAAGTTCTAACTCGCTGGTATTTCAGCTAGTTATTTGGTCTTGATTCGGACGTGATACGCAGCCTATAGTCTCTGCACTACTTACTTAACCTAAGGTCCTTGGCTGCTCCGATGCTAAGCGTGGCTCCGGTAACCCGTTTCGGTCCTTACGAACTTCGGCCCTCGTCGCGCGAACTCTTCAAGTTCGGTAAGCGACTCAAGCTCCGGCCCCAGCCCTTTCAGGTGCTTAGCGTTCTTTTGTCCAATGCCGGCGAGGTCGTCAGCCGCGAACAGCTCCACCAGCAACTCTGGCCTTCCGACACTTTCGTCGACTTCGAACACGGCCTCAACACTTCCATCAAAGAACTTCGCGCCGTCCTCGACGATTTCCCGTCCGCGCCCCGCTACATCGAAACTCTTCCCAAACTCGGCTATCGTTTCATTTTTCCCGTGGAACGCCCGGCTGCCGCTCCTGCCAGTTCCTCCGCCTCGAGCGATACCCCGCCGTCTATTCCCTTGCCGCCCGCTGTGGCGCCCATCGCCTCGCCTCAGCCAATTCGCCTTTTCTCCGGACGCCACCTTGCTTATGGCGCCGCAGCCGCCATTCTCTGCGCCGCTAGCGTCGGTGCCATTACCTATGTACGCGCTCATCGTCCGCCGAAAATGCTCGAACGTGATACGGTCGTCTTGTCCGACTTCAGCAACACCACCGGCGATGCTATCTTCGACGACACGCTGCGTCAGGCCCTCGCCGTCTCTCTCCGCCAATCCCCTTACGTGAATATCCTCTCCGACGGTCGGACCCGCAACACTCTCAAGCTCATGACCAGGCCGGCGGATAGCCCGCTCACGCCGGAGGTCACGCGCGAAATCTGCCAGCGCACTGCCAGCAAGGCCTACATCCAGGGCTCCATTGCCAGGCTCGGCGGCGAATATGTCGTTGGCCTTAAAGCCATCGCCTGCACCACCGGCGATACTCTGGCCCAGGAACAACGCACCGCCGCCACGAAAGAGAAAGTCCTCGATCAGCTTGGGCAGGCCACTGCCAAAATGCGCCGTGAGTTAGGCGAGTCTTTGGCTTCCGTCGAAAAGTTTGACTATCCTCTTGGCGAAATCACCACTTCGTCTCTGGAGGCGCTGAAAGCCTACAGCCTGGGCGCCAAAGAGCAGGCTGAAAAGGGGCCCGATGCCATCCGCCCCTACATGCAGCGCGCCGTCGAACTCGATCCCAATTTCGCCGAGGCCAACAACGCTCTCGGCGTCAGTTACGGCAATGAGGGCCAAGACGCTCTGGCCCACCAATATCTTTCCAAGGCCTTCGCCCTCAAGGACCACACCAGCGAACGCGAACGCCTGCACATCATTGCCGTCTACCACATGCTCGACACACGCGACATCGACAAAGCTGTCGCCGCCCTTCAGGAAGCCACCGAAAAATATCCCAACGACGCCATCGCTCTGGCTAACCTGGGCAACTCGCTGGGCTCCCAGGGCAATTACGAAAAAGCCGCCGAAGCTATCAGCCGCGCCATAACCTTGGGTGGCCCCAACGTTCTCTTTCAGACCAATCTCGGTATCTGCATGGAAAATCTCGGCCGCTTCCCGGACGCGCGCAAAATCTTTGAAGATCTGGTCGCCGCACAAAAAGGCAACGCCATCATTCACCGCAATCTCCACGATATCGATATGCTGGAAGGCAAAACCGCGCTCGCCGCGCAGGAGTTGGCTTGGTTCAGGTCCCAGCCCGATTTGCAAAACCTTTGGTTTGAAAAACAGGCGACAGATTTCGCTTACTACGGCCAACTCGCCAAAGCTCGCAGCGCGTGGCTCAGTGCCGCTACGATTCAGAAACAGAGCGGCAACACCGATGGCCTGGGCGGAATTCATTCGGCCTTGGCTGCGGAGGACGCCCTGGTCGGCAACTTCTCGATGGTTGAACACGATGCGCGCATCGCGTTGCAAGTTGCGCCGAAACAATACCAAGTCCAGATGTACGTCAGTTTTGCGTTCTCTGAAGCCGGCGATCGAAGCAAAACCGAGTCCGTGATGAAAGATCTGGATTCCCAAGGGCCTCAGGACACCCTCGTCCAGTTGTATTGGCTGCCCATGCTCCGCGCCCAGCTCGCGCTCCATGATAAGCATCCCGAACAATCCATTCAGGAGCTTCAGGTCGTTATCCCGCACGAGTTTAGCCCGGCCGAAGAGGGCGAATGCGGTTTTTTGGCTCCCTCGTACGTTCGCGGCAAAGCCTATCTCGCGCTCCATCAACCCGCCGCCGCGATTGCCGAATTTCAAAGAATCATCCAAAGGCGCGGGCGCGTGTTGCTCTGCCTCACCGGAGCCACGGCCCACGTCTGGCTCGCCCGCGCTTACACCATGGCCGGCGACTCCGCCAAGGCCCGCTCTGAATATCAGCTCTTCCTGAACCAGTGGAAAAGCGCCGACGCCGACATTCCCATCCTCAAACAGGCCAAAACCGAATACGCGTTACTCGCGGCCCGCCCGCTACTGCCAACTCATCAGTGATCCAAGGTCGTACTCTTTCGCGCCTTCCGCTCATGCCGCATCTTCGGCCGCCACCGGTACAACCGTCCTTTTCGCTGGCGCCGTCGTAATTACAATCACGCTCAGCAGCACACAGATTGTTCCCGCCATCGTCCGTAGTCCCAGCCCCTCCCCACCGAAGAAATATCCCAGCACTACGGCCACGAGCGGGTTCACGTACGCGTACGTTCCGACTTTCGTCGGCGATTCGTGATGAATCAGCCAAACGTAGGCCGTATATCCGACGATCGATCCCGCGACAATCAAATACGCCAAGGCCTCCCACGCTCCCCACGAAACGCGCGAGGGATCAAAGCCTCGCAACTCGCCGAACGCGCCCGCCGCAATGGTCAGCAACACTCCACCAACCAGCATTTGCGCTCCGGAACTCGTCGTCTTCGCCGCTGGCAACGGCAGCTTTCGCGTCAGCACCGATGCCACCGACCAGCTCATCGCCGCCACAATCAACGCTAGCGCTCCTACTCGGTCAATCGGTACTCCTCCCAAATCCAGGGAACGGCTCATCAGCACGCCCACACCAGCAATTCCAATCAGCAGCCCGATTCCCAATCGCGCTGTGAGTTTCTGTGTCCGCAGCACCAGAATCTCCGACAGCGTCATGAACACCGGAATCGTCGCCAGAATCACCGCCGCGATCCCCGATGCCACGCGCTGCTCCGCCCAGAACAACAATCCGTAATCCACGACAAAAATCATGAATGCCAGGATTGTTACCGCCAGCCATTCCCGCCCCTTTGGCGCTCGCTCGCCGCGTGCCCTCGTCCAGCCATACAGCACCGCTCCCGCCACAAAGAACCGTATCGCCGCGAGCAGCAGCGGCGGCACCTCGCGCACTCCGACGCGAATGAACAAAAACGTGGATCCCCACACGAAATAGATGATCCCGAACGCCAGCAGCGTTTTCCAGGTCGGCGGATGTAATCTCTCGTCCATCGCAGGTCCCCGTTCTCCCCACTCTACCAATTCGCCGCCGCCAGCTCGCCTTCCACTTTGGCTGCCTGAATTCGCTTCTTCCGTTGTGCTTTACTTGTATGGGGGCTTGCTCAGTTCTAATATAAGTACGGCGGCCAAGGAACTATCTGGTAGGGCCTCGCGTATTAACGTATTCCGCTGTCACCAACATTCGTAAAAAGCTTTGCTGCTTATATTTTGAAAGGACTCGTTCCCCGAGAGCCCATGAATCTTGCTGAATTTATTGAAAGTAAGCGCGACCAGCATTTGAACGAGTTGTACGAGTTTCTACGGATACCCAGTGTCAGTGCCAAAAGCGAGCACAAGCCCGACATCGAGCGCGCCGCCCACTGGGTTGCGGATCATCTTCGCACTGCCGGTTTCCCGAAGGTCGAAATCGTCCCCACCAATCTCCACCCTCTCGTCTACGCTGAATCTCTGAACGCGCCCGGCAAGCCTACCATCCTCTTCTACGGGCACTATGACGTGCAGCCGCCGGAGCCGCTCGATCTTTGGACCACTCCGGCGTTCGAACCTGCCGTCCGCAATGGCAATCTCTACGGCCGCGGCACCGCCGACGACAAAGGCCAGGTGCACATCCACCTGAAAGCGTTGGAGTCGATCTACAAACAGAGCGGGAGTCTGCCGATCAATGTGAAAGTTTTGATCGAAGGCGAGGAAGAAGTCGGCAGCGTCAGCCTTTGGGACTTCGTTCAGAAGAACAAGGAAAAGCTCAAAGCCGACGCGCTCGTCGTGTCGGACACGTCCATGCTTGCCAAGGGCGTTCCTTCCATTACCTATGGTCTGCGCGGTCTGAACTACTATCAGATCGAACTCACTGGCCCCGTTCGCGATTTGCACTCCGGCGTCTACGGCGGTGCTGTCCCCAACCCACTTACCATCCTGACGGAACTTTTTGCCAAGCTGCACGACAAGAATTTCCGTGTCGCCATTCCCGGCTTTTATGATCAGGTAGCCACCGCCTCCAAGTCCGAACGCAAGGCGCTGAACGCGCTGCCTTGGAAGAGAAAGGCTTTTCAGGAAGCCGTCGGCGCTCCTGGCTATGTCGGCGAGAAGAGTTTTACTACCGTCGAGCAGCTTTGGATTCGCCCGACTCTCGAACTCAACGGCATTTGGGGCGGTTACCAGGGGGAAGGCGCGAAAACGGTCATTCCTTCCAAAGCCTACGCGAAATTCTCCACGCGTCTCGTTCCCAACCAGGATCCAGAAAAAATTGCGCGCCTCGTGGAAAAGCACATACGCAAGCTCCTGCCTAAAACCGTCCATTGCAAATTCGACGTGCTCAGCAAGGGCAAACCCTGGGTCGCTCCCTTCTACGCGCCGATTTTCAAAACCGCCCAGGCTGCGCTGGAAAAAGGCTACGGCAAGAAAGCGGTATTCATCCGCGAAGGCGGCTCGATACCCTTCGTCACGCAAATGTATGAAACCTTTAAAGTCCCTTGCGTGCTCATCGGCTTCGGCCTCCCCGACGAAAACGCCCACGCTCCCGACGAGCACATCGCCCTAGAAAATTATTTCGGCGGTATCAAAGCCATCGCCAATTTCTACACCGCGCTAGCGACATTGTAGCGGCATCCTTCCGAGATGCCTGTCACGGCGTCCCAAACTGTAGGGACACGATTCCCTGGCCCGAGCCTCGAAGGCACCGCGTCCACAGTGTAAGCCCCGTCTCGATGCAGCCGCCTGCCCTCCGTCCGCGCTTCCCTAGCCTCGCGGGAAATTTTGCACAGCGAAGAACCGCAAGTTTCATCGCCGCTGGCCGTGCACTGGCTTCAATTTGGCCGGTCACTTGTGCCGCCGGTCACTCCAAGTCGCGCAACGCCTGTGTTTTAGCGGGTTTTTCACAGCCCCGCCCCAAAAACCCTTATTTTTACAGTGTTTTTTGCGATTTGCTCTTGCGTTCTCGTTGCTCGTTCGCTATAGTGCCCTCCGGCCTCGAGTTTTCACCCACAATAGAAGAGTTTTGGTCGGCTCGTGGCCTGCCTCGCGTGCAGCGAGGTGGAACGTAAATACAGGAGGATAAGCAGACTAGATGGCAGCCAAGCCAATGAGCAAGAGCAAGATCGTCGCGCATCTCGCCGAGAAGTGCGCCACCCCGAAGAAAACCGCAGCGCTCTTTTTTGAAGAGCTTTTCAAGCTGGCGGTGAAAGAATGCAAGGGCGGCGCGGGAAAATTCGTGATTCCGAATATCGGCCGCGCAGTGAAGGCGCACCGCAAGGCGCGCATGGGCCGCAACCCGCAAACGGGCGAAGCGATCAAGATCAAGGCCAAGACCGTGGTTCGCCTGCGCGCCGCGAAAGCATTCAAGGATGCAATTCTGAAGTAGCTTGCAGGTTCCAGAACAGGCCCGGACCGAGCGCGCGAACGCTGGCGAGTCGCTACCCTAGCCCTCACTCGCCGCACGTTCTGCTCGCGCTAAGTGTCTGGTCAGGTGTCTTAGGTAGGTTTGCCCCCGCTGCTCGCAGGAGCCGCGGGGGCTTTTTCTTTTAGGTCGCAAGCACCCACGCAACGTTGCCGCCGCAGCCCGCAGCGAATTCGAACCGCGCTCCGCCGGCCGCGCGGACCGGTGCTGGCAACTATTTTCGCGGCCTTTGTTTCTCCGAAACGGATCGTATGATCAACTTGCCGCCGCCTTTTTTGAGAAATGTGGGGTCCGCTTGCGCCTCGGCGGCGTTGATCAATTCTTCGACCTCGGGCCGACCCAGGACGGAAGCATCGCTGAGCCGCACGAATCGATTTTGTTTTCCGGATCCCACAAGGATCTTATCGGGATCGGGCAAGCTCGCGCCGTAGTAGAAACTCAGCCCGATCCCTTTCGAATTGGCCGCGAGTGACACCACGCAGTCCGAAGGGCGCCCCGTTGTGGAGTATCCGATCACAAAAAAGTTGTAGTTGTCGTAGACCAACTCGAAGGCCGTTGGGAATCGCTTACGCAGGATGGCGCGGCACTGTCGAATCAGCTTCCCCGTCGGGCGTGCAAACTTGGCGATGAAATTCCTGAGCTGCGCTTCGGGCGACGGAGTCATGCTTCCCATCCTATTCGCAGGACGCGGTTTGGCGATGGAGAACGAGACGATTTGCGATTGCCCGGCTCGAGTTAGAGCGCGATTCGCTCCTGCAGTTAGAGCGTCTTCACGTAGGCGATCACGTCCTTGATTTCTTGCTCGCTGAGGACATCCTTAAACGGCGGCATAAGCGAGTCGCCGTTTTCGATCCAGTTTTTCAGATTCTCATCCGTCACTTTCAAATCGGGTTTGACCGAAAAGGTGCCGCGCTTGGAAAGTCCTTTGAGGCCGGGGCCGATTTTCTTCGCATCTTGATCCGCAAAGTGGCACATCGAGCATTTCTGGTCGAACACATCTTTGCCTTTGGTGGCCGAGCCGGCCGACTTGCCGTTGGTTTTCTTCGCGGTAGTTTTTGCCGGCTGGTCCTGTGCAAGAACAATTCCTGCCGCAGCCAGTGCCGCTATCCCAAGAACCAGATATTGTCGCTTCACATCGCCTCCCTGAAGTTCGCGCGTCCCTGAAGTTCACGCGCACGTCATTTCTTTCCAGCGCAGAGCTATTGCCCAAGTTCTGAGTGCGCTTCCATCTTCTCTTTTTACGCCGCGAATTTCCACTCCGGTTGGCGTCGGGCGCGTACCGGAATGAAGGTCGCCGGGAAGAGGCTGCGAGAGCGAAAAACCGCAGCGAAAAGCCGCGCTTCGCTGCGGGTTGCGGATGCGGCAACGCCGTTGTACTTCAGTACCCGGCACAACGGACAGGTTCCTTTCGTGAACAGGCCGACCGCGCGTACTTTTGACCCCCTCACAAACGGTATGTTTAACTCGGGCCATGAGCCAGGAGTCCCTGACGCGCGCCTGGGAGATTCTGCAAGATGCTTATCAGGCCCAGATGGAAGGCGACTACGAGCGCGCCGTAGAGTTGTATCAGTCTTCCTTGGAGCAACACCCGACCGCCGAGGCGTACACGTTTCTCGGCTGGACCTACCATTTTCAAGGCCGCATTGAAGAAGCGATCCTGGAATGCAAACGAGCGATTGAGATCGATCCGGAATTCGGCAATCCCTACAACGACATTGGCGCGTACCTGATCGAGCTGGGCCGTTTCGATGAAGCGATCCCCTGGCTGGAGCGCGCGACGGAAGCGAAGCGCTACGAGCCGCGGCATTTTCCGCACTACAACCTGGGCCGCGCGTTTCTCGGCAAAGAGATGTACGGCAGCGCGATCAAATCCTTCGAGAAAGCCCTGGAAATTGAGCCGCGCTATTCGCTGGCGAAGCAGGCGCTGTCGTCCCTCCGGCGCATGGTAAATTGAAGAAAGCAGTGAGTAGTGAGCAGTGAGTGGTGAATAGTGCTTCGGAAAACCTGTAGTCGGTCGCCTCTGATTCGCAAGCCGACAGCTCACAGCTAACAGCCAACGGCAGGAACAATCCAGAAAGTACAACTTACGGCAGCATTGGTTGGCATTTTGCGAAGCCCTTGATGCGCGAATTCGGCGCAGCCGCGTACGGAGTAATTGGAAAGCTGTGATGCTAGGCGGAACGATTGCGCCGGTGCGAAAGAGGACATGATGAATCGTGTCCTTACAGTGGCGATTCATTTTGGCGGCTCCGGCGAGGAAGGTTTGACGATGCGGTCGTAGATGAGGAGGAGCGCTGCGGTGGCGAAGCCGACGGAGCTGATGGCCCACCAGGCGCGGGCGGGCTGGTGCTGGACTTCCGCGAAGTGATGCAGCATGCGGCCGCCGTACCAGCCGCCGAGGAGCGAGCCTATTCCCAAAGGAAAAAACGCGAAGCCCATGTAGGTGCCCTGTTGGCCGGGGGGGGCGAGGCGCGAGATGTACGCGTAATAAGGCGGCTGCTGGAGAATTTCGCCGAGAGCGAGTACGGCGATAGAAACCACCGCGCCAGTGACAGTGGGCCAATAGGCCAAGATTATCCAGGAGCAGGAGGAAACGACGGTGCCGAGAATCACGGCGTGGAATTGTGCGAGGCCGCGCGCGAGATAATTCACCACGAAGGTTAAGCAGACGACGACCGCAGCATCGGTGATCAAAATCAGTTCGACGCGCGCGTTCGGATCGATGTAAGTGTGGATGTATCCCGGCAGGTTCGTGAATTGCTGCCAGTAAACAATCCAGTAGCCGGTGAAAATCAGCAGAAAAATCAGAAACTGAGGCGGCCAGAGAATCTTGGCAAAGTTGCGAACCACCTGCGCGACGCTGGGCGGCGGCGTGTCGTCGTGTTTGCGCGGGTCACGGAAGAAAAAGAGCACAAAGAAAAACATCGCGAACACACTGAGCGACGAGATGTAGAAGACGCGCTGCAGGCCGAGGTGGCGGTGGCCCCAATCGGCGACGTACGGGCCGGCGGTGCCGCCGATGTTGACCATGGTGTAGTAGATGGAATAGCCGAGCGAGCGAACCTCTTCGCGAGAAGCGCGAGCAGTCGTGCCGACGACGGAAGGTTTCACCATCGAGATGCCGAGCGCGGGAAGCAAGAGGATTAATGCGACGAACCAGAAGAGCGGAACCGCGTTGCGAATGGGCGCGAGCCAGGACGCGCCGATGGAGCCAATTAGAAAGTAGGCGGTGGCGAGAATGAAGTAGGCGAGCGAAAGAGCACGGCGGAAGCCGAGCTTGTCGGCGACTGCGCCGCCGAAAATCGCGAGGAACCAAACCATGCCGCCAAAAATTCCCGTGAGCGTGCCGGTCTGCTCGGTGGAGAAGTTGAGTTTTTGCTGGAGATAGAGAGCGAGCGAGGCGAACGCGCCGTAATAGGAGAGGCGCTCGAAGATTTCGGAGATGTTGGCAACCCAGAATGGGCGCGAAAAGCCAGTGCGAATTTCGGCGAGGCGCTGGTCAAAGCTCATTCGTCCCCCTCGGAGAATGGTCGCTTCCGCCGAGTTGGTGCAGTTTCGGGAAGCGCCGGGATTGTACAGGTTGAAAGTCGAAGGTGGAAGTAATGTCCGCAAATGCGGTGCCACGGGGCTTTTGGAAGTGCGGACTCTACAGGAGTTAGGCGGCGTGGTTTTTATAAGTGCGGATTTAAAGGGTAGGAAAGCTACTTTGCCACGGTAGCGGACGCGCTGAAGCACGCCCCTACGTTTGCTTTGCTGCAGCGAAGGCGGCGGTCATCTCGGAAGATGACTTTGTTGCATCGGTGCTTGTTGAAAGCTGACGTTAGTCCGGGACCGGTGATGGTGTAACGAGAATCAAATGGCCGCAAGAGCCCAGGCTGAAGCCTGTGCTGCTGGGCTCACAGGTAGTCGCGAGAGGGGCCTTCGAGGAAGGCACGGAGTTTGCGCGAGCGCGACGGGTGGCGCAGCTTGCGCAGGGCTTTGGCCTCGATTTGGCGGATGCGTTCGCGCGTGACGGCGAAGGACTGGCCGACTTCTTCGAGCGTGTGCTCGCTGCCGTCGTCCAGGCCGAAACGCATCTTGATGACTTTTTCTTCGCGCGGCGTGAGCGTCTTCAGCACGGAAGAGGTCTGTTCCTTCAAATTCAAATTGATGACCGCATCGGACGGCGAGACCACGGCCTTGTCTTCGATGAAGTCGCCGAGATGCGAATCTTCTTCTTCGCCGATAGGCGTTTCGAGAGAGATCGGTTCCTGCGCGATTTTCAGAATTTTGCGCACTTTGGACACCGGAATGTCCATGCGCTTGGCGATTTCTTCGGAAGTTGGTTCGCGGCCGAGCTCCTGCACGAGCTGGCGGCTGGTGCGGACGAGCTTGTTGATGGTCTCGATCATGTGCACCGGGATGCGGATGGTGCGAGCCTGATCGGCGATGGCGCGTGTGATGGCCTGGCGAATCCACCAGGTAGCGTAGGTGGAGAACTTGTAGCCGCGGCGCCATTCGAACTTGTCGACGGCTTTCATCAAGCCGATGTTGCCTTCCTGAATTAAATCGAGGAATTGCAGGCCGCGATTGGTGTATTTCTTGGCAATAGAAACGACCAAGCGCAGGTTAGCTTCGATCAGTTCTTTTTTGGCTTGCTCGGCTTCCGCTTCGCCGCGATGGATCAGCGTGAGGGTGCGCTTGAGTTCCGTGAGGCCGACTTCGCTGGCTTCTTCAATGTCCTTAAGTTCGACGCGGCGCGTACGAAGTTCCTTGCGGGCTTCAGCGGCAACATCGCCTTTCGCGACATCCACTCGGCGCTCGAGGCGGCCAGCTTCGCGTTCGAGCGATTGCAGACGCTCGACGGTGCCCCGCATTTTGTCGATGAGGCGCTTTTTCTCGAAGGGGTTGAAATCGATGCCGCGAATCTCGAGAGAAATTTCGACGCGAGTGCGCGCGACGCCCCACTTGGCGCGGACCCAGTTGCGCTTCTTGGCTTTGGGCGTGGCTTCGAGTTTTTCCGCTTGCTTCAGCGCGAGGTCATAGAGCTTGGCGATTTTGTCGATGTACTTGAGGGTCTGCTTGGTCTTGTTGAGAATTTTTTCTTCGGTGAGCTCTTCGTCGTCGAACTGGACGATTTCCTTGATCGAGCGGGCGCCCTTTTTGAGATCTTCGCCGACCGCGATGAGTTCCTTGATGACGATAGGCGAGCGGGTGATGGACTTCATCACTACAAGCTGGCCGCGCTCAATGCGCTTGGCGATAGTCACTTCACCTTCGCGGGTGAGCAGCGGAACGGTGCCCATTTCGCGGAGATACATGCGCACGGGATCGTTGGTTTTTTCGAGCGAGCCGGGGGTCAGATCGAGATCGCTCTCGGCCTCGTGCGCATCTTCCTTGACGGAATCGTGATCGCCGCCCTCGGTGGAGACTTCGACGGCGCGAGCGGCCTTGGCAGAGGCCTGGTCCTCGTAAATCTCGATGCCGTTGCGCTCGAACGTGGTGAGCAGATCGTCGATTTCCTCGGACGAATGCACTTCCGCAGGAAGCGAATCGTTCACTTCGTCATAGAGCAGATAGCCGCGCTCCTTACCGATGGCAATGAGCGCTTTTACCGCTTCGTATTTTTCTTCCAGACCTACAGCCGCCACAATTCCTCCAGACATCTAAAACCAATCTCCAGATGACCCCTGCGGCCGGCGAGAGACGCGTACGCCGCGGGACCGCAGACACGACGTGGAAGACGCAGTCGCTCTCTGCGATCACTGGAAAAGACGTGGGGAGACCAGCCCCACAAACAGCTCATCTTAATTTTGAAATCCCTTTAGCCGCGCTGCGCCGCCAGCTTTAAATCGCCCTGTACTTCGCCCGCTTCCGCTCACAAGATACGGCCATCTGCCGCTAAGTACATACAATTAGATGCAGTTAGCAGCGAAACCGTTACTCGCCAAACCCTATTACGCTACACGGACAAATCCATGCCCGTCAACGTTTTAGTTGTGGAAAACTGTGGAAGATTTGTTGCGGAAGCCCGAAGCCTGCAGCGGTTTGCTCGCACCCTCCCGGAATATGATGTATGGAGGCTAGGAATGGTGATACCACAATTGGAGCGGCTTCCATTGGCCGGAAACCCGGCGCGTGGCCCTCGCCGGCGGTTAGGATGAACTCATGGGTGGACGCAGGGTGCGGCCGAAGGGTGTGCAAATAGCGGTCGAGTTCCAGCGACTGGAAAGCTGATGGCGGTTTGCAAAGGACGCGACGGCGCAGTAAAAAAGAGAAGCGTGGAGTGGAGCAACGAGAGGAGACGTCCATGGGTAATCGCGACAAGCGGGGAAGAGAAAAGAAAAAGCCAAAGAAGAGCCAGGACAAGCCGCTGATCAATCGGCCGTACCGGCCGATTGTGGATACACGGCCGACGACACCAGCGGCACCGCCGACAACAACGCCTGCTCCTGCACCAGGAACAGAGAATAAGAGCTGACATCGCGCCAACAGCTTGCGGCGAATCCTGAGTGGCGAGAGTCGCCTAGGTTCGGCGACTGAAGTCTATTTTCGCCGGTTTCGAAGGCGCAGTCTTTTCGAACTTCACGCTGCGGATGATGCCTTCGCCTTCTTTGACGACGATCATCTGATTGGGCGAGATATCTTTTAGCGCATCGACGGCGCCGCTGGGCCAGCGGATTTCGAGCAAGTCTACTTTCCCGGCCTTGCCGAGGCCGAAGTGCACGCGCAGATCGTTTTGCGAGATGTAGCTGCCGCCGCTGCGAACTTCGTCGATTTGCTGGTGGGGCTTACCTTCGCCGGGCGGATGGGTGACGCAGCGGACGCGCGCCCCGATACCGCTGCGATTCGACTTGGTACCGACCGTTTTTACTTTCAGCCAATGATTGCCGGTTTGCGAATCGCAGCGAAGCAACTGCGGGAAATCATTGACGGTGTTGACGACGACGTCGAGGTCGCCGTCGTTGTCGTAGTCGCCGAAAGCGGCACCGCGGGAAGCAACGGGAGCAGTGATGCCGGAGCCTGCTTGCGAAGTAACCTCTTCAAAGTGACCGTTGCGTGAATTGCGATACAGAACTTTTTGCTGGGCGTAGCCAGCTTCGGTGCGGAGTTGCTCGACTTCCGGGTAGACGTGGCCGTTGCAAATGAGAATGTCCGGCCAGCCATCGTTGTCCATATCGAAAAAGCCGCAGCCCCACCCGAGAAATTGAGTGTGTTTGCCGAGGCCGGCGACGAAAGTCGTGTCCTCAAAAGAGCCGCCGCCGAGATTGTGGTAAAGCGAAGGTGTGTCTCCGGCGAAATTGGTTTTGACGATGTCGAGGTTGCCGTCGAGGTCGTAATCGGCGGCGGAAACGCCCATACCAGCTTGCGGTTTGCCATCGGCGCTGAGGGCGCAGCCGGCTTCCATGGCGACGTCGGAGAAGGTGCCATTCTTTTTGTTCTCGTAGAGCGCGCTGGCCGTGGAGTCATTGGCGACGTAAATGTCGGGCCAGCCGTCGTTGTTGTAGTCGAGAGTGAGAACACCAAGGCCGTAAGTGCCGTTGGCCTGAAAGATGCCGGCACGCTGGGAAACATCGGAGAAGGTGCCGTCGCCATTGTTGTGGAAGAGGACGTTTTTGCCGCCATTTAGGCCGGGCGGGCCGCAGGCGACGAGCACGCCTTTGTAGCTACAGGGGCCAGATTCGGGCAGCGGCGCGGTGGCGAGATCCATTTCGATGTAGTTGGCGACGAAAAGATCGAGGTGTCCGTCGCGATCATAGTCAACGAAAGCGCAGCCGGTGTTCCAGCGCTTGCCGGATGTGGCGACACCGGCTTTTTCGGTGACATCGGTGAACGTGCCGTTGCCGTTGTTGTGGTAGAGGACGTTTTTGCCGAAGTAGGTGACGAAGAGATCGTCGAAGCCGTCGTTGTCGTAATCGCCTACGCAAACGCCCTGGCCCCAGCCGGAATGGGCGAGGCCGGCTTTGGCGGTGACGTCGGTGAAGGTGCCGTCGCGATTGTTTTTGAAAAGATGCGACGCAGGTTCCTGGCCTTTGGGAAAACCTTCGAGACGCCAACCGTTGACGAGGAAGATGTCGAGCCAGTCGTCGTGGTCGTAGTCGTAGAAAGCGACGCCGCAGCCGGTGGTTTCGAGGAGATATTTGTTTTTGTGTTCGCCGCCGAAAATAGTCTTGGCGTTGAGGCCAGATTCTTTGGCGACGTTAAGGAAACTTACGCCGAGTTCGACCGGAGGCGGCGGGTAGGGGTCCGGAGTTGTCGGGGGAGTGGCCGATTGCGCGGAGGGTGATGGGGCGAAGATACTCTGGAGCCGGAGCGGGTGGGCCAGCGCGAGGACACTTTCGAAGGGCAGAACGAGCGCCGTGCGGCTGAGCGATTTCAAAAACGTGCGACGCGAAGCCAAATGTGAACGATACCTTCCTGGCTGAAGCTCATGCTAAGATTTGCCGCGCTTCGTATTGTAAAGCCAAAGTGGCGGCACGATACGAAGCGCGTCGGGACAATGAGGGACTCCGGCGAAAGACCCTTCCCACCGTGATCCGATGAAAAGACAAAACAGCAGAAGGCGCGTGGCTGGCGGAAGCATTTGCGTGGCGCTGGTTCTTGCGATCCTTGCGAGCTTCAAGATAGGCCACGCCAACGCGGAGCCAGCCGTGGCGCAAAGCGCATTTTGGGACAAGGGTGCCGGGCCCACCAGAGGCGCGGACAAGGCGCAAGCACGAACGAGTATGCCGGCCGGAGCAGCGCAGCAGTCTGCACCGCTACAAGGGGTGCTCGCGGATGGCGCGAAGGGAGGAGGCGAGCGTTCGTTGGAACTATCGCGGGCGGTGCGACCGTGGGAGTTTTTGTCGGCGGTAGGCCAGCGCGCGGGATTGCTGGGGAATGAGGCAGGGTGGATGGAAGCGTGGGTCTACCCGCTGAAACTTTTCCGGGATTTCCGGCTGCTATTCCATGTGGACGGCAAAACTCTGAGAGCAGAAGACCTGGCACGAACGGTGATTGCGCGGCCGGAAAGCAGCACGATTGTGTATGCGGGTGACACATTTCGGGTGCGGGAGACGTTTTTCGTGCCGGTGAAAGAGCCGGGAGCAGTGATTCTGCTGGACGTAGAGACGGAAACGCCTCTGGAGGTAGAGGCGGTGTTCCATCGCGACTTCGCACTGGAATGGCCGGCCGGTTTGGGGGCGACGTTTGCCGGCTGGGACAACGTGCTGCGCGGCTTTTTGTTTGGAGAAGAGCAGCGAAAATTTGCGGCAGTCGTAGGCTCGCCGACGGGTGTGTACGCAAGCGAGGAGTTTGAAGATAACTTTTCGCAGTATCACGAGGATTCGTTTCGCTTGGGTGAGATCGCCAAGGGCAAAGCAACGCAGACGATTGTAATTGCGGGCTCGGTGACGGGCCGGACGGATGCGGAGAACACCTACAAGCGCCTGAGCAGCAGCTCGGCCGAGATGCTGCGGGATTCCGCGGACTATTACCGGAATTATCTGGCGCAGACGGTGAGTGTGGAGTTGCCGGACGCGGAGCTGCAGAGAGCGTACGACTGGGCGCGGGTGAGTGTGGTGCAGGGAGTAGTGACGAATCCTTATTTGGGGACCGGATTGGTGGCGGGTTACCGGACTTCAGGGGCAAGCCAGCGGCCGGGATTTGCGTGGTATTTCGGGCGGGATTCTTTCTGGACATCCTTGGCGCTGAATGCGGAAGGCGATTTCGCGAATACGAAGACTGCGCTGGAGTTCGTAAGCAAATTTCAGCGCGACGATGGAAAAATTCCGCACGAAATTTCGCAAGGCGCGAGTTTTGTGGATTGGTTCAAGGGGTATCCGTACGCGTACGCGTCGGCGGATGCGACGCCGCTGTACATCATTGCCGCGAACGATTACGTGACTTCGAGCGGCGATGCAGCATTTGCGCGAGAGAAATGGGAGAGTCTGTGGAAGGCGTACCAGTTCTTGAAGTCGACCTACGATGCGCAAGGGCTGCCGCAGAATTTTGGCATTGGGCACGGCTGGGTGGAAGGTGGCCCGCTCTTACCAGTGAAGACGGAGTTTTATCAGAGCGCGCTGGGCGCTGAGGCTCTGCGTGCGCTGGCAAATCTGGCGCATGCTGCGGGGCGCGCAGACGCGGCCGCAGATTTGGAGATGGAATTCGCCAAGCAAGGGCCGCTGGTGGATGAGAGTTTCTGGATAGCGGACAAGAAGCGTTATGCGTTTGCGATCGGACGAGACGATCGGCAGGTGAATCAATTGAACGTGCTGGCGGCGGCACCGATGTGGTGGGGCTCAACGAGGGACATGACAGCCGTACATCGGGTGGACCATCTGCAGCAGTTGGCGGATGCGGATATTCAGACCGACTGGGGCATGCGGATCATTTCGGATAAAGCGCCCATGTACAGCGGCGGCGGGTATCACTACGGATCGGTATGGCCGCTGTTCACGGGATGGGCGTCGGTCGCGGAGTATCGGTATCACCAGGAATTTGCGGCTTATCAGAATTTGCGAGCCAATGCGCTGCTGGCGCTGGATGGATCACTGGGACACGTAGCGGAAGTGCTGTCGGGAGATTACTACCAGCCACTTTCGACAAATTCGCCGCACCAGATCTGGTCGGCGGCGATGGTGGTGAGCCCAGTGCTGAAGGGAATGTTCGGACTGGAAAAGGATGCGGCGAAACGGACGCTAACCTTTGTGCCGCATGTCCCGGCAAATTGGACCGCTTTCAAGGTCAAGAATGTGCAAGTGGGCGACGCGAAGGTGGACTTGAGTTATCACAAGTCGTTGGGAGAGATCGTGCTGGAAGCGACGCGAAGTGGCGGCGAGTGCACGCTGAACCTGGAGTTGCCGCTGGCAAATTCCGTGTGGGATGCACGGGTGGAGGTGAACGGAAAGCCGGAGAGCTTTGATCAACAAATTTTTCCGGAGGATCACCACCTCAAGTTGCAGGTCCGCCTGAAGTTCGGGCTCAACGCGATTCGCGCGCGCATCCGGAATGACTTTGGGCTGGCTTACGACTTTTCGCTGCCGGAACTGGGCAGTAAGAACGCGGACCTGCGCATCCTCTCGCAGACGATGGCGGATATGTTCTCGCCACTACAGTTGGAAACCGAAGGCCGAGCGGGCGCGACGTACGAACTGGCGGTGTGGAATCCGGGGCTGATTGACTCGGTGCAGGGAGCGGAATTGACGAAGGATGCGGCAGGCGGCGCCAAACTGCGCATTCAGTTTCTCGGCGACGGCGATAAGGAGTATGTGCGGCAACGAGTGACGATCTATTTCCATCTGCCCAAACTGCCGAAGGGACAGAAGGTTAGAGAATGAAGTTGCGATTCGCAACTGGGTGAATGGGCTGCTACTTTACAAGCACGGCGCAACAGCGAGATTGGGGTCAGGAAAGGAAAGAGAACGTGAAGCGAAATACCGCAGTAGCAGTTTTTGCGATTCTGAGCGTTTGGCTGGCGGTGCCGCAGGCGTGGGCGCAGACGAAAAGTCCTTCCGGCGCGGCGGGCCAAAAGCATGCGTGGTGGCAGGACGCTGTGTTTTATGAAGTTTATCCCCGGAGTTTTGCGGACAGCGACAACAACGGAATCGGCGACCTGAAAGGGATCACCTCGAAACTGGATTACTTGCAGCAGTTGGGCGTAAACGCGATCTGGATTACGCCCTGCTTTCCTTCGCCGCAGGTGGACTTCGGGTACGACGTTTCGGATTACGAAGCGATCGACCCGATGTACGGGACGATGGCTGATTTCGACAAACTGGTGGCGGAAGGAAAAAAGCGAGGCATCCGCGTGATTCTGGATTTCGTGGTGAATCATACGTCGGATCAGCACAAGTGGTTTATCAATTCGAAGTCGTCGCGCACCGCGGAGAAGCGCGACTGGTATATCTGGCGCGACGGCAAAGGTCCGGGACAGCCGCCGAACAACTGGCTATCGACGTTCGGAACGATTGCGTGGACGCTCGATCCGAAGACGAATCAGTATTACTACCACTATTTCTATCCGCAGCAGCCGGATTTGAATTGGCGGAATCCGGCGGTGGAGAAGGCCATGCTGGACGTGACGCGTTTTTGGTACAAGCGCGGCGTAGCCGGGTTCCGGCTGGATGCGGTGGATACGCTGTATGAGGATCCGAATTTAACGGACGATCCGGTGGTGGCGGGGACCGACAGGTTCGGGCGGCCAAATCTTGACGAGAAGTACAACAAGAAATTGCCGGAAGTGCACGATGCGATGAAGAAGTTGCGCAGCGTCGCGGATGAGTATGGCGCCGTGTTGATCGGCGAAACGTGGACGACGGATGTCTCGGAGTTGAAGGACTACTACGGCGCGAAGAACGACGAACTGCAAATGCCCATGGACCTGATGATGACCGGATTCAAGGGCTTGTCGGCGCAGCAATACCGCGAGCATATCGGTGCAGTGAATGCAGCGGGGCACTGGCCAACTTGGGTAATCACGAATCACGACATCGTGCGTTCGTACACGCGCTATGGCGACGGAAAACACAACGACGATATCGCCAAAATGATGGCGGCGCTGTACCTGACGCTGCGTGGTTCCGTGATCATGTATTACGGCGAAGAAATTGGAATGGAGAACAACGATCCGAAGCGGAAAGAGGACGTTCAAGACCCGGAAGGCAAGATTGGCTGGCCGACTGAGATTGGGAGAGATGGCGAACGGACACCGATGCAGTGGACGGATGGCGTGAACGCAGGGTTCAGCACAAAGAAGCCGTGGCTGCCCGTGCCGACGAGCGCGAAGACGCATAACGTGGAGACCGAACTGACGGATTCGAATTCGGTGCTGAACTTTTATCGGCAGTTGCTGCACTTGCGACATGCCGAGCCAGCCTTGCGGAACGGGCAGTATGCTTCGTTGAATGATAGCGACCCGAATGTGCTGACTTACCTCAGGAAATCGGGTGACGAGGCAATCTTAGTGGTGCTGAATATGTCGGCGAGTGAGCAAAAGGTGCGTTTAGATCTGGCAAGCGCGGGCGTGGGACCGAAGCTCAGCGTTTTGCTGACGAGTTTTCATGACGCGCCGAAAGCAAGCGGTAGCGAATTGAGCATGGAGCCGTATTCGGCGTTTGTTGCTAAGGTGTCGAAGTAGCTGCTTTTTTTGCTGATGTCGAAAGGTAAAAGCAGATTCCTCGCTACGCTCGGAATGACGACCACTCTTTTGTCGCTTGTGGCGGTGTGGCGATTCGCGATGGCTTCGAGAGTGCCGGGCTAAAGCCGACCGAACCGGGCGAAAGCCGGATGAACGATGCGCGCTTCGGCGGCGCTACATCTAAATCTAGGCTTCGAGCTGGGGCTTCGCGGCCGGTGCGGGCGCGGGAAGATGCTCGACGCCCGATAGCGTTTCCCAGCCGCGGCGAGATAGGCTCCAATAAATGAAGTAGCCCGCGAGGGCGGCGCCGATGAGCAGGATGAAGCCCGGGAGCCATTCCTCCAGCACGAGTTCGCCGATGCCGAACATAGTGCAGTAGATTAGCGCGCAACCCATAATCCAATCGAAAAAGTTGGCGCGTAGGTCGCGGACCGGCACAATTTCCGGCGCGAGAGCGGCGATGTGTCGCCAGCCGTGAATCGTGGGGCGAACGCGGCGATAAAAATTGAGGAGCAGCGCTTGCGGCTCAGCGTGCGTTAGCAGCGTAACGATGATCCACACGAGCGTGGTGACGCCGGCCGTGATCATCGCGGTTTTGGCGAAAACGACGGAGTCGTTGCCGGAAAAATGCGCTTGTGTGAGCGAAATCGAAACCAGGAAGGCGGCGATCATCGAAGAAATTTCGCTCCAGGCGTTGATGCGCCACCAATACCAGCGGAGCAGAAGAACCCCGCCCGTGCCGGCGCCCATGCCGAGCAGAAGTTGCCAGGCAGACTGGATGGAAGCGATGTGCGCGGCGGTGTAGCCGCTGGCGATGACCAGCAGCACGATAAAAACCTTGCTGACGAAGACGTAGTGCTTTTCGGTGCCGTTTTTCACGAGGAAGCGGCGGTAAAAATCGTTGATGAGGTACGACGTGCCCCAGTTGAGCTGCGTCCCGACCGTGGACATGAACGCCGCAAGGAACGCCGCGATCATCAGGCCGCGCAGTGCGGGTGGTAGATAGTCGCGCATCACCATGACGTAGCCTTTTTCCGGCTCGGCAGCAAATTCCGCGTTCGGATGTAAACCACCGTGCGTGGAGTACACGGCAACAGCTACGAGGCCGGTAACAATCCACGGCCAGGAGCGCATGGCGTAGTGCGCAATGTTGAACCAGAGCGTTGCGCCAAGAGAATTTTTTTCATCTTTTGCACTGAACATGCGCTGCGCGACGTAGCCGCCGCCGCCGGGTTCAGCGCCCGGATACCAACTGGCCCACCACTGCACGGCTAGATAGAGAACGAAGGTAAGAACGGGAAGCGTCCAAAGCGCGTCGGAGGTCCAGCCGAGATGGAAGGAGGGGAAGAAGGAGAGCACGTTGCCAGTGGTTTGCCCAGACGCGTGGGTGGCGGCATCGACGTTCGAGAGCTGCAGTTTCAAGAGTGACATGCCGCCGAGTTTGGAAACGGCGACCCAGGCGAGAACGATGATCATCGCCATCTTCAGGGCGAACTGGAAAAGGTCGGTGACCAGCACTCCCCAGAGCCCGCCGATGAACGTATAAATGCCGGTGAACGGCACCAGAATAAGCACGCAAATCAGAAGCGCGGTGTGCTCAGGAGGGCCAAGCGTGTAGGTGGTAAGAAGGCGGTCGCCAAGGCCGATGGAGAGAACGCGGCCTTGCGCGATAACATCGCCGAGAAGAACCGTAGTAATGCTGATTATCGCTTTGATGACCCAGCCGAGGATCAGGCAGTTCATCAGCGCGCCAAGATAGAGCGCGCGAAAACCGCGGAGGAACGCGGCAGGTTTCCCGGAATAACGCAGCTCGACAAATTCGACGTCGGTGAGAATTTCGGCGCGGCGCCAGTACCGCGCAAAGAAAAAGACGGTCATCATGCCCGACAGGCAGAGCGACCACCACAGCCAGTTCCCCGCGATGCCGTTTTTGGCGACGAGGCCGGTGACGAGTAGCGGCGTATCGGCAGCAAAAGTGGTGGCAACCATCGAGGTGCCGGCGAGCCACCAGGAAACGTTGCGGCCGGAGACGAAAAATTCTTCGGTGCTGCCGGAAGAGCGGCGGCGATAGTACAGCGAGATCAACAAATTGAGGAGCAGGTAGGTAACGACGACGATCCAGTCGGTAGCGGTCAGAGGCATGCGCTAATGGCTCTCCGAAATACGAAGTGTTCCCGCGCTAACGGACGTATATTCTGTAGCTATATAGCTGTTACGCATGCGGTAATTCGTAGGCCACAATTTAGCGAATCGGCGCCGTTTTGCTCTATAGCTCACTTGCGCACTACTCGCATCCGCCAAGCGGACGCTTATTTCCACTTGCCCTCACCTTCGACGATGGTGATGTAGCGGTCGACGGGAAGATCCGTGAAGCGCTCGGTCTTGCCGCTCGGCTGCGGCCATCTTACTTCGAGCCAGTCGATTTTGCTGCGTTTTCCGAGGCCGAGGACCACACGCGGATCGTGGGACGCGAGATAGCTGCCGCCGCCGACTTTGCTGCGCGATTGCTTGAGGTCGCCCGCCTGATAGGAAATGCGCGCGCCAATCGCGTCGGGATTGCATTTTTTTCCGACGAGACGAACACCGAGCCAGTGATTTTGCGTACCCGCGTTGTTCCGTAGAAGGATCGGCGCGGCGTTGTTGATGGCCACCAGTACGTCCACGGAGCCATTGTTGTCGAAATCGCCTAAAGCCATGCCGCGCGCGGCGAGCGGTTGCGAAAAAATCGCTCCGCTTTCCGCGCTAACGTTTTGCAATCCATTGCCCGTGTTCCGGAAGAGCAGCATCGGCTCGAGATATTTCACATTCTCGATGCGGCCGTCCACTTTGTCATCGGGATGGCCGTTGCAGAGCAGTAGGTCGAGCAGACCATCATTGTCGTAGTCGAAAAATTTGAGGCCCCAGCCGCTCATCAGCTTCGTGGCATTGCCGATGCCGCTGGAAATCGCCAGGTCACGGAAAGTTTCGTCGTGGTTGTTGCGGTAGAGCGAGTACATCTCCTGATCCACGTTGGCGACGAAAAGATCCAGCCAGCCGTCCTGGTCGAAATCGGCGGCGTCCACGCCCATGCCTGAGCGGGGACGTCCAAAAGCGCTGTAACCAACGCCGGCGAGTAGACCGATTTCTTCGAAATGGCCTTTGCGATTGGCGAACAGAAAATTTGCGACGGTATCGTTAGCGACGAAGAGGTCCATCCAGCCGTCGTTGTTGATATCGCACGCCACAACGCCCCAGGCTTTCGCCATGTGCTGCGCGATGCCGGAGTCTTTGCTGACATCGGTGAACGTGCCGTCGCCATTGTTGTGAAAGAGCCAGCAGGGCATCGGCTTGTAAACGCGGGGGATACAGTAGTAGCGCTCGCCGGTTTTGACGTTGCCGCAGAACTGGTTTTTCGATTTATCGAAATCGACGAAGCGGCAGACGAAGAGATCCAGCCGGCCGTCGTTGTCGTA
>Ga0335080_10000805_pt1 | contig 29581 bp, 31 predicted proteins | sample Lox_Sample_34_FD_206720 | JGI IMG/M metagenome (GOLD analysis project Ga0335080, IMG submission 206720) | Soil microbial communities from Loxahatchee National Wildlife Refuge, Florida, United States - Lox_Sample_3.4 | ecosystem: Environmental > Terrestrial > Soil > Wetlands | place: USA... | reverse complement strand
TGGCGGCCCGGCAAGGCCGGGCGGGGCGGTGATGGTCGGAAGCTTGTGGCGAGCGGCGACGCAGCCATTCTTGGTGCGCACCATGCCGCGTCCGCAATGCGGACGATGGTCGTCATCCTCGTCGGTCGACTCTTTCGACGCGTCCTTGGACGGTTTGGTTTTCGCTTCCGGTTCGGGTTTTGGCGACACGGCCGACAATGCGACACATTTGCCGCTCTGCAACTGCGTTTGCACCGGGCAACGTTTCGGCACGCATTTGCCGTTGGTATATTCGAGCAGGTAGGTCTCGCCCGACATAACGACCTGTCCGTTGCAAAGACAGGTCCCGCTCACGGTCAGTTCACCGCCAAGGCAATTTTCCGCATTGGTTCTGACGCACATGCCGCCGTTTGCATTGGCGCTCGTGGCTGCGACCTTGAAGCCGGCCGGGCAAAGGCATTCGCCGTTGCTCACTGTGCCGCCGTCGCAGCTGACGTTGCCGTCAGCTTTCAGGGCTGGCGAAGGGCTCGCAACCGGCGGCAAAGGTGGCGGCAGGGGCGGCGGCAAAGGTGCGGCGACATCGGCCGCGCAATGTCCACTCGCATCGAGATGCATGTTAATGGGGCAGACGCACTGGCCGGACAGGCTTCGGGTCCCGCCATCGCAGGAGCCGATCGCGGCCGGTGCCGGTGCTGGCGACGGCTCGGGCATCGGTGGCGGCGCCTGTGACGGCTTTGCGACGCAACGGCCGTTCCGGTATTCCTGCCAGGGGAAGCACTGGGAATCCTCATCCGATTGCGCCGCCGCAGGGAAGGAATTGAAAAAAGTGAGGCCTATCAAAATTGCGGCAGTGGCTGAAATGCGGGTCATCGTCAAACCCCGTCGCCATCGGAAACCGGCGGCACAAAACTAGTCTCATTCAAAGCGCCTTCGCAAGCCAGGCAAAAGCGTTAGTTTACGCGGGAATTCATCGCCAAAACCGGCCTAGTTGCGGCATACCATGCTGTTTGCGTCAGCCTCAATCAGCGGATAAGACGGCGCCTTGAAGCCATGACGGATTCGGCTGGCGGAGGGTTTTGGCGGGATGCGGATTCTCTGCACCAATGACGACGGCATTTACGCCCCCGGCCTGAAGGTGGTCGAGGAAATTGCCCGCGCGCTCTCCGACGACGTCTGGATCGTGGCGCCCGAACTCGACCAGTCCGGAGTCTCGCACTCGCTGTCGCTCAACGATCCCCTGCGGTTGCGCGAGATTGGCCCGCGCCACTTTGCGGTGCGGGGCACGCCGACCGATTGCGTCATCATGGGCGCCCGCCACATCCTCACGCCGAAGCTGCCGGACGTGGTGCTGTCCGGCGTCAACAAGGGCCGCAACGTTGCCGAGGACGTCGTCTATTCCGGTACCATCGCCGGCGCGCTCGAAGGCACCATTCTCGGATTGCCGTCGTTTGCGTTGTCCCAGGAGTTTTCCATGGAGACGCGCGAGAACCCCCTGTGGGACACCGCGCTGAAATTCGCACCCGACATCCTGCGCAAGGTGATGCAGACAGGCATCCCCAGGAACACCGTGATCAACGTGAACTTCCCGGCTTGTGCGCCGGAGGAGGTCAAGGGCATCCGCGTGACCCACCAGGGCAAGCGCAATCTCGGTTTCCTGAAGGTCGATCAGCGCCGCGACGGGCGCGGCAATCCCTACTTTTGGATCGGGTTCGAACGTGCGGCGATGCTGGACACGCCGGCCGAGGGCACCGATCTGGCGGCGCTGGCAGCGCACTATGTCTCGGTGACGCCGCTCAGGCTTGACCGCACCGACGAAGCGTTCGCGCAAGAGCTGACCGACCTGCTGAGGTGAGGCGTCCTCGCGTCGTCACACCGCCGCGCTGCGCAGCGTGGCCTCGATCACCTTGCCGAGTGTCTCGATCTGAAACGGCTTCTGCAGCGACGGGCGGTCGCGATATTCTTCCGGCAGGCCGGACGAGCCATAGCCGGTCGCGAAGATGAAGGGGCGGTTGGCCGCTTTCAACAGGTCGGCGACCGGAGAAATCACCTTGCCGTTGACGTTGACGTCCAGGATCGCCACGTCGAAATAGGTAGTCTGCGCGAGCCGCATTGCCTCGCCGATCTCGCCCGCCTCGGCCGCGATCGTGTAGCCAAGCTCCTGCAGCATGTCGGCGACCATCATCCTGATCATGACCTCGTCTTCGACGAGGAATACGGAGCCGCGCGGCGGCCGCGTCGCAATCATGATATCGGTCCTTGCCCCAAATCCCTTGGTGTCAGGTTTGCAAATATCGTCCGATGGTGCAAATGCCAGCATAGCCGTTCACCTTTCCGTCGACCATGGGGCGGTCGAGGACCCTGCGTTGCAATTTGGGGGTTTTGACCCTCGAACGCCAACTGGCTGTGCGGGTTCCGCAGGAGGAACAGGGGTTGAGTGAAAAAACTCGGTCAAACCATTCGCGCACATTGCGCAGATGTGTCGGGCCGATAGGCTCCTGCAAGCTCAAGGCGAATCCAATGACCCCCCCGAGGCAAGGCGCGCCGGAAAAAATGCTGTTTCAACTGACGCTGCGCCGGCGCGGCATCAGCGATCAGGCGGTGCTGCGGGCAATGGAGGAGGTGCCTCGGGAGGCGTTTGTCGAGCGCGCCGACCGCGCCGAGGCCTATCGCGACAGCGCGCTCGCCATCTCCTGCGGGCAGACCATCAGCCAGCCCTTCGTGGTGGCCTATATGACCGAGCAATTGCGATTGCAGAAAGGCCACCGCGTGCTCGAGATCGGCACGGGCTCGGGTTACCAGGCGGCGATCCTGTCGCAGCTGGCCGGCCGGGTCGTCACCGTCGAGCGCTTCCGCACCCTCGCAGAGGACGCCCGCAAGCGGTTGGAGACATTGGGCTACGACAACATCGAAGTGATGGTTGCCGATGGTCTCAATCTTTCGCCCGAGCTCGGCCAGTTCGACCGCATCATCGTGACCGCCGCCATGGAGACGATCCCGGATAGCCTGCTGGAACGACTAAAGGAGGGCGGCACCCTGATCGCACCGGTCGGTCCGCACCACGGCGTCCAGACCCTTATACGCGTCACCAGGAACGAAGGCGGTTTCGACCGCAAGGAGCTGGTCGACGTCCGATTTGTGCCGGCATTACCGGGGATTGCGCGCGAACTCTAGACAACATTGCAAAAATCCGGATCGCGTGTTGCGCCAACGCCTTATCCCAGGGGTTAAGCGCTTGTTTACTGGGGACGTGTTTACTCAAAGACGGCGTTTGTTGCGTACAAGTGAGTAATCATGTCCCGTGCTGCCAAGTTGTTTGGCTCGCGCCGCGTTCCGCACCTTGCGGCGTTGGCGCTGATCGCGTTCGGAGTTGCCGGCTGCAGCGGCGACATGTCGACGCGGTTCTCGCAAAGCTCCCTTGGGAATCCCTTCAACTACCAGCCGGAGTCGACCGGCTCGGTATCGACCCAGCCCGCGCAACAGGCCGCGCCACGGGAATTGCCGCAATACACCCGGCCACAATCGCAGTACCAGTCCTCGGCCTTGCCGCCGCCGGCGGTGTCTGCGCCGCAGTCATATCCGGCCCGCAACGCCGGAGTGTCCGGGGGCGGGCGGGGGCTCGCCTCTTACATTCCTCCGGCGAAGCCGCGGCTCGAGACGACCAGTAGCGTACCGCCACGTTCGGTCGCGGCGACCCACGCGCAAGGTCCGACCACCATCATTGTCGGCACCAGCGATACGCTCGAAATCCTGGCGCAGCGCTACCATGTCACGCCCGCGGCGATCCTCGCCGCCAACGGCTATAAGGGCCCGCGAACGCTTTCGCCGGGCCAATCGCTGATCATTCCGCGCACGCCTGTTGCGACCGCAGCACCGGTGCCGGCGGCACCTGCGAGCAAACCGGTGGTCACCGCGGCGACGAGCGTCCATGTCGTCAATCACGGCGAAACGCTCGCCGGCATTGCGCACCGCAATCACGTCTCGGTTGCCGAGCTCGCGCGCGCCAACAATATCGATCCCTCGGCAAAGCTGAGGCTCGGCACCAGGCTGACCGTTCCAGGCGCAAAGACCGCGGACGCCGCGTCTGCGGCACCGCAGGTGCTCGCCACGCAACCAATCGCGGCTGCTGCGCCAGCGCCCGCGACCAGCAGGCTCGCACTGGCTGCGACCCCGCATCAGAGCGCGCGTCTGGCGCAAGCCAATCCCGCGCCCGAGCCGGTCGAAGCCAATTCCGCGGCGGTGAAGCCGGGCGAAGCGACCGGGGCGCTGCCGACGTTCCGTTGGCCGGTGCGCGGCAAGGTGATCACGGGTTACGGAGCCAAGACCAACGGCAAGGCCAATGACGGCATCAACCTTGCGGTTCCCGAGGGTACGCCCATCAAGGCGGCCGAGGACGGTGTGGTCGCCTATTCCGGAAATGAGCTGAAGGGTTACGGCAATCTTGTCCTGGTTCGGCATTCCAACGGCTACGTCACCGCATATGCCCATGCGAGTGAGCTTTTGGTAAAGCGCGGGGACCCCATCAAGCGTGGCCAGGTGATTGCCAAATCGGGTCAGTCGGGGGAGGTGGGGTCGCCGCAGCTCCACTTCGAGATCCGCAAGGGATCGCAGCCCGTCGACCCGCTCCAATTCCTGAACGGGGCGTGATCCGTCCACCTCGTCATTGCCGGGCTTGACCCGGCAACGACGAAGATGGCAGGTCACTTCCCGCTCAGTCTCACGCCCAGCCGCCCCGCCAATTCCTGGGTGAACTGCCAGGCGACGCGACCCGAGCGCGAGCCGCGTGTGGTCGACCATTCCAGCGCCTCGCGTTCCAGCTCCTCCTCACCGATGTCGATGCCGTAATGGGCGCAATAGCCCTTCACCATGGCGAGGTATTCGTCCTGGCTGCAGCGGTGGAAGCCGAGCCAGAGTCCGAACCGGTCGGACAGCGAGACCTTCTCCTCGACGGCCTCGCCCGGATTGATCGCAGTGGAGCGCTCGTTCTCGATCATATCTCGCGGCAAAAGATGCCTGCGGTTGGAGGTGGCGTAGAGGATGACATTGTCGGGACGTCCCTCGATGCCGCCCTCCAGTACCGCCTTGAGCGACTTGTAGGAGGCGTCGTTGCCATCGAAGGAGAGGTCGTCGCAGAACACGATGAAGCGGAGATCGGATGCGCGCAGGAGGTCCATCAACGCCGGCAGGCTTTCGATGTCCTCACGATGGATTTCAATCAGTTTGAGGCGATCCCCTGGTTTGCGGTCGAGATTGATGCTGGCATGAGCAGCCTTCACCAGCGACGACTTGCCCATGCCGCGCGCACCCCACAACAGCGCGTTGTTGGCCGGCAACCCATTGGCAAACCGCTCGGTGTTCTCGACCAGGATGTCGCGCATCCGGTCGATCCCCTTGAGCAGGGTCATTGCGACGCGGCTGACGCGCGGGACCTCGGTCAGCCGACCGTTCGGGTGCCAGACAAAGGCGTCTGCGCGGCCGAACGGCTCCGGGGAAAGAGGTGCCGCTACGCTTGCCGACAGGTGAGCCGCGATGGCCTCCAGCGCCCGCGCGATCCGCAGCGGCGCATCGTCAGCGAAGGCTGTCGCAGGGCGTTTTGCCGCGAGTTTGAGGGTCTTGCCACCGGTGGCGCGGGCAAGGGCCTTGGACGCGGTTTTGCGCGGCTTTCTGGACATGGCTCAAGTTCCTGACCGTGCAGCCTTATCGGGCCTTGATGGGTCCCGCAAGCGGGCCAAATCAAGGACCTCCCCAGCGTTGCAATTGGGACCGCGGCCGCTATAGTCCGCGCGAATTTGCCCGAACCGGCATGGTGCGCTAACGGCCCTGCCGGCTCCTTCCCGTATCACGAGGATTGTTCTGATGCTGATCACCCCTGCGTATGCCCAGGCTGCGGCCGGCGGCGATACCAACAGCATGTTGATGTCGCTTCTGCCGTTCGCGCTGATCTTCGTGATCATGTACTTCCTCATTCTGCGGCCGCAGCAGAAGAAGGTCCGCGATCACGCCGAGCTCGTCAAAAACATTCGTCGCGGCGACACAGTCGTGACCACGGGTGGCCTGGTCGGCAAGGTCACCAAGGTCGTCGACGACGACCAGATCGAATTCGAAATCTCGGACGGCGTGCGCGTGCGCCAGATGCGGCAGATGATCTCCGGCGTCCGTTCCAAGGGCGAACCTGCGAAGGCGGACAGCGCCGAGACGCCGGCAAGCTGATCCCTTTCGCCGCTCCTCGCGCGCCCCGCATTTTTTTGAAGTTCTGACGAGTCAACTCGATGTTGTATTTCACGCGGTGGAAGGCGCTCGGCATCATCCTGACGGCGCTTTTGGTGTGCCTGTTCGCCGTGCCGAATTTCTTCCCCGAGGCCACCGTCAAGAACTGGCCGCTCTGGGCGCAGCGCCGCATCGTGCTTGGGCTCGATCTGCAGGGCGGCTCCTATTTGCTGCTCGCGCTCGATGCCAATTATGTCAAGAAGGACAAGCTCGATCAGGTCCGGGATGATGTTCGCAAAACGCTGCGCGAAGCCAAGATCGGCTACACCGGGCTCGCGACGCGCGGCGATTCGGTCGAGGTGCGCATCAGCAAGGAAACGGACTTCGACACCGCGCTCGCCAAATTGCGCGAGCTGTCGCAACCTTTGGGCGGGCTGCTCGGCTCCAGCGGCCAGCGCTCGCTCGAGGTCTCCGACGCCGGAGGCGGCGTGATCCGCCTGACCGTTCCTCAGGCTGCGATCACCGAACGCATCCGCCAGACCATCGACCAGTCGATCCAGATCGTCGAGCGCCGCGTCAATCAGCTTGGTACGGTCGAACCGATCATCCAGCGGCAGGGGACCGACCGCATCCTGGTGCAGGTGCCGGGCCTGCAGGATCCAACTCACCTCAAGGAAATTCTCGGCAAGACGGCCAAGATGGAATTCCGCATGGTCGATGAGGGCGTGTCCCCCGACCAGGCGCAGAAGGGCGGTCTGCCACCCGACGACGACCTCCTGATGAGCGCGACGCCGCCGAAGGTGTCTTATGTCGTCAAGAAGCAGGTGCTTGTGTCCGGCGGCGAACTCGCCGATGCGCAGACAGGCTTCGACCAGCGGAGCAACGAGCCTGTCGTAAATTTCAAGTTCAATTCGCAGGGCGCGCGCAAATTCGCAACCGCGACCGCCGAGAATGTCGGTACGCGCTTTGCGATCGTGCTCGACAACGAAGTGATCTCCGCGCCCGTGATCCGCGAGCCGATCACCGCCGGCCAGGGCCAGATCTCCGGCAGCTTCACGATTCAATCCGCCAACGATCTGGCGGTCCTGATGCGCGCCGGTGCGCTGCCCGCGCCGCTGACCGTCGTTGAAGAGCGCACCGTGGGTCCGGGCCTCGGTCAGGATTCGATCGAGAAGGGCGAACTCGCCGCCTATGTCGGCTCGATCATGGTCATCGTGTTCATGCTGTTGACCTATCGGCTGTTCGGGGTGTTCGCCAACATTGCCGTGGTCATCAACGTCGCCATGATCTTCGGGCTGTTGTCGCTGTTGAATGCAACGCTGACATTGCCGGGCATTGCCGGCATCGTGCTCACCGTCGGCATCGCGGTCGACTCCAACGTGCTGATCTACGAACGCATCCGCGAGGAATTGCGTGGCGGTCGCAACGCGATCTCCGCGATCGATGCCGGCTTCAAGCGCGCGCTCTCGACCATCCTCGATTCCAACATCACGACCTTTATCGCTGCCGCGGTGCTGTTCTACATCGGCACCGGCCCGGTGCGCGGATTTGCCGTGACGCTCGGCATTGGCATTATCACCACGGTTTTCACCGCCTTCACGCTGACCCGCCTGATCGTCGCCTCGTGGGTGTGGTGGAAGCGGCCGCAAAGCGTGCCGATCTAGGGAGCCCGGCGGCCGTGACTCACTTCGTTCTCATCTCGCTTGGCGTGCTGATTGCCGTGCTGACCGTGGTCGCCGCGCTCGGCATCCTGCCGTCGCTGCGCATCGTTCCCGACGACACGCATTTCGATTTTACCCAGTTCCGCCGCATCTCGTTTCCGATCTCGGCGACGCTGTCGATTGTTGCGATCACGCTGTTTTTCACCCATGGCCTGAACTTCGGCATCGACTTCAAGGGCGGCACGCTGATGGAAGTCCGCGCCAAGTCCGGAACGGCCGATATCGCGTCGATGCGCGCGACCCTGAGCACGCTGGGTCTCGGCGACATCCAGCTGCAGCAGTTCGGCGGACCGGCCGATGTGCTGATCCGCGTGGCCGAGCAGCCGGGCGGCGACGCCGCGCAACAGGAGGCCGTGAGCAAGGTCCGCGGTGCGCTCGGCGATGCCGTCGAGTATCGCCGTGTCGAGGTGGTCGGTCCGCGCGTCTCCGGCGAGCTTCTGGCCTATGGCATGATCGGGTTGATGCTCGCGATCGTCGCCATCCTGATCTATCTCTGGTTCCGCTTCGAATGGCAGTTCGCGCTTGGCGCCATGATCGCCAACGTGCACGACATCGTGCTGACCATCGGCTTCATGTCGATCACGCAGGTCGATTTCGACCTCACCAGCATCGCAGCGCTGCTGACGATCCTTGGCTACTCCTTGAACGACACGGTCGTGATTTACGACCGAATTCGCGAGATGTTGCGGCGTTACAAGAAAATGCCGATGCCCCAGCTCCTCAACGAATCCATCAATTCGACCCTGTCGCGTTCGATCATCACGCATTTGACCGTGTCGCTGGCACTGCTCGCGCTCTTGCTGTTCGGCGGTCACGCCATCCACAGTTTCACCGCGGTCATGATGTTCGGCGTGGTGCTGGTCGGCACCTATACCTCGATCTTCATCGCGGCCCCGATCCTGATCTATCTCGGCGTCGGAACGACGCGTGCGGATGCGCCCGAAGCACCGACGAAGCCTGCAAAGAAGTAGCCCGATGCCTGTTCCCTCGGACCCTCACCTTCCGAGGTCGGCGCCGATCGATGCTTACGGCAAGGGCGGCTTTGCGTTCGCCGGCATGTCGCATCGCGGTTCGCTGCTCTGCCTGCCGGACGGGATCTGGGCCTGGGAAGTCATGCGGCCGCAGCAAATCGACCGCTATTCGCTGGAGCGGGTGTTTGCCGCGGCCAACAGCATCGATACCCTGATCGTCGGCACCGGGACCGAGGTCTGGCTGCCGCCGCCACAGCTTCGCGCTGCGTTGCGCGCGGTCAGGATAGTTCTGGACACGATGCAGACGGGTCCTGCGATCCGGACCTACAACATCATGATCGGCGAGCGGCGGCGCGTCGCCGCGGCCCTGATTGCGGTGCCATGAGCGCCGACGGCCAGGATGCGGCCAAATTCTGCGCCGACACCGTGCGCAGCCATGATTTCGTGCGCTACGCGTCGACACTTTTTGTGAATGCAGACCAAAGGCGCGCGCTGCTTGCGCTTTACGCCTTCAATGTCGAGATTTCTCGCGTGCGCGACCATATTACCCAACCGCTGCCGGGCGAGATCCGTCTGCGGTGGTGGACCGATATGCTGGCGGGCGAGAGTCGTGGCGGCGTCGAAGGCAACCCAGTCGCATCCGAGCTCATGCTCGCTATCAGGCATTTCGATCTGCCGATCGAGCCCTTGATGCGTCTGGTCGACGAGCACGAATTCGACCTCTACAATGATCCGATGCCGACTCTCGCAGCGCTCGAAGGTTACGTCACCGATACGGCGTCGGCGCTGTTTGCGCTGGCCGCGCGCCTTGCAGCCGCGCCCTCGGCCGAGATCGAGCATCTGGCACGCCATGCGGGGCTCGCGCAGGGGTTTGCCCAGGTGATCGCTGCCTTGCCGCGCGATGCGGCGCGCCGGCAGTTGTTCGTTCCGGTGCAGCTCCTGGCGAAGCAGGGCATCGGCGCCGAACAGATTTTTGCGGCCACGCAGACGCCGTCCGTGCGCGCTGCGGTCGATCAGCTGATGGGCGAAGCGCGTCATCACCTCGACACGGCGTTAGCTCTGTTGAGCGATGTCGCACCCGAGGCGAGGCCGATTTTTCTGCCACTGGCCATGGTCCGGCGCGATCTCGTTCAGATGTCGCGCGCCGATAGCGACCCGTTCGCGCCGCACAACCCCTCGCGTTTCCACACGTTGTGGACGCTGTGGCGCGCGTCAAAGTCGAAAACGTTCAAGGTTGGATGAGGATGCCCAAGGCTCCCAAAGGCGCGGTCCTTGACGGTCTTCCGGTTACCTTGGCGGACATAAGGACGGCTGCGGCGACGCTCAGGGGGGCGGTGATCGCGACCCCATGCAATCAAAGCCGAACGCTGAGCGAGATCGGCGGCTGCAATCTCTGGCTCAAATTCGAGAATCTCCAGTTCACCTCGAGCTTCAAGGAACGCGGGGCGCTCAATCGTCTGACCGCGCTGTCGGCCGAGGAACGCAAACGCGGCGTGATCGCGATGTCGGCGGGAAACCACGCGCAGGGCGTCGCCTATCACGCCAAGCGCCTCGGCATCCCCGCAATCATCGTGATGCCCGTGGGCACGCCGATGGTGAAGGTGGAGAACACCAGGCATCATGACGCAGAAGTGATGATCTCCGGCGACACCCTGGAGGAGGCGGCCACGTTCGCGCTCGGGCTTGGCTATACCAAGGGAATGACGCTGATCCACCCTTACGATGACCCGCTTGTGATCGCGGGCCAGGGCACGGTCGCGCTGGAAATGCTGGAGATCGTGCCTGATCTGGACACGCTGGTGGTGCCTATCGGCGGCGGCGGATTGATCTCAGGCATGGCAATCGCGGCAAAGTCGCTCAACCCGGCGCTGCGCGTGATCGGTGTCGAGGCTCAGCTCTATCCGTCGATGTACAATGCGGTCCGTGGCACGCATTTGCCGATCCGTGGCGACACGCTCGCCGAGGGCATCGCTGTCAAGTCACCGGGCAGGATCGCGACCGGGATCGTCCGCGGCCTGGTCGACGATATCCTGCTGGTGAGCGAGGATCAGATCGAACGTGCGGTCGCAGCCCTGATCGGGATTGAAAAGACGGTGGTGGAAGGCGCGGGCGCGGCGGGACTCGCGGCGGTGCTGGCCAATCCCGGGGCATTCGCCGGACGCAATGTCGGCCTGGCGCTGACCGGCGGAAACATCGATACCAGGCTGATCGCCTCGGTCCTGACGCGTGAACTGGCGCGGGAGGGGCGGCTGACGCAGCTTTCCCTCGATATTGTCGACCGGCCGGGTCAGCTTGCGGCGGTCGCGACCCTGCTTGCGGAGGCCGGCGCCAACATCATCGAAGTCTCGCATCAGCGAACCTTCTCCGACCTGCCGGCGAAGGCAACTCTGCTTCAACTGGTGATCGAAACGCGCGACCGCGCACATCTGGACGAGGTGCTGGCGAAACTCGCTGCCGCTGGATTGAGCGCCCGTAGCACCTGAAAACGATTTGTTGCCGCACTGCGACCAAAGTAGGCAGCGGAACGCCCGGCAAATCCCGCTCAAGGCTCTCAGCGCTCTGGACGTTGTCGGGGCGAGGGCGCTAGGTTTGGCCCGCCGTCGTCGCGCCAGTGCGGTGGATGCGCCACGAATGTCAGAACCGGGACATGGGCCCGGCAAGGAAAGGGAGGATGCCAATATGCGCGAGTTAACGCCTGAGACCATCACCGATGCTGTGCTGGACCAAATGGCGACGACGCCCGACCCGCGCCTGAAGGAGATCATGGCGGCCGCGGTCAAGCATCTGCACGCCTTTGCCCGGGACGTGAATCTGACCCCCGGCGAATGGATCAAGGGCATCGAATTCATGACCCTGGTGGGCAAGATGTGCACCCCCGCCCGGCAAGAGTTCATCCTGCTGTCGGATACCCTTGGCCTGTCGGCCCTGGTCAACGGCCTGCACGACAAGACGGCGCTGGAGGAGGGAACGCATACGAGCCTGCTCGGCCCCTTCTACCGGGAAGCATCGCCAAAGCTCGCCCCCGGCAGCCAGATTGCAAAACACGTCAAGCCGGGCACCGAATGCGTGCTGTACGGCCGCGTCACGGACATCCATGGCGAGCCGCTGGTCAATGCGACGGTCTCGGTCTGGCAAACCGGCGCTGATGGCTTGTACGATATCCAGGAAAATCCTTCCGCCACCGATTACCGGGGTGTCTTCACAACCGACAAGGATGGCCTCTATGTCGTGCGTACGGTCAAGCCGCGCGGCTACTCGATCCCGATGGACGGCCCCGTCGGCGGCATGGTGAAGGCGCAGAGGCGGCACGGCATGCGGCCCGCCCACATCCATTTCCTGGTCGGTTCCCCCGGCTATCGCGAGTTGGTCACCGCACTCTACCTGCGCGACGATCCGCATCTCGCCGATGATGTCGTGTTCGGCTCCTCAGACGATCTCGCCGTCGTTATCGTGCCCGACGATCCTAACTGTCCTGTTCCGGGGATGCCGAGCATCCGCTTCGACCTGCGCCTGTCGCGCGAGGGCGAAGCCGACAAGACCAGCGGTCGCGTCGGATCCGATCCGTCGGCGATCCTGAAGGAGGCTGCCGCCGCAAAATAGGCCGGGCGTTGAATATTCGGCGAGAGTTAGGGTAACGAAGGTCAAAACAAACACACCACCTTTTGGGAGGAATGATGAATCGCAGACATGTTTTTGGCTGGGCGGCGGCGATCGCCCTGTTTGGGCTCGCCTCTGGTACGCACGCACAAGAGGCGCCGCCGATCAAGATAGGCATGTCGATGCCGCAAACCGGCGGGCTCGCCGGCGGCGGCAGGGCCTCGCTGCTCGGAATCGAAATCTGGCGCGACGACGTCAATGCCAAGGGCGGCCTGCTCGGCCGCAAGGTCGAACTCGTCGTCTATGACGACAAGTCGAGCGCCTCGGAGACGCCGGCGCTTTACGCGAAACTCCTCGACATCGACAAGGTCGACCTGCTTTTTGCACCCTATGCGACGGTCCCGACAGCGCCCATCATGCCGCTGGTCAAGCAGCGCGGCCGGCTGCTGATGGGCAACTTCTCCTTCCAGGTGAACAGCAAGGTCCACCACGACATGTGGTTCAACAACGCGCCCTGGGGCCCGGCCGACAGCTGGGCGACTGGATTCCTGATGCTTGGTCAGAAGGCCGGCGGCAAGACCATGGCGCTGCTCTCGGCCGACCAGGAGTTTGCGCAAAATCTTGCGACCACTGCGCGCGACGTGGCAAAGAAGCTCAACGTACCGATCGTGTTCGATCAGGCCTATCCGCCGAGCACGGCCGAATTCTCCAGCATTATTCGCGCGGTCAATGCCGCCAAGCCCGATATCATCTTTGTCGCGTCGTATCCGCCGGATTCGGCGGCCATCCTGAAAGCCGTCAACGAGATCGGGGTCGGAGACAACGTCAAGATCTTCGGGGGCGCCATGGTCGGCCTGCAATTCGCCGCCGTCATGCAGAACCTCGGATCGCTGCTCAACGGCGTCGTCAACTACAATACCTGGCTGCCGGAACCGAGCATGAATTTCGACGGCACCAAGGAGTTCTTTGAGAAATACACAAAACGCGCGGTCGAGGCGAAGGTCGATCCGCTCGGCTTCTATCTTGCGCCCTACGGCTATGCGATGGGTCAGATGATCGAGGAGGCCGTCACTGCGACGAAATCTCTCGATCAGAAGGCACTCGCAAAATTCATCCGCGAGAACACCCACAAGACCATCGTCGGGCCGATCTCCTATGCGGAAGATGGTGAGTGGAAGGAAAGCTCGACCCTCGAAGCTCAGTTCCGCGGCATCAAGGACAAGGACATCGAGCAGTTCCGGTCTCCGGGCAAGCAGGTGATCCTGTTCCCCGATCGACTGAAGACCGGTGACCTCATCACCCCCTTCGAGGCCGCTCGCAAATAAAGCCGCGCCGCTTGAGGGGGCGGTCGGTTTCGACTGAGGGGCGGAGGGCCAAAGGTGTTCTCGTTCGACTTGCTGAGCGATGCAGTGGTGCTCGGCGTGCTGCTCGGCTGCTTCTATGCGGCCGTCAGCATCGGGCTTTCGATCTCGTTCGGGCTGCTCGACGTGCCGCACGTCGCTCATCCCGCCTTTCTGGTGCTCGCCTCCTACGGCGTCTATCTGCTCAACGACAGCTACGATATCGACCCGTTGCTCGCGGGCGTGTTGATGATGCCGCCGTTCTTTCTTCTCGGCTTTGTCACCTATCGCCTCTACCACGAGACCTTCGAACGACGCGGCAGCGACGCCGCCGTGCGCGGCATCGCTTTCTTTTTCGGGGTCGCCTTCATCATCGAGGTGCTGATCATCCTGCAGTTCGGCGTCGATCAGCGCTCGGTCAGCGCGCCCTACATCGGCAAGGCCTGGCGGCTGTTCGATATGAGGATTCCGGTCCGCCAGCTGGTCGCGTTCGCGGTCGCACTGTTGTTGACGGTTTCGCTTGCGGCCTATCTGTCGAAGACGTTCATGGGGCGCGCGATCCGGGCGGTCGCACAGGATCAGGAGGGATTGCGCCTGATGGGGGCCAACCCGATCCGTATCAAGCAGTTCGCCTTCGGGATCGCGACCGGCGTTCTCGGGCTTGCCGGCGCGCTTCTGATCGTGGTGGCGCCCGTCGAGCCCACGCTCGACCGCGTCTATATCGGACGGGCCTTTTGCGTCGTCGTCATGGCCGGGCTCGGCAGCATTACGGGCACGCTGATCGCCGCCATCATCCTCGGCGTCGCCGAAACCATTGTGCTCACGATGTTCGGCGCCTCCTGGGCGCCGGCGATCTCCTTTGCGCTGCTCCTCGGCGTGCTCGCCGTGCGGCCGCAGGGCCTGCTCGGCAGGTGATGCATGCAAAAGAGCACGATCGCATTCTGGTGCGGCGCGGCGGCCTTTCTGGCGTTCGTGTTCGTGCTGACGCGGACGATCGGCAATGAATATCCGTTCTTTGCCGGCTACGTGATCCTGCAATTCGTGGTGCTGTCGGTCGCCTGGAGTATCCTCGGCGGCTACGCTGGTTACGTCAATTTCGGCACCAATGCCTTTTTCGGCGTCGGCGTCTACACCGCCGTGCTGCTGCTCAAGGCCTTCGAGGCGCCGCTTCTGGTGCAGATCGCCGTCGCCGCAATCATAGGAAGCCTGCTCGGCCTCGGCGTAGGTTTGTTGACGCTGCGCATGCGCGGCATTTTCTTCTCCATCGCCACCATTGCGCTTGCAATCATCATCGAGACCTCCGTGACGAACTGGCGCTTTGTCGGGGGTGCCGCCGGGATCCAGCTGCAGCGCCCGCCGGTGACGCCGCCGTTCGATTCCTACGTCAAGATGCTGTTTTTCGTGCAGGCCCTCCTGGTGGTCGTGGCGGTTGCGACGACTCGCAGCATCCAGAACTCGCGGATCGGCCGCGGCCTGCAGGCGCTGCGGGACGACGAGCTTGCCGCGGAATGTACGGGTGTGCCGACCTTGCGGCTGAAACTCCTGGCTTGCGTGATCTCGGGCGCATTGATCTCAGCCGGCGGCGCGCCTGCCGCTCTCTATCTGCAATATGCCAACCCGGAATCCGCCTTCAACCTGAATTACTCCGTCTCGGTCCTCGCGATGTCGCTGATCGGAGGGACCGCTCACTGGATCGGCCCTGTGCTCGGCGCGATCCTGCTGGGCACCACCCAGCAACTTCTGGCGGTGACCATCTCGTCCGAAGTCAACGTGCTGGTGCTCGGCTGCATGCTGGTGCTCTTCGTTGTAGCCGCGCCAAAAGGCATCCTCGGACTGTTTGCATTGCTCCCCTTGCGCAAGGGAAAGCGCACATGATCGCAGCCGATCAGATGCCGCTGCTTCGCATCGAAGCCTTGACCAGGAGCTTCGGCGGCTTTGTTGCGCTCGACAACATCAACGTCGATATCCGCAAGGGCGAACGCTTCGGCCTGATTGGGCCGAACGGGTCCGGCAAGACAACGCTCGTTAATTGTATTTCCGGGGCGCTGCGGCCGAGCAAGGGCGTGGTGACGTTCGCCGGCTCCGACATTACCCTTTTGTCGCCGAACCAGCGTTCGCATCGCGGCATCGCCCGGAGCTTTCAGATTCCGCGGCCGTTCCGCAGCATGACGGTCATCGAAAACCTGATGGTGGCGCTCGATTTCGCCGCGCATCGCCATCTCCTGGAATCGGCTTTGCATCGGCGCGACGCCGCGATGGCGGTTTTGACACGCATCGGGCTTGCGGCCAAAGCTGATTCGCCGACCGCGACGTTAACGCAGGTCGAGCTGCGCAAAATGGAGCTCGCCCGTGCCATGGCCACGGGGCCAAAACTCCTGATTTCCGACGAGGCGATGGCCGGCCTGTCGACCTCGGAGGTCGACGAGGTGCTCGATCTCCTGATCAGCCTCTGCGGCGAGGACATCGCCATCATCATGATCGAGCACATCATGCAGGCGGTCATGCGCTTCTCGGAGCGGGTGATGTGTTTGGACGCCGGCCGGATCATCGCGATTGGCACACCGGACGAGGTAATGGGCAATCCGCGCGTCCAGGAGGCCTATCTTGGTACTTAGCCTTGCCATCAAGGACCTCGATGCCGGCTACGGCGCAGTGCGGGCACTGCGCCACGTTTCGCTCGACGTGGAGGCCGGCGAGACGGTTGCGCTGCTCGGCACCAACGGCAATGGCAAGAGCACGCTGATGAAGTGCGTCATGGGTCTGGTGCGTCCCCAGCGTGGCACCGTGTCGCTTTCGCTCGACGGCCGGACGCACGATCTGACGCGGCTGTCGACCGAGGCCATCGTCGACCTCGGCGTCGCGCTGGTGCCGGAGGGGCGGCGGCTGTTTCCAAAGCTGACGGTCGTGGAGAACCTGATGCTCGGGGCCTTCCGCAAGGCCGCCCGCAAGACCATCGATCATAACCTCTCGCAGGCCTTCGAGACCTTTCCGGTGTTGAAAGAACGCAAGAATCAGCTTGCCGGCACGATGTCCGGCGGCCAACAACAGATGCTCGCCATTGCCCGCGCGTTGATGTCGTCGCCGCGGCTGCTGCTGGTCGACGAACCATCGGTGGGCCTGTCGCCGCTTCTGGTGTCGCAGACGATTGCCAAGATCGGCGAGTTGAAGCGGAGTTTTGGCCTGACGGTCTTGATGGCGGAGCAGAATTTCAATCAGGCGATCCGCATTGCCGACCGCGGCTATATCATAGTCCATGGCGAAATCGCGGTCTCCGCTGCTTCGGTCGAGGAGCTGAAGGCCAACGACATTGTGAAACGGTTGTATCTCGGCGGGGTCGCTTGACCTCGCATCGAGAAATTTCGCCCCTGATTCGGATCGTCAGGCTGACGGCAGGTGCAAATCCCCCGCCTCGAAATTGAACCGGTCGCGCAAATTCTTGCGCTGCTCCAGAATGTCCTTCAAGAAGACGCGATCGCTTTCATTCGCCATCATCGGCTCGATCAGATCGAGCTGGTTCATCGCCACAAGCTGCAGGATTTCGGTACGCGGTTTACCGCTGGCGTCGCGCGGCAAGGCATGAACCACCTGGATGTGCTCGGGCGGCTTGGGTCCGTTTGCGGCGGCGAGTTCGCTGCGCAGCTGGGCTTCCAGCGCGCTCTTGTCGGCCTCCACGAAGGCATAGAGCCCGACGCCGGTGCGCCTGTCGGCGAACGCCACGATTGCGGTGTCGCGAACGTCGGGATTCCTGCGGATCAGATCGACCAGCACCGGCGCGTCGTTGACCAGACGCCTGCCGCCGCCTTCGCGATCGGTGAAATTGAAGAGCCCGCGGGTGATGGCGCGATAGACCTTCTTGCCGGTCATCAGCCACACACTGGCGATGATCGACTTGCGTGCCAGGATCTGCCGTTCCTTCGGCGTTAGCGCCTGCGGCGCGTAGCTGCGCTTGTGCTTGAGAAGATGCCTCAGATCTTCATAGGCAGCGATGCGGAACAGGCGGCTGCGTTTGCGGAAGCAAGTGGCGAGCTGGAAATCCGTCAGGTAAGCGCGGCCGTCGGCGCCGCGCAGCCAATTCTGTTCCTTGGCGAGATCGTTGTGGCAGATGGCTGCGCGATGCAGGCGGCGCAGCGCCTGCTTGGCCGAACGGAAATAGGCGACGTCGCCATGCGGCTTTGCCAGATGCAGAGCGACGCCGTCGATGAAACCGCGCACCAGCGCGCGCCTTCCCGCCCAAAGCAGTTCGGGGCCAACCTGCAGGCCCTTTGCGAGCGTCAGGGCACGCCTTTCCCTGAGGAACAGATGACGTGCCGCAAGGAAGGACCACCAGGGCACCTGGTCGAGCCGTCGCAAGACGGCATCGACTTCGCCGGTGTCCCTTCGAAAACGTCCGCGCTCGACGGTCGAAAACACGTCGCGCTTCAAAAGCACCCCGTCGATCCAGCGCGCCGACAATTCCGCGGCGTCGTTCTTGGGCAGCTTCATCGGATGCTCACGCTGCCGCCGGCACGTGCAGATGCTCGGCAATCCAGCGGTCCAGATCGGACAGCGCGCGGGCGCTGAGCGCCTGCTTCCTGGCGACCGTCTTTTCGTTGCCACGCAGCCTCGTGCCGTCGGCCTTTTTGGTCGGTGCCTGTGCGAGCGGCGGGAAGAGACCAAAGTTGACGTTCATCGGCTGGAAGGAGCGGCTGCCTGGTTCGATAGTCTCGATATGGCCGCCTGTGATGTGGCCGAGCAGCGCGCCCAGCGCCGTGGTTGCCGGCGGCGGCGATAGCGTTGCCCCACGCGCATTGGCGGCGGCGTAGAGGCCGGCGATCAATCCGATGCTGGCGGACTCGACATAGCCCTCGCAGCCGGTCATTTGGCCGGCAAAGCGCAGGCGCGGCTCCGCGCGCAGCCGCAACTGGCTGTCCAGAAGCCTGGGCGAATTCAGGAAGGTGTTGCGGTGAAGTCCGCCCAGCCTTGCGAACTCGGCTTTCTCAAGGCCGGGTATGGTCCGGAAAATCTGCTGCTGCGGGCCGTATTTGAGCTTGGTCTGGAATCCGACGATGTTGTAGAGCGTGCCGAGCTTGTTGTCCTGCCGCAGCTGCACGATCGCATAAGGCTTGACGGTCGGACTGTGCGGATTGGTGAGCCCGACCGGCTTCATCGGTCCGTGCCGCAGCGTCTCGTGGCCGCGCTCGGCCATGACTTCGACGGGCAGGCAGCCGTCGAAATAGGGCGTGTTGGTTTCCCACTCCTTGAAATCGGTTTTCTCGCCCGCAAGGAGCGCGTTCACGAAGGCGTCGTACTGCTCCTTGGTGAGCGGGCAATTGATGTAGTCGGCGCCGGTCCCGCCCGGGCCGGTCTTGTCGTAGCGGGACTGGAACCAGGCGACCGACATGTCGATCGAGTCCTTGTGCACGATCGGCGCGATCGCATCGAAAAAGGCGAGTGCGTCCTCGTCGGCCAGTGTGCGGATCGCGTCGGCAAGCGGCGCCGAGGTGAGGGGACCGGTCGCGATGATGACATTGTCCCAATCGGCGGGCGGGAGCCCTGCGACTTCGCCGCGCACGATTTCGATGGCCGGATGTGTGCCGAGTGCGTCCGTGACGGCAGCCGAAAAACCCTCGCGGTCGACCGCCAGCGCTCCGCCGGCCGGCACCTGGTTGGCGTCAGCCGCGCGCATGATCAGCGAGCCGAGCCGGCGCATCTCGGCATGCAATAGCCCGACCGCGTTATTGGCGGCATCGTCGGAGCGGAAGGAATTGGAGCACACGAGTTCGGCAAGACCCTCGGTGCGATGGGCCTCGGTCATCCGTTCGGGGCGCATCTCGTGCAGCACGACGCGGCAACCGGCCAGGGCGACCTGCCAGGCCGCTTCGGATCCGGCAAGTCCGCCGCCGATGATGTGAACCGTTCGAGGGGAGGCTTTGGTGCCGGTCATGGGGCGCAGGGTTAGCGCGTTTTCCATGTCAACGCACCTGCGCGATTGCGCCGAAAAACGATAACGCCCGCCGGGTGGCGGGCGTTATCCGTAGTCAGTCGGCTGAAACGGGATCAGCCGTTGTAGTTGCCGGCTGCCACGCGCGGAATGTCCGAGCGATCAAGGCCGATGTCGGCCAGCTCGCGATCGCTGAGCTGGGACAGTTCCGCAACGTTGCGCTGATAGTCCCGGAACGCCTGGATCATGCGGATTAGCGAGAGCAACATGGTAGTCTCCTTGCAGTTCGATTCAGCCCTTGGAGGAAAGCTGAATCGTTGCATCGAATGTAGAGAACGATATCACGTCGCAGTAGCTCTCATGTTGCGTTGCAGCTAATCCAAATTTGCATACCACAGATAAGTGATGGTTAAGGCTTCTGACTAGCAGCTGCGAGTCGCGTCGCAAAATGGCGACTTCTCCTAAAATTCACGTGAATTCAAAATGTTGTCACGGGCTTGCGAGACCTAATCTGACGTTGAAATGGGAACCGATTTGCTGGTGCTCGAAGAGGTATCTGGTTCCAAATCCGGAGCAAAGTTGTGCTTGCTTGCCCGAAAAACATGCACGATTCGCATGTTATTAAGGCTCTAAAATTGAGTTAATGAATCATTATTATGTGGCGTTGCACAAATGCAGCGGTGGCGTAGCTGGATGACCGCCTGTGGGGTGTTGACCAGCCAGGATCGCTGCTTCGGGAATCGATCGCAGAGGCGCATGCGGCCCTATCGGCCTGTAGCTCGTCCTACGGCGCGTGCGCGAGCTGGGTCGCGAAATAGGCGATGGTCTTGGCATAGACCTCGCTCTTGTTCCACTGCTGCAGCACGGTGAAATTCGGCTTGCCGGGCTCGAACTCCTTGCCGCGCTGCCAGCCATAATTCGCGAGATAGTTCGCGGTCGAGGCCAGCACGTCGGGCACGTTGTGCAGCAGGTCGCGCCGACCATTGCCGTCGAAATCGACGGCATATTTGATCCAGGACGACGGCATGAACTGGGTCTGGCCAAGCTCGCCCGCCCAGGCGCCGCGCATCTCCTGGGGTGACAGGTCGCCGCGATCGACGATGCGCAGCGCGTCCATCAGTTCGGCACGGAATTCGTCGGCGCGCCGGCAATCATAAGCGAGCGTCGCCAATGAGCGGATGGTCTGGAATTTTCCATTGTTGACGCCAAAATCCGTCTCGAGCCCCCAGATCGCCACCAGCACTTCGCCGGGCACGCCGTAGGCCTGTTCGATGCGCGACAGCACCGATCCATATTGCTTGAGCATGTTGGAGCCACGCGTCAGGCGCGGCGGTACCATGCGGCCGGAAAACTCCTCAAAGCTCTGGCCGAAGACCTTTTGGGAATGATCGCGGTTGATCACGGACTGGTCGAGCGTCACGCCATTGAGGCCCGCCGTGATCGTCGCCTGCGAGATCCCCTTGGAAGCAGCCTCGGTTTTGACGCCCGCCAGCCAGCTGTCGAAATTACCTGTGCCGCAGGGCGCCGCGGCAAGCACTGGCGCGTCAACCAAAGCCATGGTGGCGCTGACGACAACGGCCCCAACCAGATGGCGGCGATAGATCATTCCTGCAAACACTGCCCCGGTCCGATTTGATGAAATCATGGTCGTGCAGCGCAATATCTTGGCGTCAACCGCGGCCAAAACAAGGCTTGTCCCGGAGATGGCGGACCGCCGGGAACCGGCGGTCTGCCAGTAAATCTGAAGGTCTCGCTAGATATCGTCGCGGCGCCGCCAGGGAAACAGGTTGGCCGGGAAGTCCGCGGCCGGCTTCCTTTGGTGCGGCGGCCGTGGCGGGATTGGCGGGGCGTTGGGGTCAATTGCAACCGCCTTGCGGTAGAGGTGCCAGGTGGCGTGGCCGAGCAGTGGGATCACGACCGCGAGCCCGAGGAAGAACGGCGCCGAGCCCACGACCAGGAGCGCAGCCACGATCAGGCCCCAAACGGCGATTGCGAGCGGGCTTTTCGCCGCCACCCGGAGCGAGGTGACCATGGCTTCACCCGCTCCCGCATGGCGGTCGAGCATGAGCGGAAAGGAGACCACGCTGATGCAGAGCGCGACCAGCGCAAACAGGAACCCGACACCGCATCCGACGAAGATCAGCCACCAGCCCTGCGGTGTGGTCAGCACACGCGTGAGGAAGTCGCGCGTGCTGGATGCGCCCTCGTAGCCGAACACCGCAATGTATATCGCCTGTGCGGTCGCAACCCAGGTCACGAACAGCGCGAGCAGCAAGGTGCCGAGCCCGAGCATGGCGCCGAAGGAGGGCGAACGCAGTACCTCGAACGCGTCCCATGCGCTTGCCTGGAGGCCGGCCTCGCGACGACGGCTCAGTTCATAGAGTCCGAGCGCAGCGAACGGGCCGATCAGGGCAAAGCCCGCCGCCAGCGGGAACAGGAGCGGCAGCACGGAATGTCCCAGCACCGCGCGCGCCAGGATCAGTCCGAGCACGGGATAGATCATGCAAAGGAAGATCGCGTGGCTTGGCACCGCCTTGAAATCTTCCCAGCCCTGACGCAGCGCCTGGTGAAGATCTGAAAGGCTGACGCTGTTGATGGTGGGCCCGTCCGCGGTGTCCGGCTGGACCTGCGTAGAGACATTGCCCTGATAGGATGTGGCCATGGTCGTAAGCTCCCTTGCCGCAACGGCCGGAACTCGCGCCATATCGCGGCGCGAGCGGCCGCCGATGGAACGATCATGATCTTGGCCAGACGCGAATCCAGCCATGTCGCGATCTTGAGAGGTTACGATACTCTCAATTGCCGCATCCGTCGCTCACGCCTCGGTGAAAAATATTACTGCAACGCAAACGCGGAACGCGTCATTCCGCCGTCATTTCGCCGCGGCCAGGGTTCAATCCGCAGCTCTTGGCGCGCATTGGCAAGCAGAGCCGGGGCAGCTAAGTTTTGCGACCGATCCGGATCCCGCGAGCGGCCGGATGATGAGAAGAGCGCATTCCAGCCTTCACGCAATCTCGACGTCCATTGGGAGCAAACAATGAGCATTTTCGGAAAGATCATGAGCGCGATTTTCGGCAGCTCGGCGAGCGCGACACCACCCGGTAGCGCGGCGGCACCTGCGGGCGGCGGTGGCGGGACTTCAGCTGCGGGCGGCGGCACTTCGGCTGCGCCGGCGTCGGCCCCGGCAAAAACGGTCGACGTTGCGCCGATCCTGGACAAGGCGGTCGCCGCCAAGCGCGAGAAGCTGGAATGGCGGACCTCGATCGTCGACCTGATGAAGGCGCTCGACATCGATTCCAGCCTCGGCGCGCGCAAAGAGCTCGCCAAGGAACTCGGCTACACCGGCGACACCAACGACTCCGCCAGCATGAACGTCTGGCTGCACAAGCAGGTGATGGCCAAGCTTGCCGCCAACGGCGGAAAATTGCCGCCGGAAATCAAGCACTAGTTGATTTTTCGCCGCAGACAGGTCAAAGGCCCGTGGCGACACGGGCCTTTTTTCTTGGCCGTTTTCTTGGCCGGCAGACGACGGGGAGACTTGGCAATGAAAGCATTCGATCGCCGATCGGTCCTTGCGACGGGCGCGTTGGCGCTGACGGGGGCTGCCGCCGCACCGGCCGCGGCGCAGTCCGCTCCGAAGCCGGTCTTCCCGGTGCCGATGACGACGATCCCGATCGTCGGCGAGAGCGACGTCTTCCAGGTCCGCCGCATCTATTGCATCGGACGCAACTACGCGGCGCACGCGATCGAGCGTGGTTCCGATCCGAACCGCGAGCCGCCGTTCTTTTTCCAGAAGCCGACCGATGCGATCCAGAATGTCGCAATCGGCGAGGTCGCCGATCACCCCTATCCCTCGCTGACCAAGAACTACCATCATGAGGTCGAGCTGGTGGCCGCGCTGAAGTCCGGCGGCACCAATATCCCCGCCGAGAAGGCGCTCGATCATGTCTACGGCTATGCAGTTGGTCTCGACATGACCCGGCGCGATCTGCAGAACGGCATGGCCGCCGAGAAGAAGCCCTGGGAGATCGGCAAGAGCTTCGATCATGCCGCCGTCATCGGCCCGATCCATCCGGTCGCCAAGGTCGGGCATCTCACCAAGGGCGCGATCTCGCTCGCCATCAACGGCGCCGTACGGCAAAGCTCCGATCTCGACAAGATGATCTGGAGCGTGGCCGAGCAGATCGAGAAGCTCTCGCAAGCCTTCGAGCTCAAGGCCGGCGACATCATCTATTCCGGCACACCCGAAAATGTCGGTCCTGTCGTGAAGGGCGACGTGCTCCTCTGCAAGCTCGACGGACTTTCGGACATGTCGATCAAGATCGTCTGATCAGCCTCGCGCTCACGCAACGATGTCGGCATATTCGGGGTGCTTGTCGAGATAGTCGGCCACAAAGCCGCAGGCGCCGACGACCTTGCCTCCACCGGCGCGGATGATGCCGAGAGCTCCCTTGACCAGCTCCGAGGCGATGCCACGGCCGCGCAAGCTCCGCGGCGTCTCGGTGTGAGTGATGATGACCACTCCGGACGCCAGACGGTAATTGGCAAACGCTGTCTGGCCCTCCATTTCAAGCTCGAAACGGCTTTTTGCCTTGTTGTCGCGGACCTCGGCCATGGCCTCAAATTCCCCCGCTCAAGCCTTCAGCAGATCTTTGTATTCGGGATGTTTCTCGATCCAGGCTTTGACGAACGGGCATTGCGGTATCACCTTCAGCCCCTCGGCGCGTACCTGGTCGAGCGCGCCCTGCACCAGCGTTGAGCCAACGCCCCTGCCGCCGAGTTCCGGCGGAACTTCGGTATGGACAAAGGTGATCACCCCATCGGCGAGCTGGTAAAAGCTCATGGCTGTATGACCGTCGACCTCAAGCTCGAAGCGGTGGTGCGGCCGGTTGTCGATGACGTGGCTCATGGCCTGTTTCAGGTTTTCAGGGCGTCGGCGAGCATGGCGCGGATCGACCACGGCTCGCCGTCGCTTGTACCCTTGATATCATCGATCTTCCATGTCGCGCCATCGCGTACAAAGTCATAGCGCACGACAAAATCGTCAGTCGATTTGCGTTTGATGTGACGGCTGGTGAAGATTGCGGCAACCGTCGCGCGATCCGCCTCCATTTTCTCCCCGGCGACCTTGAACGAGGCCACATCGGGCTCCTGCGAGTTGGTGACGGGGTCGAAATCGACGGGGCCGACGTCCCCCTTCGGCGTATGCTTGTCCGCCTTGGCCCACAATTCGATCAGCGACTTCGAAAGATATTGGGCTTTCGCGGCCCTGTTCTCGTAGACAAATCCGCCGCCGCCGTCGCCCTTGCCCTTGGCGGCGCGGGTGTAGATCGCCGTGACGATCGCGACGGGATCCTTGGGCGCAGGTGGCTCTGCCCGCGCGAAGCGAATGTCGTTGGCGGCGAGCAAAGCAATCAAGCCAGTGAAAACCAGGGTGCGGCGTGTGACCATCATCGTCCTCGACTCTTTTTTCCCGGCCCTCTTATAGGGCAGAACGCCTGCGCGGATGCCGCAAAATTTTCGCTTCGGCAAGCGGATGGCTCGAACGCCATTCGATATCGCGCGCACCAATCTCGATGTGCCGATCGATACATGCCCTTGCGGCGGATCGCCCGATGGCGATAATTGGCGCCGATTTCCGACGCAAGGCGCATCGAAAGCGCCCCGATTTGAGGAAGCCCATGAAAACCGTGCTGACCCTGCTCGGCGTCATTCTGCTCATTTTTGCAGCCGTCTATTTTCTGGTTCCGGCGGACCAGTTGCCCGGCTTCATGCCGGGGCATGAGGCCGGCGTGACGCGGGTCCATGTGAAGCACGGCATTGTCTCCGGCGCGGTCGGCATCGTTCTGCTTGCCGCCGGTGTCTGGATGGGACGCAGATGAGCGCCGCCCCCGGTTCTGCCATCGGCCAACTGCGCATGTCGCGCCGCGTGATGAATCTTGCGCACATGCTGACCCAGAATGCGCGACGGCTTGGCGACCACACCGGCTTTGTCTGGGGCGACAAATCCTGGACCTGGCGCCGGATCGACGCGCATGTTTCGGCGCTTGCGGCGGCGCTTGCCGCGCGCGGGATCGCCAGGGGAGACCGCATCCTCGTGCACTCCAAGAATTGCGAGGAGATGTTCTGGTCGATGTTTGCGGCCTTCCGGCTCGGCGCGGTGTGGGTGCCGACCAACTTCCGTCTGATGCCGGACGAGGTCGCCTATCTCGCGGCCGCGTCGGGCGCGAAGGCATTTCTGTGCCACGGCGATTTCCCCGATCATGACAAGGCCGTATCCGGCCCCGCTTTCACCTGGAGCATCGGTGGCGACGCGAGCTTTGGGGAACGTTCGGTGCGCGAGGCGATCGCGGCGCATGAAGGTGCGAAAGTCGATAACGCCGCCGTCGAGTATGACGATCCCTGCTGGTTCTTCTTCACTTCGGGCACCACCGGCCGCTCCAAGGCTGCGGTCCTGACCCACGGGCAGATGGCCTTTGTCGTCACCAACCATCTTGCCGACCTCACGCCTGCCACCACCGAACGCGACGCCTCGCTCGTGGTCGCGCCGCTCTCGCATGGCGCAGGCGTCCATCAGCTGATGCAGACCGCGCGCGGCGCGAAAACCATATTGCTGCCGAGCGAACGCTTCGACATCCCGGAGGCGTACCGGTTGATCCAGACCCATCGCGTCAGCAATCTCTTCACCGTGCCGACCATCCTGAAGATGATGGTCGAGCATCCCGCCGTCGACCAGTTCGATCATTCCTCGCTGCGCCATGTCATCTATGCCGGCGCGCCGATGTATCGGGAGGATCAGAAGGCCGCGCTGAAAAAGCTCGGCAAGGTGATCGTGCAATATTTCGGGCTCGGCGAGGTCACCGGCAACATCACGGTCTTTCCGGCGGCGTTGCACGAGGAGGAGGACGGACCCTCGGCGCGGATCGGCACCTGCGGGTTCGAGCGCACCGGCATGCAGGTCTCGATCCAGGATGACCAGGGTCGTGAGCTGAAACCGTTCGAGACCGGCGAGATCTGCGTGATCGGGCCGGCGGTGTTCGCGGGCTATTACGACAACCCGGAGGCCAATGCGAAGGCGTTTCGCGACGGCTGGTTCCGCACCGGCGATCTCGGCCACATGGACGAGGAGGGCTTTGTCTACATCACCGGCCGCGCGTCCGACATGTACATCTCCGGCGGCTCCAACATCTATCCGCGCGAGATCGAGGAGAAGATTTTGACCCATCCCGCAATCGGCGAGGTCGCCGTGCTCGGCGTACCCGACAAGATGTGGGGCGAGGTCGGTGTCGCCGTCTGTGTCGCACGCGAGGGTGCAAAGCCCGTGAGCGAAGCCGAGATGGCCGCGTTCCTTTCTCCGAAGGTGCCGCGCTACAAGATGCCAAAACGTTTCTTCTTCTGGGATGCATTGCCGAAATCCGGCTACGGCAAGATTCCGAAGCGCCTGGTGCGCGACGAGCTCGAGGCGCGCGGGCTGCTCGATCTCAACACCAAACAGACCGGATGACGCGCAGCATCAAACAGCCGGGTCAGCCGGTGGCTGAGCGCATCCAATGGGTGGAAGCGCGCGGCCGCGCCTTTTCCTTCATGCTCGAAGCCGGCATTCCCTTGCTCGAAGCAGCCCGGCGCGGTTTTGCGGCGGAAGGTTTTGCTGGCGGCGTGCTGAACATCCGCCGCGGCGCGCTGGGGCCGTTCGGCTATGTGATGCCGGCACTGTCGAAGACCGGCGAGAATGCCGCGTTCTACAGCGACACCTTTCGCCCTGCCGGCATCACGCGGCTGAAGCTTGCGACGATGACTCTCGGCGAGCGCGACGGCGCGCCGTTCTTCCACTGTCACGGGCTGTGGCGCGAGGCGGATGGACGCGAGAATGGCGGCCACATGCTGCCGGAGGAGACCTTCGTCGCCGAACCCTTCGAGGTCGAGGCTTTTGGCATCGATGGCGCGGCCTTTGCGGCGGAGGGCGATCCCGAGACCAATTTCAAGCTGTTTGGTCCGGTGTCAAAGCAGAGGAGGGAAGCCGACGCCACCAGCCAGGCCTTCGCGCTCCGCCTGCGTCCCAACCAGGATTTTGCCGGAAGCCTCGAGGGCTTTTGCCGCGAGCAGGGCATCACGCATGCAAAAATTCACGGCGGCGTCGGCTCTACCATCGGCGCGCGCTTCGTCGGCGGCACTGTCGTCGATCCGTTTGCGACCGAGCTCGCCGTCACCTCCGGCACGATCATGTCGGGTGCGGACGGCGCGCTGGAAGCAACGCTCGATGTTGCCCTCGTCGACTACACCGGCGGCGTTGCCGAGGGGCGGCTGATCCGCGGCGACAATCCTGTGCTCATGACCATGGAGCTGGTGCTGGAGGTGCTTGCCTGACGGAAGCGAAGGGGCTTCCAAGAAGGTTCTTGTTATGTTCCTGACGGTATGGCACAACCTTCACTTGAAGGCTTGAACCCATGCGATTGGACCCTCTCCATGAGTTCGCGAAAGAAGCGAGACATCAACCTGCCAGCGCCTTATCTGAAGCGTCTTTGGCTCGATCCCGCGCGCGTGCCCGACCGCGAGGCCTATCCGTTCTGCCTGCCCTTCCTGCACGACGACTTTTCCCTCACCTTCGACCGGGCCATCACCATCATCGTCGGCGAGAACGGCACCGGCAAATCGACGCTGCTCGAAGGCATCGCTGCTCTCGCCGGCTATGACGCTGCCGGCGGCGGCAAGGGCTATACGACCGTCGACCATTCAAATGCGCTCGAGGTCATGGGCGGCGACCTGTCGGAGGCGCTGCGCGCGAGCTGGCTGCCGAGGATCACCAAGGGCTGGTTTTTTCGTGCGGAGAGTTTCTTCTCGGTGGCGAGGTATTTGGACCAGGCCGCTCTGGATTATCCAATGGGAGGAGGACCCCCGCCGGATTTCCTGTCGCACTCGCATGGCGAGGGGTTCTTGCGTTTCTTCAACGAACGCTGCCAGAAGCAGGGCATCTACATCTTCGACGAGCCGGAATCCGCGCTGTCTCCCGCACGCCAGATCGAGTTTCTGAAACTCTTGCGGATGATGGACCGGTCCGGACACTGCCAGGTGATCATGGCCACCCATTCGCCGGTGCTGATGGCCTATCCCGACGCGACCCTGCTGCAGCTTTCCAAGCACGGCTTCGAACCAACCACCGTCCGCGACACCATCCACTTCAAGACCCTGCGTGAGTTCTTCGAGGACCCGAAGGGGTTCGTCGAAGCGGCGATCGAGGAGTGAGCCCTTCGCCGTCATTGCGAGGAGCGAAGCGACGACGCAATCCAGACCTTCATTGATGCGAGACAGGACTGGATTGCTTCGCTTCGCTCGCAATGACGAGGCCATGCGATTTTCCGTTGAGCGCGAGGGAAACTCACCGCATCCTGGGTCGATGGGTTTCGCTTCCGCTCAACCCATCCTGCGCTCCGATACAGGACGATCGTTCCTATTCATGATGTCAAACAGCAGAGGATGCGCGTCCGCATTCCCGCGGCGCGATCGCCCCCGGTTCTTGCGTCTGCATCACCCTCGAAGAGAGGAGGGCGCAGGGAAGGCGGTGCGCATTGCGCACCCATAGCCTCGCGTGGGAGTGAAAGAACCACACGAGCTTAAGTCACTACAGGTGTGCCGCAACATCCGGCCTTCCCTGCGCAATGGTTTACGGCTTATTCCGTGCTCTCCCCGGTGTCCGTGACCTCATAGTCACCGTCGCGTGCGGATCATCTTCCGCACGCTTAACACCAGCCCAGGGGTGCCAGGACCACACGGCTTTGCCGTCCGCGATTGACATCGTTCGTCGAGCGAAGCCAATCGCGTCCACCGCATCCCGCCCCACGTTCGTGACGACGC
>Ga0335080_10000803_pt1 | contig 29610 bp, 20 predicted proteins | sample Lox_Sample_34_FD_206720 | JGI IMG/M metagenome (GOLD analysis project Ga0335080, IMG submission 206720) | Soil microbial communities from Loxahatchee National Wildlife Refuge, Florida, United States - Lox_Sample_3.4 | ecosystem: Environmental > Terrestrial > Soil > Wetlands | place: USA... | reverse complement strand
AAGACTAGTTTTTTCATGGGCAGGGTCAGCCGGTTCTGCAAGCCGAGCGGCAGAGGGCTGGGCAACAATTTACACCATGCCGGGAAAAGAGTCAGCCGGAGGACTGGTCGAGGAACCGGTGGCGCTGTCGCGGATCGGGCACGGGGCAGGAGTCGAATTTTCCGAAAATGCGGTAGCGATCCCGGGCAACACGGTTATAGGCCCAATTGCGCAGACCGCGTGGAACTATAGTCAGCAGCGAACCCAGAATTCCCCATGCCCCTCCCAGTTTTTTCAGGATGACGCTGGTTGCGTCTGAGCGGGAGATCAGCCGCTCCTCCGGCCGGGCATAATCTTCCACTACGTACATGGTGTCGAGCGCCTGCGGATTAGCGCCGTAGCGGGCCAAAACAGCTGCGGCAAACGGACTCTGTAAAGAGGCGAAGCGAAACCGCTCCCGTGAATCATGCCGCAGAACGAAGCGCACCAGCCGGTCGCATAGGCCGCAAACGCCGTCGTAGAGAATCACGCTGCTGCCCTGGGCGCCTTCCATCTTCTTCTATCCTATCGGATCAATAACTTGCAGGCTGCCCGCTCGAACCTTGTGACCCTCATCACCATCCGCTGTGACCTGCATTCCCGACGCTGAACTCTCTGATCGCGCATGATTTAGCCAAGGTTTGAAAGGTAGGCCCGTGGACCGCGGTAACGGAATCCAGCGCAGAAGGACATCATGAGCCGCAAATTCAAGACAATGGATGCGAACGAAGCGGTGGCGCACGTCGCCTACCGGCTGAACGAAGTCATTGCGATTTACCCGATCACGCCGTCTTCTCCCATGGGAGAGTGGGCGGACCAGTGGGCATCGGAGAACCTGCCGAATGTCTGGGGCACTGTTCCCCAGGTAGTGGAAATGCAGAGCGAGGCGGGCGCCGCGGGCGCGGTGCACGGCGCGCTGCAGACCGGCTCGCTGGCCACCACCTTTACTGCCTCGCAAGGGCTGCTGTTGATGATTCCCAACATGAACAAGATCGCGGGCGAGCTTACGCCAACGGCGTTTCACGTTTCCGCCCGCACCCTGGCCACGCATGCTCTCTCCATCTTCGGCGACCACAGCGATGTCATGTGCTGCCGCAGCACGGGATGGGCGATGCTGTGTTCGAATTCTGTGCAGGAGGCCACGGACTTGGCTCTGATCGCCCACGCCGCCGCCCTCGAGACGCGGATCCCCTTCCTACACTTCTTCGATGGCTTCCGCACTTCACACGAGGTGAACAAGGTTGAAATCCTCGCCGACGACGATCTGCGCGGGATGATCGACATGGACAGCGTCATCCGGCATCGACAGCGGGCACTGTCTCCGGACCGTCCGGTGATTCGGGGGACGGCGCAAAATCCCGACGTATTTTTCCAGATGCGGGAGACGGCCAACCCGCACTACGAGGCCTGCGCGGGAAATGTGCAAGCGGTGATGGACAAGTTTGGAAGGCTGCTGGGACGCAACTACCGGCTGTTCGATTACGTGGGCGCGCCGGACGCCGACCGGGTAATCGTCATGATGGGTTCGGGCGCGGAGGTGGCGCACGAGACGGTGGAGGATCTGAATGCGCGAGGAGAAAAAGTCGGCCTGCTGAAGGTGCGCCTGTACCGGCCATTTTCGGTGAGGCATTTCCTGAAGTCGCTGCCGGTGAGCGTGCGCAAAATCGCCGTTCTCGATCGCACCAAGGAAGCCGGCGCGATCGGCGAACCCTTATATCTGGACATCGTGAACGCGCTGCAAGAAGGAGTGAAACGCGACTACAGCAGGATGAATATGCCCAGCGTAGTCGGAGGGCGTTACGGGCTCTCTTCTAAGGAGTTCACCCCCCCCATGGTGAAGGCCGTATATGACAACCTGAAGCTCGATCGCCCGAAAGATCACTTCACCATCGGTATCCGCGATGATGTAAGCCACACCAGCCTTGCCTTTGATGCGGAATACTCGACCGAACCCGAGAGCGTCGTTCGGGCGATGTTCTACGGGCTGGGCGCGGACGGTACCGTCGGGGCCAACAAGAATTCGATCAAGATCATCGGTGAGAACACCAACAACTATGCACAGGGTTACTTTGTGTACGACTCCAAGAAGTCAGGCGCAGTTACGGTTTCTCATTTGCGATTCGGGCCCCAGCCGATCCGCTCGAGCTACCTGGTCACCCGCGCAAACTTCGTGGCCTGTCATCAATGGATTTTCCTGGAACGCTACGACATGCTCAGCGCGCTGGTCCCGGGAGGAACGTTCTTGCTCAACAGCCCCTTTTCCCGCGAGGAGGTATGGAATCGGCTGCCGCGACAGGTGCAGGAGCAGCTGATCGCCAGGCGGGCGCGGTTTTACGTGATTGACGCCTACAAGGTGGCGAAAGACGCGGGAATGGGCAGCCGCATGAACACGATTCTCCAGGTCTGCTTCTTTGCCATATCCAAGGTTTTGCCGGGAGACCAGGCCGTCGAAGCTATCCGCGAGTCGATCCGCCACACTTACGGCCGGAAGGGCGAAGAAGTGGTCCAGCGAAACATGCGGGCCGTGGATGACACGCTCGCCAATCTCCATGAAGTAAAGGTTCCGGACGCTGCCAGCAGCAGTGTAGAAATGCCGCCGCCCTTCCCCGACACCGCGCCGGCCTTTGAACGCGAAGTCCTGGGGACGATCTACGCGGGCCGGGGAGATGAATTGGCGGTCAGCGCCTTCCCGGTTGATGGCACGTTCCCCACCGGGACTTCGAAATGGGAGAAGCGAAACCTGGCGCTGGAGATTCCCGTCTGGGACGAAAAGATCTGCATACAATGCGGCAAGTGCGCCATGGTCTGCCCGCACGCGGTCATCCGCATTAAGGTCTACGACTCCAAGGAACTGGAAGGTGCGCCGGCGACGTTCAAGTCGACCGAGACTCGGGACAAAGAGTGGCAAGGACTGAAATACACCATTCAGGTGGCGCCGGAGGATTGCACCGGATGCGGCATCTGCGTCGAGATATGTCCGGTCAAGAACAAGGCGGAAACGCGTCTGAAGGCTATCAATATGGCGCCCCAGCCTCCTCTGCGGCAAGCGGAGAGCGAGAACTGGAAGTTTTTCCTCGAGATTCCCGAGTTGGATCGCCGGAAGATCAAACAGAGCACCATCCGCCAGCAGCAAGTGCAGGAACCGCTGTTCGAATTCTCCGGTGCGTGCTCGGGATGCGGCGAAACCCCATATCTCAAGCTGCTCTCCCAGCTCTTCGGTGACCGGGCTCTGGTGGCGAACGCCACCGGATGCTCGTCGATTTACGGCGGAAATCTGCCCACCACTCCCTGGAGCAAGAATGCTGACGGCCGCGGGCCGGCGTGGGCCAATTCGCTGTTTGAAGACAATGCCGAATTCGGCCTCGGATTTCGCATCTCCATCGACAAGCAGACCGAGTTCGCACGCGAGCTGGTCGAAAGACTGGCCGGAGTGATTGGAGAAGAACTGGCCTGCGCGTTGCTCCGGTCGCCCCAGAAAGATGAGGCGGACATTTTCGAGCAGCGCCAGCGCGTCGATCTGTTGAAGGAAAAGCTGCAGGCCGCGTGTACGGTCGAGGCCAGGCAGTTGCTTGCGCTGGCCGACCTGCTGGTGAAGAAAAGCGTGTGGATCGTGGGCGGCGACGGGTGGGCCTACGACATCGGCTACGGCGGGCTCGATCACGTCATCGCCAGCGGGCGCAACGTGAACCTGCTGGTGCTCGATACGGAAGTTTATTCCAACACCGGCGGACAGGCCTCGAAGTCAACACCGCGGGCCGCCGTCGCGAAGTTTGCCGCCGGAGGAAAGGCCGCACCCAAGAAGGACCTGGGACTGATGGCCATGAGCTACGGCAATGTCTACGTGGCCAGCGTGGCCATGGGAGCCAAGGATGAGCACACGCTGAAGGCGTTCCTGGAAGCCGAAGCCTACGACGGGCCCAGCCTGATCATCGCCTACTCGCACTGCATTGCCCACGGGATCGAAATGACAACCGGAATGCAGAACCAGAAAGCGGCGGTGGAGTCAGGCAACTGGCTTCTGTACCGCTACAACCCCGAACGGGCGGCGCTGAACGAAAATCCCCTCATCCTGGATTCGCGTACACCAACCCGGAAGGTCCACGAGTATATGTCGATGGAAACACGTTTCAAAATGCTGACCAAGAGCAGGCCGGAAGCGGCGCAGCAACTCTGGTCAGCGGCGCAGAGCGATGCCGAGGCCCGCTATCACATGTATGAATATCTGGCGCAACGCAAACTGGCGAAGGAACCGGCGAAGGAACGGAAGTAGCAAACAAGATGCTTAGGAGAAGAAGCCATGACTAACCTCGCGACAACTTATATGGGCCTGGAATTGCACACGCCCCTGGTCCCTTCGGCGTCACCTCTTTCGCACGAAATCGACAACATCCGCCGGCTCGAAGATGCCGGTGCGTCCGCGGTGGTCTTGTATTCGTTGTTCGAGGAACAGCTTCGCCGGGAGAGCGCGGAGATCGATCATTATCTTTCAAGCGGAACCGACAGTTTCGCCGAGGCGCAGAGTTATTTCCCCCAGCCCGGACAATTTCGCATCGGTCCGGAGGGATATCTGAACCACATCCGCAAGGCGAAAGAAGCAGTGGAGATTCCGGTGATCGCCAGCCTGAACGGGGCGACCGTGGGCGGGTGGACCAGTTACGCGCGCCAGATCGAGGAAGCCGGCGCCGACGCGATCGAGTGCAACATCTATCGGATTCCCAGTGATATGCGGGCCACGGCCGCCGAGGTCGAGCAGCCCTACATTGACATTCTCAGCGCGGTGCGGTCGGCGGTGAAAATACCCGTCGCGGTCAAGCTCAGCCCATTCTTCAGCAACATGGCCAACATGGCGATGCGGCTCGACGCAGCTGGAGCCGGCGGTCTGGTGCTGTTCAACCGCTTCTATCAGCCTGACATCAATCTGGATGCGCTGGAGATCGAGCCTAATGTTCTGTTAAGTACGCCCCAGGCTCTGCGGCTGCCCCTGACATGGGTCGGCCTCCTATACGGGAAAATTCGCGCCAATCTCGCGGCAACCAGCGGCGTCCATGGCCCGCAGGACGTGATCAAACTGCTGATGGTCGGCGCGGACGTCACCATGCTGTGCTCGACTCTGCTGCGCAACGGAATCAGCCACCTGCGGTACATCGAGCACGGTCTGCGGGAGTGGATGGAGGAGCACGAGTACGAGTCGGTAGCCCAGATGAAGGGCAGCATGAGCCAATTGCGGTGCTCCGATCCTTCGGCCTTTGAGCGGGCGCAATACATGAAGGCGGTGCGTAGCGTTCATCACGTCATGGTGACTAGCCGGGAGGCGTGGAGAATTTTGTCGGCGGAGTAGCGGCTCTCAGCTACCGTACCGGCTCATCTCAGGCACATACTCTTCCACTCTGCCCTTTTCTAACAAATAGACGCCAGGACCCTGCTGCCCCCGCACGCTCCGGCAGAATTCCGCCACGAAGAATCCGGAATTCATTGCTTCCGTGAAAGCCCAGCGCGTTTCCTGGCGCCACTGCCCGGCAAGTGCTGGGTCCTTCCATTCGAGGCTCAGGATGTCGCTGGGAATTTCAATGGCGAGCCTTTGCCTGCGGAGGGCGTCGGCAAGGTCGGTTCTGGTTGGAGTTCCGTCGCCATTGAACTGGATCAGCGGAGTGACGGTGGATAAGGCATCGAGAACCAGCGGACGGCTGTCCTTACCTTGAACGCGATCCTTCACCCTGCGGCTGGCAAGCGGCCACCGGACCCATAAGCGGTCGGTGCCGTTTCGATGCAGCATGCTCGAGGTTTCCGGCCCGTAGAAGTCGACTTTGTAGGTGTCACAGACCACTCCCAACTTGGCAAAATTGAGGTGAGCGTTCCGGCTCTGCAAAGGATCGAAGGTCCAGGTCACTTCCTCGGGGCCCAATTCACCCAGGCGGGAGCCGTTCGGGCCTCCGGCGTGGATGCGGATGGCGAGGGCGCGCTCACGCTGCGCCAACTTCAAACGGTAGCCGAGATCGAGCCGACGGTAGGGCTCGAGCACCGCCAGCATGTGGGAGTGGAGAATGAGATGGCCGTGCTCACGGCCAAGAAACCCAAAGGCAAATCCGACCAGCCGGGCGCCATCAAACGCCCCCAGCCAAATGCTGCCTGCTTGCTGGGTTGCTACTGAGAGTGTGACCGGGGTGACATCGATGTCCGAGAGGCCCCAGACTTCCCTCTCCACCGCTTCGACTTGTTTCAGGTCATCGAAGCCCGCCAGATCGCGGATAGTAATCGAGGGTCTGGGTCTGGCTTCCGGCATGTTCGTAGTGCTCAGAGTCGATCAATATACGCCGAGTGGCGGCGCGGATTCCACACTCGGCCAGCGGTTTTTCTGATTCCAGAAACGGTACGAAACACTTGTAAGTGCAGTAAACGCCGGCGCTGAAACTCCTGCCCAGCAATGCTGGAAGGTAAAATTTTGTAAAGCACTGCTTCGCCAGACGCAGCACGGATAGGATCGTAACAAGGCTTGCCGATTCAACGGTTAAGCTTTCGGGCGCAACCGAACAGAGAAGATCAACGTCCAATCGTTGGGCGCTTCCCTTGGGGAGACTACAATGACAGCCAACGGCTCGCAGTCTCGGTCAAACGAGGTTTGTGAATGATAAACACGGTGAACGCTGTGAGGCCGCTTTGCGGGCAATCCGATGCCGCGCTCCTGTTGCGGGACGAAAGAACGCTGCCTTCCAGAAAGGCGCCATCGTATGGGCTGGGAGCCCTGTTGTTTCTTTTGAGTTTGGCCGGGTTGGGCTGCGGAGGCAGCAAACCGACCTCGGCGCGAGCCAATATGGCCCCGCAAGCGGTCCCCGTGGCCGTAGCCACCGCGGAACGCCGCGACGTCCCTTACTACCTGACCGGCCTCGGGTCAGCCTCCGCGTTCTACACCGTGGACGTCAAGAGCCGCGTCGACGGAGAACTGGTCGAAGTCAATTTCAAGGAAGGCCAGCAGGTGAAGAAGGGGGACTTGCTGGCGGTGATCGATCCGCGCCCCTATCAGGTAACGCTGGACCAAGCGCAGGCAACGCTGTTCAAGGACCAGGCTACCCTGCGCGACGCCAAACTCAACTACGAACGCTACAAGGGTTTGCTCCAGGATTCGGGGGCCATGTCCCAACAACAGGTGGACACGCAGGCGGCAACCGTGGATCAACTGGAGGGCACCGTCCGCAACGATGAAGCTACCATCGCCAATGCCAAGCTCCAGCTCACCTATTGCCACATCACTGCACCGGTCACCGGCCGGGTCGGGCTGCGGCTCGTCGACCCGGGCAATATCGTGCACGCTTCCGATACCAATCCCATGCTGGTGATTACGCAACTTCAGCCCATCGCCGTGATCTTCACTCTTCCTGAAGACAATCTGCCCAGCGTGTCACAGAGAATGGCCAAGGGGACCCTCTCGGTTGAGGCCTACAGCCGCGACAGCCAGACCAGGTTGGCAACCGGGACTCTGCTTACCATCGACAATCAGATCGACCAGAGCACTGGCACGGGGCGGCTCAAGGCGGTATTTGACAATAAGGACAATGCTCTCTGGCCGAATCAGTTTGTCAACGTGCGCCTGCTGCTCGAGGTGCGGAAGAACAGCACGGCCATTCCCGCAGCGGCCATCCAGCGGGGTCCCCAGGGAACTTACGTCTTCGTCGCGAAATCGGACAATACGGTCGATCTCCGCCCAGTGACCGTGGCCTTCATACAGGACAACGTCGCGGTGATCGGCAGCGGTCTTTCTCCCAATGAAGCGGTAGTCACCGACGGGCAGGACAAGCTGCAGGCAGGCAGCCACATCGCAGTGCGTCCTTCGACCGCGCCCGCCGGCAAAACTCAGGCGGGGTCGGCTGCTCAGTCATCGGGCGCAACGGGTGTGAGCAGTTCCGCGCCATGAATCCGTCTCGCATTTTCATTCTCCGGCCGGTCGCCACAGCCCTGCTGATGGTGGCTATCCTGCTGGCGGGCACGGTTGCCTATCGCCAGCTCCCGGTGTCGGCTCTGCCGGAGGTTGACTATCCCACAATTCAGGTAATGACGTTCTACCCGGGGGCCGATCCCGACGTCATGGCTTCGTCGGTGACCGCGCCGCTGGAGCGCCAGTTTGGCCAAGTGCCGGGCTTGAGCCAGATGACTTCCACCAGCTCGTTTGGAAGCTCGGTCATCACGCTGCAGTTCAATCTCGACCAGAACATTGATGTGGCCGAACAGGAAGTGCAGGCCGCCATCAATTCCGCGCAGACCTATTTACCCTCCGACCTGCCCAACCCGCCGATCTACAGCAAGGTCAATCCCGCGGACGCTCCCATTCTCACGCTGGCACTGACCTCGAAGAGTTTGCCTTTGTCGAAGGTGGAAGACCTGGCCGACACCGCGATCGCGCAGAAGGTCTCGCAGGTGACTGGGGTAGGGCTGGTGTCGATCAGCGGCGGGCAGAAGCCGGCGGTGCGAATCCAAGCGAACCCGACAGCCCTGGCGGCCTACGGATTGAGCCTGGAGGATGTGCGCACGGCGCTGGCTGCCGCCAACGTTGACCAGGCCAAAGGCACGCTGAACGGTCCGCGCCAGTCGTTCACCATCGGCGCCAACGACCAGCTCACCGCCGGCGCTCAGTACCGCCCCATCGTGGTCGCCTACAAGAACGGCTCCCCGGTGCGGCTGTCCGACATTGCGACCGTCACCGATGGTGTCGAGAACGTGATGCAGGCCGCGTGGATGAATCAGGATCCGGCCGTGATCGTGAACATCCAGCGGCAGCCAGGGGCCAACATCATCAGCGTCGTCGACCGGATCAAGCGCTTGCTCCCGCAATTGCAGGCCGGCCTGCCTGCCTCGGTGGGGGTAGCCATCCTCACCGACCGCACCGAGACCATTCGCGCCTCGGTAAAAGACGTTCAATTCGAAATGATGCTGACCATCGCGTTGGTGGTGATGGTGATTTTTCTGTTCCTGCGGAACCTGTCCGCAACCGTCATCCCCAGCGTGACCGTGCCGCTCTCCATCGTGGGCACCTTCGGGGTCATGTACCTTCTCGGGTATAGCCTCAACAACCTGACGCTGATGGCCTTGACGATTTCCACCGGCTTTGTGGTGGATGACGCCATCGTCATGATCGAAAATATCAACCGTTATCTCGAAGCGGGAGATGCGCCGCTGGATGCGGCGCTGAGAGGCGCAGGACAGATCGGCTTCACCATCGTTTCGCTGACTGTCTCTCTCATCGCCGTGCTGATTCCACTGCTGTTCATGGGAGACATCGTCGGGCGGCTGTTCCGGGAGTTTGCCGTGACCCTGGCGGTCACGATTCTGGTCTCGGCGGTGGTTTCGCTGAGCCTGACGCCCATGATGTGCGCAAAGCTGCTGCGGCACACCAGCGCGTCGCAGCACAGCCGCTTCTACAACCTCTCCGAACGTTTCTATGAGCGCGTGATCGAATTCTATGGGCGGACTCTAAAGTTCGTCCTGCGGCACCAGACCACCACGTTGCTTGTGACGTTAGGGACCCTGGTACTGACCTTATTTCTCTACGTGGTCGCGCCGAAGGGATTTTTCCCGGTGCAGGACACGGGCGTGATCCTGGGTATTTCAGAAGTTCCCCAGGACAGCTCGTTCACATCGCTGCAACAGCACCAGCAGACTCTGGTGCAGGTAATCTTGCAGGATCCGGACGTGGCCAGCCTGTCGTCTTTCATCGGCGTGGATGGAGTCAATCTCACGCCCAACACCGGCCGAATCCAGATCAATCTGAAACCGCGCGACGAGCGGAAGGCGACCGCGTCCGAGATCATTCGCCGGCTGCAGCCGAAGCTGGCGCAAGTGGAAGGGATCACGCTCTACATGCAGCCGGTGCAGGACCTGACGGTGGAAGACCGGGTCAGCCGCACCCAGTTTCAGTACACGCTGGAAGATGCCGATGCCCGGGAACTGGCGGAGAAGTCCTCGCAACTGGTCGATCGCCTTCGCACCCTGCCCGAATTGCGAGATGTGGCCAGTGATCAGCAGGCGGGCGGGTTGCAGGCTGACCTGACCATCGATCGCGACACCGCCTCACGCCTGGGTATTTTTCCCCAGCAGATCGACAACACCCTGTACGACGCGTTCGGGCAACGCCAGGTATCGACGATCTTCACCCAGCTCAACCAATATCACGTGATCCTCGAGGTGGATCCTCAGTTTCAGCAGAGCCCCGGTGGGTTCAAAGACCTGTATGTGAAGTCCACGACCGGGACCCAGGTTCCGCTGTCGACCTTCACCCAGGTGCACACCTCCAACACAACCTTGGCGGTGAACCACCAGGGGCAGTTCCCGGTCGTGACCTTGTCCTTCAACCTGGCGCCCGGAAAGTCCCTGGGCGACGCCACCAGAGCGATTGAGGAAGCGGAGAAGGAGATCCGGCTCCCCGCCAGCGTGCACACCTCGTTTCAAGGAACGGCCGCGGCATTCCGTAACTCGCTGTCGAGCGAGCCCTGGCTGATCGTGGCCGCGATTGTGACTGTCTACATCGTGCTCGGAGTTCTCTACGAGAGCTACATACATCCGATCACGATCCTTTCTACCCTGCCTTCAGCCGGGGTGGGAGCAATTCTCGCCTTGCTGCTCACAGGCAACGATCTGGGAGTGGTCAGCCTGATCGGCATCATTCTCCTGATCGGCATCGTGAAGAAGAACGCCATCATGATGATCGACTTCGCGCTGGAGGCAGAGCGTGAGGAACACAAGCCGCCGGAGGAGGCGATCTATCAGGCTTCCCTGTTGCGTTTCCGCCCGATCATGATGACGACGATGGCCGCCTTGCTCGGCGGTTTGCCTTTGGCTCTGGGGAGCGGCACGGGATCGGAACTACGGCATCCGTTGGGCGTGACGATCGTTGGCGGCCTGCTGGTCAGCCAGGCCCTGACTCTGTACACGACCCCCGTGGTCTATCTGTGGTTCGACCGTCTGGCGCGGAAGTTCGAAGGTTACGGAATCGGCAATCCGATCGAGGAACCAGCGGCCGGAGACTAGGGATGAACATCTCAGCCCCGTTCATCAAGCGACCCATCGGTACCTCTCTGCTGACGCTGGCGTTGTTAATCGCCGGGGCGCTGGCGTTCACCCTGCTGCCCGTCGCACCCCTTCCTCAGGTGGAGTTTCCCGTAATCCAGGTTTCGGCGGGGTTGCCGGGGGCAAGTCCTGAGACCATGGCGTCGGCGGTGGCAACTCCCCTGGAGCGCCAGTTCGGCCGCATCGCCGGTATCAACCAGATGACTTCCGTCAGCCAGCTGGGCTCGACGGGCATTGTTTTGCAATTCGACCTAACCCGCAATATCGATGCCGCCGCGCGTGATGTGCAGGCGGCCATTAATGCCGCGAGAAGTCAGTTGCCGTCCTACCTGCCAGGAAATCCCTGGTATCGAAAAGTAAATCCGGCGGACGCGCCCATTCTGATTTTGGCGCTCACATCGGACAGCGTTACTCTGCCCGATATCTACGACCAGGCCAATTCCATTCTCTCGCAGAAACTGGCGCAGGTCAGCGGTGTGGGGCAGGTCTATGTCGGCGGCGGCGCGAACCCGGCCGTGCGAGCCGAACTGGATCCAAACCTGCTCAACAAGTTCGGCATCGGCCTCGAGTCGGTGCGAACGACGCTGGGCGCGGCCAACGCCAACCGTCCCAAAGGCGAAGTCGCAAACGGAAGCGAGTCGTGGACGGTGAACGACACCGACCAGGTCAAGCGTGCCGAACAGTACCGTCCGCTCGTGGTCTTCTACAACCAGCAGAACGGCGCGTCCGTGCGCCTGGGCGATATCGCCGACGTGCAGGATTCGGTAGAGGACGCGCACATTTACGGCGTGTCGAACGGCAAACGGGCGGTGCTGGTCATCATCTTCCGGCAGCCCGGAGCCAACATCATCCGCACCGCCGACAACGTGCTCAACCTGCTGCCCCAACTGCAGGCTTCGATCTCCCCCGCCATCAAGTTGGCGGTAGTCTCTGACCGAACCACCTCGGTGCGGGCGTCGGTACGCGACATTGAAATCACGCTGGGAATTTCGGTGGTGCTGGTGATTCTTGTGGTTTTCATTTTTCTGCGCACGGTACGCGCCACCATCATTCCCAGTATTGCCGTGCCCCTCTCGCTGATTGGCACTTTCGGGGTGATGTACCTGCTGGGATATAGCCTCGACAATCTTTCGTTGATGGCCTTGGCCATCTCGACCGGGTTCGTGGTGGACGATGCCATCGTGGTATTGGAGAACATCACTCGCTATCTCGAGCAGGGGATGCGGCCGGTACAGGCAGCCTTCCGCGGGGCGAGAGAAATCGGGTTCACGGTGCTCTCCATGAGCACGTCGCTCGTGGCGGTATTCATTCCGATCCTGATGATGGGCGGAATCGTGGGCCGGCTGTTTCGCGAATTTGCCGTGACGCTGAGCGCCGCCATCGCAGTCTCGCTCGTGATCTCACTCACCACCACGCCCACCATGTGCGCGAAACTCCTGAAGCCGCTGCACGAGGAAAAGCACGGGCGCGCCTTCCGGGCCAGCCAGGCGGTGTTCGACGGTGTTCTGGGCACCTATCGGGTTTGCCTGGGCTGGGTCCTGAAACATCAACCGGTGGTGCTCGCTATCACGATCCTGACCGCGTGCCTGACCGTCTTTTTGTACATCAAGGTGCCCAAAGGATTTTTCCCGCAGCAGGATACCAGCCGGGTGGTGGGCTCGGTGCAAGCGGCGCAAGACATTTCCTTCGACGCCATGAGCCGGAAGATGCGGCGTTTCGTCGAGATCGCGATACAGGACCCGAACGTCGACCAGATGATCGGATTCTGCGGCGGCACCACCGCCATGAACCAGGGGCGCATGTTCATGGCCCTGAAGCCGCGGAGCGAACGGAAACTAAGCGCCGACCAGGTGATTAACGAACTTAGCCGCAAATTCTCCGTGGTGCCGGGCGCAACTTTATATATGCAGGCAGCCCAGGATCTTTCGATCGGCGGTCGCGTCAGCCAGGCCCAATATCAGTACACTCTGCAAGGCGAGGATTTGAACGAACTCAACGAGTGGGCGCCACAACTCCTCAACAAGATGCGCTCCCTCCCGGAATTGAGGCAGGTGAACACCGATCAACAGGATAAGGGACTGCAGGTCAGCGTGGTGATCGACCGAGACACCGCGTCCCGCCTGGGAGTGTCGGCAGCGGATATCGACGCGGTTCTCTACGATGCCTTCGGGCAGCGGCAGGTATCGACGATCTACGAGGCCCTGAATCAATATCACGTGGTCATGGAAGTAGCCCCCCAGTTTCAGCAGAGCTCCGACACCCTGCAGAGCGTATACGTGCGGTCCTCGACCGGCAATATGGTTCCGCTTTCGGCGTTTTCGCATTTTGGTCCATCCAACACTTCCCTGGCGGTGAACCACCAAGGGCAGTGGCCGGCGGCGACAATTTCATTCAACCTGGCGCCCGGAGTTTCGCTGGGGCAGGCCACCGATGTGATCGAGCGGGCAGAACGGTCCATCAACTTCCCGGCGACGATTCATGCCAGCTTTCAGGGAACCGCGGCCGCATTCCAGGAGTCGCTTGCCAACGAGCCGATTCTGATTCTGACCGCACTGGCGGCGGTGTACATCGTTCTTGGCATTCTCTACGAGAGCTACATACACCCCATCACCATTCTCTCCACCCTTCCCTCGGCCGGTGTGGGCGCGCTACTCGCCCTGCTGCTTACCGGCAATCAACTGGATGTCATTGGCCTGATCGGCATCATCCTGCTGATCGGAATCGTGAAGAAGAACGCCATCATGATGATCGATTTCGCGCTGGATGCCGAGCGCCGGGAGGGAAAATCGCCGCTCGATGCGATTCATGAGGCGTGCCTGCTGCGCTTCCGGCCGATCATGATGACAACCATGGCGGCGTTGCTGGGCGGTTTACCGCTGGCGCTGGGCACCGGCACCGGCTCGGAGCTTCGGCGGCCTCTCGGCATTACCATCGTGGGGGGGCTGATCCTCAGTCAGGCTCTCACCCTGTTCACCACTCCTGTGGTCTATCTCTACATGGACCGCCTGCGCCTGCGCTCCCAGCGCAAGGCCCTGCCGGTTCCATCCACGGCGCCCGGACACAGCTCAGCTGACTAGCGAAGTGCTCCTTACCCCGAACGTAATAGCCCTTTCGTCAGTTGCTCGCTGACCGAACGGTGAGACAGAGTATCACTTTGGTACTGTCTGGCTTGCTGAGCCTTCCTCTCTTCATGAAGTCTGCGATCAAGTTCGCGCTGTGCGCTGTGTCGCTGGGCCTAAGTTGCATCGCGGCCGCTGAAAGCAACTATCAGGTCGTTACAGTGACAGACGGCGGAACAATTTCGGGCACCGTCAGGTGGTCGGGAGCAATGCCTCACCGGACGACGGTTGCGATCACGAAAGATGTTCCGGTCTGCGATCCGGAGTCCCACAAGACCCGCGACCTGGAGCGGCTGATCGTGGGAGAGCAGGGCGGAGTGGCGAATACAGTGGTGTTTCTGAAGGAGATCTCTGCCGGAAAAGCCTTCGATCTGCCCGAGTCCCGGCGCTTCCTAAACCAGAAGGAGTGCCGTTACGAACCCCACATACTCCTGGTTCCGCAAGGCGAGACCCTGCGAATGAAAAGCTCCGACGCGACCCTGCACACCGTGCATATGGATGGCGCGGCGACTTACAACCTGCCGTTTCCGTTTCCCAACCAGGTCATTACCCGCGAGATGACAAACTCCGGACTGGTGAACGTTCGGTGCAGTGGCGGCCACGTCTGGATGAATGCCGAGATGATGGTCGTGCCCCACCCTTATTTTGCGGTAACGGATGAAAGTGGCAACTTTACGCTGACGGAAGTGCCTCGCGGCGAATACGAGATTGCGGCCTGGCACGAAGGCTGGCATCTGATGCGTGAGGAGCAGGCCTTTGATGTTCTTACCGGGCGCAAGATCTCCCGTCCCGTTTTTTCCGAACCCGTGGTTTCCGAAAAACATGTCAGCGTGTGGCAGAATGGCACCGCGACAGTAAACTTCTCACTCTCGGAAAAATAACACCCGCCTTTGGCATCCCACGTCATCGACTCCTGGCGTCAGTATTAATGTTTCTGGTCATCAGGTATTCGCTGTATTGCGACTTGGCGTGACTCTAATCCAAAATTAGGACGATCTGTTGTAGCTTGACTCGTTTTGCTGCCTAGGTCAACTTTTCGGGGTTTATTGGGTTTTGCTGAATTTCCCGTCTGCAAGCCGCGCCACGCGTCGATCGCAAATATTGAGACAGATGCCCGTTCGAATCCTCATCGCTGACGACGACCTCGCTATCCGCCGCCTCCTGCGCCGGATCGTCGAAGAGCATTCCGACTGGCAGGTTTGCGGAGAAGCCATCAATGGGGCTGATGCCGTCTCCCAAACAGAGCGGCTTGCGCCGGATGTGGTGATCCTCGACCTGGCCATGCCGCAGATGAACGGCCTGCAGGCTGCGAGACGGATCTTCAAGACATCTCCCCTTGCCCATATGCTTCTGCTGACAGTGCAGGAAGTGTCTCCGGAACTCCTGCAGGAGGCCCGCAACGCCGGATTCCAGGGCGTCGTGTCCAAGAGTCGCGGCGTCGAAGTAGTCAAGGGAATTGAATGCCTTCTCAGTGAAGAGGGCTTCTTCACCTCGCCCGGTCGCGATCTATCGGCAAGCTGATCGCGACGTCACGTCCGCTTCCCTGCCGCAGTGTTCCCCTCTTCCCGCTGCCAGCCCTCCAAAAGCCGCGGTTGACGGCCTCTCCGCGCCTGTTTGCCAGGGTCTGCCGGGCAACGAGGCCTTCGCCGTATGGCATCGAAAAGCTGTTTTCAGCCCTTTGACAAGGGGTACGGGAGGACGTGGGCCGAATGCCACGGCGAACTTTGACGGGCCGGGAAGTTTGTCTCTTGTCGTTGCTGTTCCTGATCGGCTGCGGAGGAGGTTCGATGACCTCGCCCGGCCCGGTTCAACTCAAAGTCAAAACCCTGGGTGACGGATCAGGCACCGTCGCCAGCGCACCCGCAGGCATCAACTGCGGTAAAGAGTGTGACGGGGAATTCGACTCCGGCACGCCGGTCACCCTGACAGCCACTCCCGCTTCGGGGTCGACATTCGTCGGTTGGGCAGGAGCGTGCACGGGGACGGGAAAGTGTCAGCTCACTCTGAACCAGAGCATGTCCGTCACCGCCAGGTTCACTGCGCTCCCGGTGCTGACCGTGAAAGTCTCTGGAACGGGCACGGTCACCAGCAGTCCCTCCGGAGTCAACTGCGGGTCGGACTGCAAAGCCCCCTTCAAGCCGGGAACACAGGTGACTCTCACCGCTCACGCCGGGGCAAACTCCACATTCTCCACCTGGGGGGGAGCATGCACGGGCAGGGGGGGCTCTTGTGTGGTCACCGTGAACGATGACATCGAAGTCTCAGCCACCTTTTCCTCTGCTTCCCCAACCGTGACCGTGACTCTGGCCGGTAGCGGAACAGGGACGGTTACCAGCAATCCAGCAGGAATCAGTTGTCCGCCGAGCTGCAGCGCCGCTTTCCAGAGCGGCACTCAGGTTACGCTCACACCTGTTGCGGCTGCCGGATCGGTCTTTGCGGGCTGGACCGGAGCTTGCAGCGGCTCAGGCAATTGCCGGCTCAACTTGACCGCAGATGCCGCGGCCACGGCCACCTTCAATCTGGGCCAGGGTCTCAATCTGCTCAACCACATTATTTTCCTGGCGCAAGAGAACCGTTCTCTCGACCACTACTTTGGCCAGCTGCGCAGATACTGGAAGGACAACGGGTATCCGGATCAATCCTTCGACGGGCTTCCGCAATTCAATCCCATGACCGGTGACCCGCCGCTGTACGGACCTCCGCCCACAAATCCGGGCTGCGACCCGAATGCGCCGCCCCCCAGCGACTGCTCTTTCGATCCCGGCAATCCGGTTACGTCTTACCACCTGATCACGCAGTGTATCGAAAATCCCAGCCCATCCTGGAACGAAAGCCATGTGGATTGGGACTACAGCGATCCCACGGGAAATAATCCGGCAACGATGGATGGGTTTGTCTGGACCGCGGGCCATGACTCGAGAAACGAAGGCTACTTCGACGTGAATGGGGCGCGGGTGATGGGCTACTACGATGGCGGAAACCCCGCTGACCCCAACGATCCCGGAGACCTGAACTACTACTATTTCATGGCGTCGAACTTCGCCACCTCAGATCGCACTTTCAATCCGGCGATGACCAGGACGCATCCGAACCGCGAGTATCTCATCGCCGCAACCTCCCAGGGCGATGCCTACCCCGTGGGTTCCAATGACAATGACAAAGCCCTTCTGACCGCGACCACGATTTTTCAGGAACTGCAGGATCAGGGCATCAGTTGGAAGATCTATGTGAACCCTGCGGGCAGCAATTGCTCGGGCCCGCCTTACAATCCTAAGTGCCTGTTGACTCTGAGTTTCGTGCAATATTTCGCCTGGGGCCAGACCATCCCCACACAATATCCGAATAATATCGGGACCATCGGCACATCCACATCGGACTTCGAGCAGGATGTGGCCAATGGCACCCTGCCCCAGGTCGTACAGATCGAACCGGCCTCGACGGCGGGCCTCGACGAGCATCCCTCCGATTCCGACAAGTATCCGAGCAATATTCAGTTGGGAGCGGCTTACGTCTCCAGGATCATCAACCAGCTCATGCTGAGCCAGTACTGGAAGGACTCGGCCTTCATTCTGACCTTCGACGAGTTTGGCGGCCTCTATGATCACGTGCCGCCGCTGCCAGCGGTGAGTCCCGACGGCATTCAACCCAAGGACCTTTACCCAGGAGATGTCTGTACGGAGAGCGGCGGTCCGACCTGCGACTTTACCTACACAGGATACCGGGTGCCGCTGATTGTGATCTCTCCCTATGCCAGAAAGAATTACGTCTCACACACGCCTATGGACCTGACGGCGATTCTGAGGCTGATTGAAAAACGTTTCGGTGTGAGTGCCCTGACCGCGCGCGATGCCGCGCAGATCGACATGACCGAGTACTTCGACTTCGACCATCCGGCGTGGGTAACCCCGCCCACGCCGCCGGCGCAGAACACCCATGGAGCATGCTATCTCGACAAGTTGCCGTGAAAGGCGGCGCCGATTTACCGCTTCCTCGAAATCAGCCCCAGAATTCGGCTGGCGAGCTCGTCGGAAAAGCCGAACTGGGCCTTGGCCCTGGAATAGAGATCGACAGCCTGCTTGTCCATCCAGATGAGCGCGGACTGAATGAATCCATCCCCGGGCCGGGAGCGGTAGTCGGTGGAGCGAGTTGATGGCCTGACGTCGGTGTCCACGGTGTAGTAATAGAGGGCCAGGCTCTTGCGCGAGATCGAAGGCGGGCAGGTGAGCGGATCCGCAAATCCGTGCAACGACCGCTCGTCGGTATTGAAGATCAGGGCGTGATTGAGGAAGGGCGGATAGCTGGCCGCGCAGCGTTTCATGCCCGTCTCCCACAGTTCGATCGCGCCGCCCCACTCCCTTTTCCATGTCGGATTCAAGTACAGGATCAAATTGACCCGCCGCCGCCAATTCTTGTGGTAGTGGTGATGCGAGAAGTCGGTGTGAATGTTGAGAAAACCATCACGACCCGCCTGGTGCAGCCCGCCACCTTCAAGGCTGGTGTCCGGAATCAGGCCGGGGATTCCGGTAAGCGCAGCGAGAAAGCTCACAAAACACGGAGAATTTAGTTCGTCGGTTAATTCGCCCAGTTGCGGCGGAAAGAGCTCCCGTTTCGCCATTCCCTGCTTGTTTTCGTTGTGATGCTTGTACTGCGTCCAGGCCAGGGTATCGGGTGCGGGGAATTCACCAGCCAGGGAGCGAGCCAGCCCGGCCTCCAGGAAGTTCTCCAACAGAATATGCGGTACCGGATCGTTCTCTTTGTACCGCCGGGCCAATGCCGGCAGCTGCGAACTCCATTTCGAATAAGGAAACAACGGAATTGCTTTTACCGCCGCTGGCACCGAGGACATTTACTATTCCCTTCTTACGAGACTGCGATGTCTGCAACCGCAAACCGAGCGCTGAGGGGCTTTGCCCTCAACCAACCTATCTGATTCCTGATTCGGGGCCGACGAATCCGACTGTAACCGGGAGACCGAACGCTGGCGTCATGTGTAACGATTTTATCAAGGAACCGCGGCTCGGACGGCGCGCGTGTTTCTAAAGCCGGCACACTCGCGCGGCCGCGTTCTGGTACGGGCAGTCCAGGTCACGCGTGGTTGCAGGTTGTTGGAGAACGATCCAGCTCACTCCGTATTGGACCTTCAGCCGCTCAAAATCCGCGGTTTGAAAATTTTTCCAACCGCGCAGGGCATCCACCTGATCCAGCCATTGGTCTGCGAGAGTGGGAAACATGCTCACCGCCCCGCTGTCTTTCACCACGTCGGCAAGGCGGCTGCGTTGCGCCGTGGCGCGAAAACCAAATTCGTCTTCGCCGGCGATTTCCATGTAATAAGGATCCAGAGCGAAAAGGGCATCCGCGGGCGTGTGGCCGCGAATCCAGAGGAAGGACTGCGCCCACGAGTTTTGCGGGCTGCGTCCGGGCCATTCCAAGTGGGCGCTGTTGGGGAAGAGCGCGCGCTGTGCCAGAAACATTCCCGCACAGAGAGGAACAAAAAGCGCTAGCCATCGAGTAACTCGATTTTTCAGAACATAATCCCCCAGCAATCCCCCACTGCAAAGCAGAAAGAGAATGTAGAACAGGTGGAGGCTGCGCATGGGTTGCAACCGGGCCAGGCTTTCAAAACGCGCCCAGGACAAAACTACCGCCGCCGCCACGCAGGCCAGTTCGAGGATAATCAGCGTGCGGCAGAGAAGATCGAGGTTTGCAGATTTCCGCTGGCGCGCCAGCCTGCTGAATGTCCAAAATAGAAGGAGAGGCCCCGCCACGCCCAGCCATTCATACCAGCGCCAGCGCAGCAGGTAGTGATACGAGTGCAGGAGCGCGACCTGGTGGTACGCGGGCGGAGGCGGCTGCAAAGAAATACCGAATGGGAGAACCAGGCCGAGAAGAGCGAGATCACGCCGGAGATCCAATTGCCTCAGGCAAGTCAATCCAGCGCAACCGGCAAAACCGAAAACCGCCATCAGGGGATGGACGGCAGCGGCCAGGCACAGAACTAGAGCGGCGCTCAGATACTTGTTATCAAGAATGAAGGCAATCGCCAGCACGCCGGCAAAGGCAGTGAGGTTCCGTGGGTTGGTGTACTGATCCATGATGTAGAGCGCGGTCCCCGCGACCGGAAGAGTCAAGAGCGCCGCAACCAGCGCGACGCCCGCCCAGCGCGACATGCGTTCGGTAAACAGCTTGCCGCTCAACTGCCAGCACGCCAGCAAGAGGAGAAAGACGGCGAGCAGCTGCCAGACCAACAGCACCGCCTCCAGTGGCAGGTGACTCCACCGGACTGAAGCGGCGACCAGATTCGGAAACAGCGTCAGGTGCGCGTGTGATTCGAAAAACAAGGTATTGGTGGGAAAGAGTTCAGGGTGCAGAATCCTCTCGACGCCCGGCAGATAGATCTCGGCGTCCTCCACCATGGGGTGGTAACCCTGCACCAGCATTGCGCCCAGGGTAAGCGCGAGCAGCAGACCAATATCCTTCGCCTTCAAGAGGCCGGCTCCGCCATCGCCGGGCCAGGCCGGGTCATGCTATAACGCCTGCAATAAGACACGTCTAGAGACTAGCAGAACGAAGGTCAAGCCCTCAGCAGTCACCGCGGGCATAAGGCTCGCGGTTTACTGCACCTTCATCGTCACGCTGAGGTTGTGACTGAGGTTGCCACTAACCCCCTGGACCGTGATCTTGTATGTGCCACGTGGGGTTGCATCCTGCGTCGAATGTGTGTTGTTGCTGCTACTGCTGCCTCCACCACACCCGGGCAGAGCGACCAAGAACAGACAGAGCGTGAGCAACAGCGCCTTCCGCCGCCGACGGTCCGGCGCCACGAGCAGGAGCAAGCCGCCGAACAAAGCGCCCACGAGGCTGATGCTGGTCGCCAACACACGGCGCTGGCCGGGGGCAAGAAGCGCTGCCGTTGGGGCGGTGGTCTTGATGGTCAGCGTCGTCTCGCTGGATCCGGTTACCGTCGCCGGACTAAAGCTGCAGCTCGCCCCGGTCGGCAGGCCGGTACAGTTGAAAGTGACACTTCCCAAAAATCCGTCGATGTCGATGACGTTCACTGCCAGCGAGCCCTTCTCCCCCGCTGTCAGGACAAAGTTTGAAGTGTTGCTATCGAGGCTGAAATCCTTCGTGCCCCCCGAAGTCGAACCCGTGTAATTCGCATCGCCGCCGTATACTCCCTTGAAGCCCTTGCTTGGCAGCCGGCCTATCTTGATGTCTGCCGCGGCGGACGCCCCGCTGATCACCTCGCCGGTAAAGCGATTGACCACGGGCGATTGCGTCTGTGTAAGGTTTCCGCCATTTTGCTCTGCGCCGTCCACATAGAACTTAACGTATCCCGTCGGTGGCTCTCCCCCGCTGTTGGTCTTCACCGTGGCAATCAAATCGAGCCCATTGAGCTCGATGGTTGTTGATGTTGACGCCTTCGTGATGCTGAAACCAACCGGCGAGGACGTGCTGCTATTAAAGCTGCGGTCTCCGAGGTAATTCGCAGTAACCGAATGCGCACCCGCCACGAACTTGTAATATCCGTACGGCGTGCCAGTGCTGCCCTCACTGTTGAGGTTGTACGGACCGCCCCCGACCAACCCTGCGCCATCCATGAAATTGACGGTTCCGGTCGGGATCCCGTATCCGGACTGGCTCCCGACATTAGCCCAGAAATGAACAAATGAGCCATAAGGCCCACTGACGAATGGCGAGTAGTGGCCGTTCTTGTCCGGTGGACCGAGAACTGCCAGGGCGGTATTGCTGCCTTCCGGATTGACCTTCAACAGGGCCGACGGGGAAGATATGCTGGCACCAAAGGTGTGATCACCGCCGTAGCTGGCCCAAACGTTGTATTGCCCGCCAGGCAAGGCGTTGATTGGCCCGGAATATTCTCCCGAGGTCAACGGAAACGGGCCCACGCCCTGCCCGTACGAGGTGATAATCGCGACGCTTCCGGTTGGCGTTCCACCGCTGCCGGCCACCGTAATATCGGCACTGACGGCCTGGCCGTGGGTGATAGTAGTAGGGGTCAAGTTCACGATCGTGGTGGTAGTCGGCGTGAACTTGATCGACGTCCACTTCTGGACGAGATTCGCGATATTGACCGATCCCAGCCCCGTGGCCAGATCGTAGCCTACCGTGCTTTGATATTGGGCGCCCGGTTTCCCGTAGTTCTGTTCTCCGGGAACGGCGTTGTTCCCCACGGTCACATCGTTGAAGATGCAGGTTGAACCCGGCAACTTGCTGGTGTTGGACCCGTTACACTTGGTGAAAGTCTCAGTCGCTGCCAGGCGGTAGAGCACATGGTTGGCCTGTCCCTGCGCCGATCCCGTTTCCCTGACTACCATACTCATGATTCCCGCAAACGCCGGCGCCGACGCCGAGGTTCCGCCCACCAGATAGATGAAGAAATTCCCATTCGCATCCGGCACACACGAGTCCTCCAGGCACACCAGATAGGCGTCGTGGCTGGAAGCGCTGAGCGAGACGTCCGGCACATCACGCTTGCCGTCGTTGGGGATTCCCCTCACTCCGACTTGCCACGAAGGTTTGTCGAAGAAAATACTGGCGCCGCCCCCGCCCGCGGCAATGTTGGCGGACGATCCGCACTGGTCCACGGTACAGCTCTCATTCCACACATTTTCGGGGATATAAGACTTGGCGGACTCATAGCCAACCCCGTTCTGTGAACTCCAGTACTGGTTGTCGTGACCGTCCTCGTTAAATTCGGTCCCCCCCACCGCAACCGTGTATGGAGTGGAAGCCAATATATTCACCGAGACCGGATAGTGCGCCACTTCTTCGGCATTGGCATTATCGCAGCCCTCGGCGCCGGAATCGCCGCTGGAAACGATGTAGGTGATTCCCTCCGCCGCAGCCTGCTCGGCCAGAGCGGAGACACCCTGCGCGGCGGCGCTGGTATAGGCCAACTCGCAGGAGCCGAAGCTCTCCGTCATTACCGGACTCATGTCATTGTCAATAATGTATAACTCGGAAAGATCGACGCCATCCGTCGTATTGGTTGTCGCAGACACAACCAGAGTCACCTCATCCACGAACGGATTCGCCGCACTGGCCCAGGTCACATCCAATGTGGCCTCTACCTCCTCCCCTCCCCCCAGATCGCCCGGGTCGGGCCCATTCAGCGTCACATCGACATAAACCGGTATACGAAAAATATTGCCAAACTCTCTTGGGTCCGCGCCCCCTTTCCAAAGGTTGCTTCGGCCCACCACCGCGATAAGTCTGCCACCTGTTTCAAGTGTGTTGTGGTAAATCTTGGCGAAATCCGCCGGACCCAGCGCATGTACGGGAGGATTGCTGTTGAAGGTGACCTGCGGAGGCTCGCCCACCAGCCGGGCTGCCAGTTTCTCACCCTTGAACTGCAGCATCGGCTTTTTCAGGAAATTGTGCAGCGTGTGCACTCCGGCGACGACTGGGGTCAGGGCTGTGGGAATCTGAGGGTCGCTTGCATTCGCCCAGTGTTCTGCTCCATCCACCACGAACTTGTGAATCGCAGTGTGGAACGTCTCCTTCACCTGCGCGGCCGAACCAGAGAACTCGATCATGGTGCGGCCCTGGGCCACACTACCGATGGAAAATCCGTGAGACCGCAGCCAGCCGGTGACAGTTTTTATGTCCTGATCGGCGGGGCCAAACTGTTTTCCAAACTGCTCCGGCGTCAGCCACTTGTGATACTTGGGCGAGTTGCCGTCCTGTTGGTCCTCAAGCAGCATATCCAGAGCGCTCTGCTGCTCAGGGCTGCGCTTCAGCACCAGCAGCATGCGTTCCATGGGCAGATCGCCCGGAGCTTCGCCGCGGTCATATCGTGGGAGAGCCAGCCTGTGAGTGTTGCCCTTCAACACCGTGAGGACAGATTCGTTAATGGGCTGGACTATGCGAGGTTGAACACGCGACTGCCCGGCGGAGATACCGAGGCCATAGACTCCCAGGAACAGGCACAACATCGCGGAATGCCGAAGAGGCGCGGCAGCAGACAGCTTCATGGAGTTCTCCCCAAGACTCTAAGAGATGTGCCGAACCGAGCCGACCGCTGCCCCCTATGGCGCGAACGCCCCAGCGATTGGAGGTCATGGACGAGAGCTGCGCCAAGACCTCATCGGCGTGTGCCGAGCCTGAATCGGCTAGGCCGCAAATCATACAACGTGCCGACCAACTCGGAAAGGCCTTTAATCCCGGTGAGAACCGTCTGGGTAAAGCTTGGAGAGGAAATGAGGGGCCGTGCATCAACACAAATAAGAAGCGCCCCAGACTCTTTCGAGTCGTGGGACGCCCGAACAGCCCTCCCCCAGAACTGCTCAATCACAAGGTATGTCCTGGCATCCTTCCTGTAAATCCCACGTTCGTGCCAGTGAGTCCCACGAAATAGCCATGCCGGGTCGAACTCTCGAGCTCCGCCGGAGGCCTGGGTAACCTCGCGTTTGCGCCTGTCACAGTTCCCATACTGAAAAACGAAATCCGGGCGAAACCGCCGTTGCATCAAGGGTTTGCACCCTATTGCATGGAGCATTGCCGATGCCTGGCGGGTTACTGGCGTAATCGAAGGAGGGGCAATTGCGATTGACGATTTTGGTCATGATCCTTAGATTCGCGGCAGGGGGTTGTATGAAGGACATTCACGAGGTCCTGCGGCGCAAACAGGCCCGGTACGCACAGCTCGGCAAGCAGATTGAAGCTTTGCAACAGGCAGCGGAGAAACTGCGCGAAGTGGCCCCTTTGCTGGCGGAGAATGATGAGGACGATACTACAATCCTGACGGAAATGGATGAGCAGCCCAACACCGCTGCCAAGGCTGCCGCGGCATCTGCGGGAACATCCGCTACCCCGGCGAAGCCGCGAGTCGCTCCCCGCTGGCCGTAATAACCGGCCAGGTCTCGGTAAACACACCTATGACGTTTCAGGCGCTCTTGGTTTCCAAAGACGAAGAAGCGGCCGAGGTGCTCACCTCGGTGCTCTCCGGCTTTGGCGTGGCCGCGGCGCCCTGTTCATACTCCGAGGCGATGGGTAGGGTCACCGATCAGAAATTCGACGCCCTGATTGTCGACTTCGATGATCCCCACAGCGCGGCGCTGATCTTGCGCAACGCCAGCCAGTCTTCCTCCGGCGGTAACGCCGTAACCGTGGCATTGCTGAGCGACCGGCTGAAGGTCCGCAACGCGTTGGACGCGGGCGCGAACTTCGTCCTCTACAAGCCCATCTCGCCGGAACACGCCGAAGCCGGTTTGCGGGCAGCTACCGCTCTCATCAAGCGCGAGCGTCGCCGTTCCTACCGGGTTGCGGTTCAGGTCCCCATCCAACTGCGGGTGGATGATGGCGGCCAGATCGAAGGCATACTCCTCGACCTGAGCGAAGATGGAATGGATGTGCTGGCGGCCCAGCCACTGTCTCCGTCGACACTTCTTACCGCCTGCTTCACCATGCCTGATGGCGCCATGACCGTCGAGGCGCGGGGTGAGGTGGCGCGGGCCAACTCCAACGGCGAATCGGGCGTGCGTTTTCTGGACTTGCCCGAGAACCTGCGAAACACGCTGAAAACCTGGGTGGCCGCCAATGCGCCCGAACTGCCGCCGCAAGATCCCGAACCCGTCGAGCACTGCAAGCTTAGCGACCTGAGTCTGGGCGGATGTTACGTCGAAACCGAATCGCCGTTTCCCGAGCGATCCGGCGTGACGCTCTGCCTGAAAGCCGAGGGCATGGAAGTCCAGGCCGAAGGCGTGGTTCGAGTGATGCATCCGGCCTTCGGCATGGGAATCGAATTTGCTTCCCGCACCGCTGAAGACCACGATCACGTGACCCACTTTATCGAATTTCTCACCAGTCGCCCGGGGACCACTCCGGAATTGCTCATTACTCCGCGAGCGCTGACCGCGATGGACGCAGCCCCGGAGGGAGCGCCCAGCGAAGAGATCGACGATCCCCTGCTCGAACTGCTGCGCAATCATGAGTCATACGGCCAGGATGATTTTCTTCAGGAACTGCGCAAGCAGCGCGGATCGGAAGAGGTCGCGCCCGCCTAGCCCAGCCGCATGTCCCCTCACGCAATTCCCAGCACCTGGTTGAAAAACCCCACCAGGTACTTCCACACCAGGTAGTAGGCGATCGAACCGCACACGTATGCGAGGGCAAGAGCCGCATAAGGCACGGTGAGGGCCTGAAAATAAATCGCCCCGCCGGGTTCCAGGGTGAGAATGCCCAGCGCCCGGCCAAGAAGATATCCGAGCGGAACCAGCAGCAGCGGAAGCGTGGCCCCGTGAAAGCCGATGGGCAGATGCCGGCGCGGACGCAGCCACAGGTAAAACATATTCCACACTCCAAACAGGCTGGGCACGAGTCCCATAGGAAAGATGATGGCCCGTTCGATCGGTATCGGAATATGGCAGGCATAGCGGGCAATGACAAACCCGCTGAGGACCACCAGCAACACAAGCGTAGGCACAACAATGCCGGCCATATAGGCGCGAAGATAAGGATGACTATTCATAAGTTCCTCCGACTACAGGTGATAAAGCAGTACGGGAATTCCCTTTGGCGCAAATAACAGCCACAGCGCCAGCAGGGCCAGCAATGCCCAGTCAAACCAGGGCACGTTCGTTGACGCCTGCTCCAGCCGCTGCAGCATCCTGGGCCAGAGGTCGCGGTTCAGTTGCGAGTGATTCCTCCCCAGCCCCTCCTGCAACAAACGTTGCAGGTCTTCATGGTTCGATTGCTTCATGGTTTCAGACCCCACTTCTCCAGATCGCTGCGCAGCCGCCGCACCGCGCGAAACACTCTGACTTTGACCGCAGCCGTCGAAATACCCAGCGCCTCGGCGATCTCCTTATGCGATTGCTTCTCGACCAGGGCCAGCATCGCAACGATCTGCAGCTTCACCGGGAGCCGTTGAAATGCCCGCTCCACGGACTCGCGAAGCTGCCGCTGCAGCGCCGGATCCGCAGCCTCCCGGCCCGGCAGGTTCTCCGGCAGCGCCGACTCCAACTGCCTGCTCCTGATCCGCCGGCTCTTCAGGCAATCCAACGCCACGTTGGTGGCGATCCGCCGGGCCCAGGCTCCGAAGCTGCGCCGGGGATCGAAGCGGGCGTGCGCGCGGTAAATCCGCCAGAAGGTTTCGATGGTCAGATCCTCCGACAGCGCAGGGTCACGCACGATGCGCGCAATCCAGCGGTAAACTTCGCCCTGAAACTGGCGAAACAGGCTCTCGAAGGCGTCCAGGTCCCCGCGCGAGAACTGCTTTAACAGCTCCGGTGGCTGCTCCGCCGCTTCCATGGGCACTATCTATATACGCTTACGGCGTGCACACCGGAAAGGTTACAAGGGATTCCAGGAAATATCTCGGGCGGCATCGCCCCCGCGGGCGCCTCATCCCGATGAACTCTCATCACCCTTTTAAGAGTGCGGGTACGAGGTCTATACTCTCTCTTCGATCTTCGGGGAGAACATCAATGAAGAAATGCATTGCTGTATCCTGCTTCATCGTCCTGGCCGCCATGCTCGCCCAAGCGCAAGCCGCGGACGAGGGGTATCAGATGGCCACGGTTGTTTCCATCGAACAACAAGCCGCCGACGCCCAGCACATGGAGAACGCCGATCGCTACAAGATTTCCATGCGCATGGGAGACACGCTCTACCTCTGCCGCGCCAGCGGCTCCGCCGCGACTTTCATGGACTGGACCAGCGGCAAGGAATTTCCCGCGAAAGAAAACGCCAAAGTATTGCTGGTGAAAAACAAAGACGGCAAGGTCCTCGAACTGACCATTACCGGCAAGAAGAAACCTAAGTAGCACGCGAAAGACAACATTCGGTCATCCTGAGCGGAGCGCGATTTCGCGGAGCGAAATTGCCGCGCCGTCGAAGGATCCCTGCACTTCCCTCCCCGTAACGAACTTCGCAAGGAACTCTGGTGGGAACTTACACGGATTGACGCGGATTAGGGCCTCGGCATCTCCCGCCCCTTGCAAAAGCGCACGGAGCGGGGCACCCGGCAAGAACCAATACTAATGCTTTACAGTACTATCGCGTTGCATTAGTATAGATTCCAGATGATCGCGAGTTTTCGGGACGGCGATACCGAAACATTATGGCTTACAGGCAAAAGCCGCCGTCTTCCGGTTGACTTGCGTCGGAGGGCATTTAGGAAGCTTGCCATGCTTAATGCAGCGGTCGCACTTGATAACTTGACAGTCCCTCCCGGCAATCATTTGGAAGCGCTTCGAGGGACTCGCGCAGGACAGCACAGCATTCGAGTCAACGACCAGTATCGCGTGTGCTTTCGCTGGCAAGATGGAAACGCATTCGATGTGGAGATTGTGGATTATCACCGATAGAGGAGCAACAATGGCGCGGAAGAAGAACCGAGTGTTTGCGGTGCATCCGGGGGAAATTCTCAAGACAGAATTCATGGAACCGATGGGCATCAGCAGTTACGCGCTGGCCAAGGCGCTGCTCTTCCCCGGCATTTATGAAATTGTGCGCGGAGATCGGGCCATCAGCGCTGACACCGCTGTGCGCCTGGGAAAATACTTCGGCTTGCCGGCGCAGTTCTGGCTGAATCTGCAAAATGATTACGACCTGCGAATTGCAGAGGGTAACGGAGCGGGCAAGCGCGTCCGGCCCCGAAACGCAGAACGCGGAGTTGGTGCCAGACATGTGGGAGCGTAGGGGTGCAAAAAACGAATGCCCCGGTAGTCATCCGGGGCTGGTGATGCCAATCGGTACGCTGCCTATCAAACAATTTTATTTTACCAGCTAAGTCAATAGTCGAGCGGCGGGCGGAGGACGACGGACTCGAACCGTAATGGCTGACTAGGCCACTCGACTGTTTGATAGACAGCGTCCAGTACCCACTGGCAACATCCTCCAAACGCAGTCTATTTATAGCGTTGTCGCATTTGGTCGGATCGGGCAGCAAGACCACAAAAGTAGACTTTCCCGAAATGGGATGGCGTTATGTGCAGCAATGGAGTGAATTTTGCGTGGATTTCGCGGGGCGACAAGTCTGCATTACGAAGGTGCGCTTGCTCTTGACGCTGTATTGCACGCGAGAGAAACTGAGATTGAAGGTGCGAACCTGGTGCTCTGTCTTGCTAAGTGTAAGGCGACCGCGAGGTCGCCTTTAGTTTTTGGCTCGTATTCCGAATGCACCCTTAGTACTTTTCATTTTGAGCGGCGCATTAGCCTCGCAATATCTGCTTCAGTTTCTTGCCGACATCTTCGTGGTCAACAAAGTCTCCGCGCTGGGCCGCAGCCAGGCCAACATTCACAGCTTCGACGAAGCGGGTATCGTCTTCCAAATGGCGGCTGATGACTTCTTGCGCCAGTTCGTTGGGATTCAGCCCCTTCTGGGCGGCAATCTGCGCCAGCCGGGCTTCTTTTTCAGGTTGCAGCGGCACTTCCATGGGCACAGTGTAGCACTCTGCCA
>Ga0335080_10000802_pt1 | contig 29611 bp, 17 predicted proteins | sample Lox_Sample_34_FD_206720 | JGI IMG/M metagenome (GOLD analysis project Ga0335080, IMG submission 206720) | Soil microbial communities from Loxahatchee National Wildlife Refuge, Florida, United States - Lox_Sample_3.4 | ecosystem: Environmental > Terrestrial > Soil > Wetlands | place: USA... | reverse complement strand
AGGTGGACCGAACACGGGCGGAGTGAACCAATACTGGGTGATGTACATCATCCCGGTGAACGTAGTGCTGCCTGCGCCGACGACGTCGACGGCGGGAGCTTCGTTCTGCACCAATGGTGGTTCTCCAACCAGTCTGCCGACCACAGTCGGAGCGACCGGCGGCGGACCGATTACCAGCGGTTGCACGAACTACTTCCCGACCGGTGCGCGTTTTGGATTGGATGACGACAACATCATCCTGACTGCTCCGGTTTTGGATGTATCGCAGATGACGAACCCGAACTCGACCAGTTCCGGTTGCACGACGAACACTACTGCTGCGGCGTGCGTGCCGGCGGTTCCTGGCGGCCCATATGCGGGAACGCGCGTAGTGACGGTTCCGAAGGTAGTGGTATACAACGGTGTGGCGATTGGCGGAAACCCGGTCAATATCAGCGGCACGGGCACCGGTTTGGTGAACCTGTCCGATGACAGCCTCACCGGCACACTTACCAGTCTCTCCAGCGCGGGGACGCCCACGGGCACTGATCCTACATTGACCTGCAACCCGACTTGCGCGGCGATCTCGCCAACTCCTACGACCAACCAGATTCCGCCGATCTTCTGGGAGCCGGACAACCTGCGTGGACGCGCCCTGGCCAGCTTTGACGCCCAGGTAGCTCCGATCAACGCAAGTGGATCGGCCGGTTCGATTGGTGGTGTCATCACCCCGATTGACTACCTGGTTGGCCGCATGGTGACCGACACATTCGGCGTGTTCAACGGCAATTTCACTATGTCGACTGCGATCTTCCTGCAGCCGATCATCTTCACCTGTCCCACCGCCGTGCTATTCTCCGGCGCGGCCGGTGTCCCATATTGCGGAACGACGAGCGGTCCATCGGGCTCGGGCGCCCAAGTGGCGGAAACGGCTGTTCTCGGCGTGCTGTCCGGTGTGGCGGCTCCGCCCCAACCGGTTATCGGAACCGCCGGACCTGCCGGCAGCGTGGCTGGCGCTCAGATGCCCGCACGTTTGCATGCGATCGCAACCACCGCCGATCCGGCCACGGTTGGCCAGGGTAAGAACGACCTGGCTCCAAACCTGGCCCAGGATGGAACCCCGCTGCCTCGCATTTTCGTTGGCGACCAGCGTCCGCAACAGGTAATGTTCCGTGAAGGCCTGATATATGTGGCCAGCACGGTTCGCCTGTTCGACAACGTTTCGACGGTCTTCCCGTTCGACAGCGCGACGGTCATGTATAACGTGATCAAGGCGCCGGGTCCGACCTGCGCGCTGAGTCAATTCCCGGCCTTCCCGACGGTTGGCGCCGTAGTGCAGGATCCGTGCCTGAACGCGGCGTTTGGCGGCACTGGCCAAGGCAACCCGTACACTCCGAACGGATCGCGCATTGCGCAGAGCAACGAAGCGATCGAGACCTACTGGTTCAACGGAACCAACGTGCCGGATCCGGGCGGCGACATCAACGGATACGGCTTCTATGCACCAGCATTCGAATCCCCGGCGAACGTGGTGAACGGCAACTCGCTCCCATCCAGCGCCGGAATTTCTCCAATCAATCTGTTCCCATGGCTCGAGAAGCTGTTTGTGGGCAACACGGTGGGCGGACCGGCGACGGTCAACAACACGTTTGCTACGCACTTCCCAAGCGTCTGGGACATCCGCCCCGGTGACGACGGGTACGACTCGAACCTGCCGTATCTGGATCCGGTGACGGGCAACATCATCGTGTCGGATGCGCGGTTGTGCCAGCCGGCGTTCCAGGCTCTGGTAACGACGACTACCGGCAGCCGCGTGCTGGCATCGCTGGCTCCGCTGGCCGCCAACCTTCCGCTGGCGGTAGGACAGGGTGTTAGCGGCACGGGCATTCCGGCTGGTGCGACAGTTGCGGCGATTTGCGTCGCGGCCTGCACATCGCCGGTGGCGGCTCCTGCCAACTCGGTCATTCTGGATGCGACGCACGCGGCGACGGCTACCAACAACCGCATCACCGCTTCGTTTACTGCTCCGCCTCCAGGCGGCGCTTCCGGAACCGCGGGCTGCGCGATGATTCCGTTTGGATTCCGCGGCGGCGCATCGACCGACCCGAATGACGGCAGCTTGTGGATCTATGAACCGTTTGCCAAGTTTCGTCAATCGCAGATCATTGGACCGGGACAGTGGGGGACCACGGTAGCCAACTACCAGCTCGATTTCCCGGCTACCGATCCGTATGGCAACGGCAATGCGTTCTTCGGTGATGTTGGGCCGACCTATTCGGATCCTTTCCGGACGGCGATTAACATAGCGAAGGTTGCCGGTATCTGGACCAACGGCTTTGCGGCTTCGAACTGCACGTCGAGTGGGACCAATCCGCCGGTTACTCCGCCGCCGGTGGGGACATCTTCGGGCGGCACGTCTTCGGGCGCCAGTGTTACCTGCACGAACTTCCAGCCCACCGACCAGGTTACCCGCGCCGAAATGGCGATGTGGGTGGTCCGGTCGCAGATGGATGACCAGCAGGTACTCAACTTCCTGAACGCGACGGGCGGACTGCCGAACACTGGTGGACTCGGCGCCACTTCGTTCGCGGACAACCCGAGCATCCCGCAAGTTGCGGGCTGCCTGCCGACCACCAATCCTCCGCAAGGTGGCGGTACGCAGTTCTGCTCGGCGCAGACGATTGCCAACTACATCGAAACGATGTATCGGCGCGGCTACACCAAGGGCTGCAGCGCGACCAACGATGGACGCCGGAACTACTGCCCGGCTGACCTCGTGACCCGCGGCCAGATGTCGATTTTCCTGATCCGGGCGAAGATGAGCAACGTGTTCCCGACGTCACTGTCGGGTATTTCGGTGGCTCTGTCGGCTGGACCTTCGGCGGGCTTTGCGTCGGCGTATGGAGATGCATTCGGCTTCTTCACGCCCGCGCAGGCCTATTTCACGGATTGCACCGCATCTTCGTGCGGCACGAGCGCCGGCACAGGCGCCAATGGGCCGTATATCTACATTCAGAAGATGCGCGAACTCCGCATCACGAATGGAACCACGGGTACGACCTACTCACCCGACACCATTCTGACGCGACAGGAAATCGCCACATTTGTGGTCAGAGCGTTCCTCCTGTAAATAGAAGATTGACAGACCGGAAAACCGGTCTGTCCTGATTGGAAAGTATGGGGTCCGGCCCGTTGTGGCCGGGCCCTTTTTTATTGTGCGCGGATGCGGGCGAAAATGCTTGACGCAGTTTGTACATTCGCATACTATCAGGGGGATATCGGATACGTATATCTAAAACAGACTCATTGAAATTGCTGCAAATTTCCGCTTGCGAAGGTCAATTTCCGCCGTCCAGCTTCAGGGAGATATGAAATGAACTACAGACTTTGCACTGTAGCCTTAGTGCTCTTGGTGTTGTGCTTTGCGTCTACATCGGCTTCCGCGCAGCCCGGCCTGAAAATATCCCAAATCGACTCTTCCGGCCAGGTCACGCAATCTACTTTTGATCCGTCCGTCATTGGACCATCATCCCGGGCGCCCCGCGCAGGCAAGTATTGGGACGGATTGTCGAGCACGGATTTCTATAACTACACGACGCAGGTTTCGGCTCCGCCCAACCCGCAGATCGGTGTGGGACCGGATGATGTGGTGACCATCGTGAACCGCACCATCGCGCGTTATCCGAACCCGAATGCGGCGGGCGCCTCGCAAGTGACAACACCGTACAGTAACCCGCCGACATCGAAAGCGTTTCTGGACACCTGGATGGGGATTTCGAACCTGGCGGCGGTTTGTCCCACGGTTCCGCGCAGCAATAGCACGTGCATTCTGGATAACGCTTCGATCCGCTACGACCAGATGCAAGGCCGGTTCGTAGTGCTGTTCACGGCGACCGACGTGCCGTCACACATTTCGAATTTCATTCTGGTCGTCTCGCGGTACGCCACGTTCGCGTGTCCGCCGGGTGTGACGCCGTCGAATTGCCCGAACACGTCGGACATGTTCACGAACCCGATCGTGCCGGTGGTGGGCGGCCCCAATACGGGCGGCGTGAACCAATACTGGATGATGTACGTGATCCCGGTGAACGTAGTCGTAATCGCCAATGCCGACATGGGCGGCAATTTCCGGGAGGAGCGGTCGCTGCGGGTCAAACCGCGAGGGCTGTCGACCAGCCCTAGCGCTACCGCTACCGGAAAGTTCTGCATGGCGCCGATTGTAGGCGGCGACCCGACCAGTGCGCCGGCTCCCACGGGCGGCGGTGGATTTACAACGGGACCGGCGGCCGCGGGCCAGTGCACCAATTATTTCCCCACGGCTGCACGCTTCGGATTAGATAACGACAACATTATTTTGACCGCACCGGTTCTGGATGTGAGCCAGGAAACGAACCCGGCGGCTCTAGCGGCGGGATGTACGAACACTACGGCGGCGGGATGCGCACCGACGTTTCCGGGCGGTCCGTACGCCGGCACGCGTGTCGTGACAGTGCCAAAGGTAGTGGTATATAACGGCGTGGCGCTGGGCGGTGATCCCACCAGTATCAGTGGAACCGGCACGGGCCTGGTCAACCTGGCCGACGATTTTGCGACCGTGACGCTAACCGCGACAACCTTTGGCCCATGCTGCTCAACGCAACCGGCTCCGGTCACCCCGATCATTTGGGAACCGGACAACCTTCGCGGCCGCGCCCTGGCGAGCTTCGATTCGCAGGTCGCGCCGATTAACGCCACTGGAACCGCAGGTTCGCTTGGTGGTGTGATCACACCGATCGACTATCTCGTCGGTAAGTTAGTCTTAAATTCGTTTGGCGCCGGGTTCTTTATTCCGGCGATTTTTGTCCAGCCGATCGTGTTCACCTGCCCGACCGCGGCATTGTTCGCAGGCCCGGCGGGGGTCCCGTATTGCGGCACGCCCGCGGGTCCGGGCGCCGGCGGAGGACAGGTGGCGGAAACAGCCGCACTCGGTGTGCTCTCGGGTCCGGGACCGGGTGAGACAGATCTGTTTGCAGGGGGAAACCCTGGCGATCAGTCCCCCTCGCTCCTGTTTGGTTTGGCGCTTACGTCTGATCCCGCCACGGTGGGCCAGGGCAGGAACGACCTGCAGCCGAACCTTGCGCAGGACGGTACACCGCTGCCGCGTCTGTTCGTCGGTGATCAGCGGCCGCAACAGGTGATGTTCCGCGAGGGCCTGCTGTACATGGCCAGCACGGTTCGCCTCTTCGATCTCATCACGCCGTTTGCATTCGATTCCTCGACGGTAATGTACGACGTCCTGAAAGCGCCGGGTCCGACCTGCGCCCTCCCGCAAACGCCGGCCTTCCCGGCGATTGCCGGCGTAGTGCAGGATCCGTGCCTGAACTCGACGTTTGGCGGCACTGGCCAGGGCAATCCGTACACGCCCAACGGGTCGCGCATTCCGCAAGTGAACGAAGCGCTCGAGACCCACTGGTACAACGGAACCAACGTGCCCGATCCGTCGGGCAATATCAACGGGTACGGATTCTATGCGCCTGCATTCGATTCGCCGGCGAATGTGGTGAACGGCGCCTCGCTGCCTTCCAGCGCCGGCATTTCTCCGATCAACCTGTTCCCGTGGCTCGAGAAGCTGTTCGTGGGGAATACGGTAGGTGGACCGGCGACGGTGAACAACACATTCGCCACGCATTTCCCGAGCTTCTGGGATGTGCGGCCGGGCGACGACGGCTATGACACGACATTGCCGTACCTGGATCCATTCACGGGTCAGATCATCACTTCCGATCCGCGCTTGTGCCAGCCGCAGTTCAGCGCGCTGGTCACGACGACGTCAGGAAGCCGTGTGCTCTCCAGCCTTGCTCCGCTGGCCAGCACGCTGCCCTTAGCCGTGGGTCAGATGGTGACCGGAACGGGTATTCCCGGCGGCGCGACGGTATCGGCCATTTGTATTGCGGCCTGCACAACCCCGGTATCCGCGCCGGCCAATTCGGTAATTATCAGCATCGCCGCGACGGCCACTAACAACCGGACTCCGGCGACATTCTTCGCGCCGCCGCCGGGTGGCGCAGCAGGCCAGCCATCATGCGCCATGGTTCCGTTCGGCTTCCGCGCGGGTGCTTCCACCGATCCGAACGATGGCAGCTTGTGGGTCTATGGCCCATTCGCTAAATCCCGCATCTCCTCGCTCATCGGACCCGGCCAGTGGGGGACCACGGTCGCCAATTACCAGCTCGATTTCCCGGCCACCGATCCGTACGGCAATGGCAACGCCTATTTCGGCGATGTGGGGCCGACGTATCCGGACCCGTTCCGCACGGCGATTAATATCGCCAAGAACTCGGGCCTGTTCACGCAAGGTTTCGCGGCGGCCACGTGTTCGACAACGGGGGTAAATCCTCCGATCACTCCGCCGCCTGTGGGGACGTCTTCGGGTGGCACGGGTGCGGGCGCGGCTCAGGTCTGCACGAACTTCCAACCCACCGATCAGGTCACGCGCGCGGAAATGGCGATGTGGGTGATCCGTGCACAGATGGACGATGTGCAGGTGATCAACTTCCTGAACGCCACCGGCGGTCTGCCGAACATAAGCGGACTCGGCGCCACTTCGTTCGCCGACAACCCGAACATTCCGGCCGTTCCGGGATGCCCGCTTGCGACCAATCCGCCGCAAGGTTCGGGCACGCAATTCTGCTCGGCGCAGACGATTGCCAACTACATCGAAGCGATGTATCGGCGCGGCTACACCAAGGGCTGCAGCACGACCAGCGACAACCGGCGGAACTACTGCCCGGCTGACCTCGTGACCCGCGGCCAGATGTCGATCTTCCTGATCCGGGCGAAGATGAGCAACGTGTTCCCGACGTCACTGTCTGGAATTCCGGTGGCTCTGTCGGCTGGACCGTCGCAGGGCTTTGCGTCAGCGTATGGAGATGCGTTCGGCTTCTTTACGCCCGCGCAGGCCTACTTCTCGGATTGCACCGCGTCTTCGTGCGGCGCGAGCGCCGGCGCTGGCGCCAATGGGCCGTATATCTACATTCAGAAGATGCGCGAACTCCGCATCACGAATGGAACCACGGGCGCGACTTACTCGCCGGATTCCATCCTGACGCGGCAGGAGATCGCGACCTTTGTTGTAAGAGCGTTCCTCTTATAAGTGGGCGGCTGGTAAATCCTACCGCGGCCGCAACACGAAAGGTCGCATCATCTCATTGTCCTCATGCTCCAGCATGTGACAATGCCATACGTATTTTCCGGGTTCACCGGCAAACGGTACGATGATGCGCGTCAATTGGGCGGGAGGACATATCACCGTGTCCTTCCACCCCTGTTCCTCAGGGGGCGGTTGGATTTCCCGCGCTGGAAACGCCACTTCCTGCGTTCGCTGCCAGCGTTTCAAGTCGAACGATCGCCGACCAAGGATCTGGAAATGCACGGTGTGGAGATGAATCGGATGCGCATCGATCGTCGTGTTCAGGAATTCCCAGATTTCGACGCTGCCGTTTACCGGATCTTCGGTGACCGGATCCATGAAATGCTTCCCGTCGAGCAGCATTCGCTCCATCTGTCCCGCCGCGTTCATGTGCTCCATTAAGGTCAGCCGGCGCGTTTTCTGCGCGGTCTGTTCGGAGAGGCGTTCCACTGATGACAATCGAGCGGGCAACTCGAGGAGAGCCCTCGATTCGGAAAGAGGCCGGGCGACGCGAAACTGCATCACCATGCCGGGGACGGGTGATCCGCCGGAAGGATATGGAGCACGGCCATAGTTCACGAGCGTGAGGCGGCGGCCCTCCCGCCCCCGAAAATCTACAACGACTTCGGCGCGCTCGGCCGGGGCAAGTAATAGGTCGCTCCGAGATACCGGCTCGCGCAGCAAGCCGCCATCCGACGCGATCTGGAAGAGTGGCTGTTCCGGTACGAGCGCCATCTGAAACACCCGCGAATTCGAAGCGTTCAGGAACCTGAAGCGATACTGGCGCGGTTCCACGTCGAGATACGGCGATACGCGACCGTTCACCAGGACATGCGTGCCGAAAAACTCCGGAACCCAGGGCGCATTCGCGTTCGGCCCGACGGGATAGGCAAGTTGGCCCCTAATGTCGAGGATGCGGTCCTGCAGAACCAGCGGAATATCATAGTCACCCGTAGGGAGACCCAGTTGCTGCTCTTCGCGATCGCGAAGGACATATAAGCCGGCGAGACCCATCATGGCGTTCAGCCTGGTGATGCCCATCGCATGGTCGTGATACCACAACGTCGCGGGAAGCTGCCGGTTTGGATAGTAAGTGCGCTGCCGGTTGCCGGGAGTGATCCAATCATCGGGGTATCCATCGTTGTCCGCGGATACGTGCCCACCGTGAAGATGAATCGTGGTGCGTACGTCGGGCACACCGGTTCCGGCGCCATGCAGCGTGTGGTCGATGAACAAACGGTGCCGCTGCGGTAATTGATTGATCCATTCAACCGTGAAAGGCTCATCCCGCACCGCCGATATCGTGGGGCCAGGCGAGACTCCGTTAAATCCCCAGACCACCGTCGGCGGCAGGTCACGGTGCAGTTTCTGCCGGAACTCCGACAACGTCATCTGGCAAACGAGATCGCCGGATTTCGTGCGAACCGGCCGAAGTACAGCTGGCGTCGTCAAACGATCGATGAACGGCTCGAGGCGCACTCCCCAGAGAATGTTGGGCGGCATTTCGTCCGATTGCGCCATTCCAGATCGGCCAAACGCCGCTCCCAAACCCGTGAGCGTGGCCGTGCGGAGCAGATTTCTGCGCGAGCAAAGGACGCGACTCATCGCGATGCCTTGGATTCGTCGCATTTGGGCGCAGATCGCACGGCCCCGGCCGGCCGATGCCGCTGATCCGCGGGCAAAGCTTGCAGACGAGGTTGCAAGGAGGCAAATGCTTCAAGAGCCGGGACCACGGCCAGCTCCAGGCCGTAGTCTGTAGTCCCGGCCAGCAGCTCGGCGTACACTGCTCCGGCATCACAGGGCTGAAGGGCTAACGCGAACGTCTGCTGTCGTCCCCGGCCGCTGGTGACGCCGCCCTGGTGAGTGAGAAAATCCGGCGACTGGGTTGCACCCGTGACGAGTATCCATTTGCCCGTCGTCGAGATTGACCGGCCCTCATTCTCTCCGGTCCCGCCGAACGTAGCGGCATACGATAATCGCCGGCCGCTGTCTGAGAGCCCTGCTATCAGCACTTCGTCGCCGGCAACGCCGGCAACTCGGGTGCGCGCCGAGGCGACGCGGCCTGTGACATAGACGCCGCCAGCCCCGTCGAGCGCGATGCCGTTGAGTTGCGCGCCCGGAAGGAGCGTAGACCACCGCAAACCTGAACCTCCAGGATTCACGACAGATACAAAGCCATATCTCGATGGGCGACCCTCGCCGGCTATATTCAATACCGCGTCGTGCGGATATTCCGAAGAGTCCGCGGTCCCGGTTACGTAAGCATTGCCTTCCTGGTCCACACGAAGCGCGCTTGGCCGGCATCCCACGGTCGAAAGATACGTGGCATAGACCGGTTCGGAGCCGCCCTTGCTCGTGTCGATCAGGACAAGAAAGCCGTGCGGGCCGGAATTACCATTCGCCCGTCCGGCCAAAGCATCAGGCGTGGTCGGGAGACAACCGGTGGTACTGCCGGTAATCCAGGCACGACCTCGATCATCCACGGACAATCCCGTGATTGAGAGGAAGCCGCTGCCGCAGGAACGCACAAGATTGTCATACATCAGGCTGCCGTCGCTCGCATATTTGCGCAACTCGATCTCTGCGTTTACGTGCTGGGCGACGTAGAGGGTTCCGCGGGCGTCCACGGCCATCGCGTCCCCTATATCGGCCTCGATACTTTTGAGGTTGCTGGTGTAGAGTGCAGTGAGATTCACGAAAGCAGCGAGGGGATCGGCGGCGCTTTGAGTCGGGGTTCCAGCGCCGCTGTCCAGCAACCAGCGTAACCGCGCTTTGTTGCTTAATGTCGAGCAGGAGTGCAGGTCAAAGCGCACGAAGGGGTCGCAGAATCCGCCGGCCGCTTCGTGGAAACGCAACCGCGGGCTCTCGGCTACCCCGGCTCCATCGAAGACCACGCGAAGAGCGTGCGCGCCTGCCGAGTAGCCTGCTCTCAGATTGATTTCGACAGAAAGCCGCTCAACGGGCGCGTCAAGCTGATTCCTATAAATCTGGCGACCGTCGATCTCGACCACATAGCCCCGGATTGCGCCACCCTCGGGAGCGTTGGCTTGCGCACTGAGGTGCAGGAACTCCGGCACGTCTTCATCGGCGGGATCGACCGACGGATTGGGATAGCAGATGAACGCGCCTGGAGCCGTGTATCTGACCGCGCACGACGTCTGCGCATGTAACGCAACGGCAAAAGACAATGCCGCCAGGCTGAACGTTATGACTGGTGGTCTCACTCGTTAAAGTCCCACAACCTGTTAACATACAGTGGGACTATAAAAGCCCACTATACTCCAATGAACAGACGAACACACGTCGTGCTCTCGGACCAGCTGGTGAAGGACATCGACAGCATGGTTGGCAGCCGGCAGAGGAGCAGCTTTCTAACGCAGGCGGCCGAGCGCGAACTGATGCGCTTGCGCCAGTTGAAAGCCCTCGACGAACTTGTGGCTTGGAAAGACAAAGATCATCCCGAATTAAGACGCGGGGCCGCGGCGTGGGTGCGGAAACTCCGTAAGGAAAACGAGCGCAGATTTAAAAAGGCAACCGCCCGCTAGATGGCCACATTCCTCCTCGACACAAGCGTCATCATCGACGCCATTAACAACAAGAAAACTCGCCGACAGTTCTTGCGAGGCCTGCTCGAAGCCGGCAACTCCCTCGCGTGTTGCGCTGTCAATGTGGCCGAAATTTGCGCCGGTATGCGGCCGAACGAAGAGGCCTCTACGTTGGCTTTCCTCCGCACCCTGGACTACTACCCCATCGGTTTTTCCGCCTCACGGCTGGCCGGCGAACTCAAAAAGAACTTTAGCAGGAAAGGCGCAACGTTGAGCCTCGCCGATACGCTCATCGCGGCCGTGGCCTTAAATCACCAGCTCTCCCTCATCACCGACAACGTCAAAGATTTTCCGATGGCCGGCCTGTCCCTGTATCCCCTGCCCAACTAAAAGTTTTTCGCAAACTCCAAGATTGGCCCCAGATTGCAGAAAGCGCTAATCGTTGAAAACAAATTTCAAGGTCATTTCACTGGAGACGGGCTGATAGTTTTTGCGCGCGGGCTCGAAGCGCCATAGACGCGCCACTTTGAGCGTGGCTTCCACGAAATAATCGGCTACGTCCTTGCGGGAAACAGCGACGGCTCGAGTCACTTTTCCCGCTTCGTCGATAGTGACCTGCACCTCCACTACACTGGGCGTTTTGAGCTGGGTTTTCAGGACGATCGGGAACCTGGGCTGAGGCTTACTGATGGGTTTCGGCGGGATATAGGTCTGAGTGATGGCGGGTCGGGGCTGCGGCGTCGATAAAACGGCTGTGGTTGGAGTTGTCGGGGCCGGAGCTGTCTGCACCCGAACAGGAGGTTTCTGCACCGGAACAGGAGCTTTCTGGGCCGGAGCTGTTTGGACCTGCGGCGTCGGAGACTTCTGGGTCGGAGCTTGCGGAGGCGGCTCTTGGAAACGCTGTAGAGCCAACGCAGGGATCGACGGATTCTGCGTTGGAATTCCTGTCTCAACAGGGGGATCACTTAAGGCTGGAGTGGGCGTCGCGGCAGAACCGGTCACAACCGGAATTCCCGAAAACGGTTTGGTCGCCTTGGCGAGGAGAACGGGTGCAGGCGGCGGCTCTTCTGGCGGCGAGCCGGAGGGCAAGGCGGGGGAGGTTTTGCGAGCCTTGCTGGGGAGAACCACCATGACCGACTCCGACACGGGCCCGGTCGGCGTGGCTACGGTCAGTTGCATCAAGACCTGATCGGATGACGGTGAATACAGAAGACTCCCATTGTGGACCTGCCAGGCGCCAAGAGGGATCTCGCGGTGGGAACCTCCGTCTTCAATCGAGATCACGCCGGAAGTCGCGGCGGCGATGGCGCTCGATTCGCGACTCCACGTCAACTGCACATCTCCCGTATGCCGCTGAGCCACTAACCCTAAAGTCGGGGTGGGCGGAGCGCTGGGGATTTCGGCATTCGATCCGCCGGGCAATGGCGAAGCAGCGGGCAGCGGAGCAGGATCGGCGGCAGTGCGCCGGACGCGTAGAGCTATCCCCGCAGCGCCTAGCAACGCCCCGATCAATACACATCCAGCGGCTTTGAGGATAAAACGGCTCGGCGTGTTGCTGGGCGGGGCGGATGACGGCGCCACCGGCCCCACAATCGACGCCGGCGCGGGTTCGGGAAGCGCGAGCGGTGGATGTTGGACGGAAACCGCGGCGCGGGAGCGGTTCAACCGGTCGCGTTCCTCCATTGCCAGGAGTGCGGGATCCAAGGCGAATTCCAGGAAAGGAAAATCCGCCATGGAGCCGTCGCTTTTGCGAAAGAAAAACGTCGCGTTCGGAGCGCCAAAACCACCGGACTGAATCAACAGGAAGACCTGATGCGGTTGAGCGAAGAATGCGTCTGCAAGGAACAGGTCGTTGGCGTTCAGGCGAAGGCTTTCTCCCGGCTCGGTCCGATAATAGCCGACCAGGGATTGCTTCCGCGCTTCCGGCAGCGCGGCGAGACTGTCCGGCGCGCTGACATTAGCCAAGGGCTCGAACTCGAGAATCTCGGTCGTGCCATTCAGCGCTCTGCCGAATAAGAGTCCCTCTTGGACAGCCGCCGGGGAATGCTCCACACGATCCTTCAGCCGTTGCGCCACGCTGAGTTCCAAATGCACTTTGACCGGGGAGCCGGGAAACCACCACAGGTAATGATTGGGCGGGGCCACCGGCTGGCAAGTAGCGATGGTGACGGCGTCTCGGGGCATCGGGCGAAGCGATGTGACAAGTGCAAAGCCATCGCCAAAGGCGCATTAGTACCTAACTGCCCGAATAACACTATTTAATCGGGACCTGACCAGAACGCTAAAACTGAGATAGGTTCAAAATTTCTGGAGAATTATCCGAAAGACTTGGGAGCTTCGGTTTCGGGCGGAACGCTTTCTGGTTTGGACGGAAGCCCGAATTTTTCAGCGAGGCGCTTCAACAACGACGGATTGCTGGTTGGGTCGCCGTAGGGGTCGAGGCTCGAAAGCGCGGGTTCCAGCGGCGTCAGGCTGGAAGCGAGGTGGTCGCCGTAAGCTGCGGCTGCAATGGCGCGAGGTTCGGCGGGTTTGGTGAGCGCCAGGTTGACGGCCGCAGCCCGCACATAATTAAAACCGACCAGCGGACAGTCGTCTGCATAAGCCATGAGAAGCGCGCTGTCGCAAATGGAGTTGATCAGGCGCGGAATGCCCTGCGACCATTGAATGACGCCGTGGATGGCGTCCGGCGTAAATGGGGGAGTGTCGTGGCCGCCGGCTTTGGCCCACCGGATGTGAATGTATTGCTGGACTTCGGCGGCGCCTAGCGGGTCGATGTAGAGGCGTAATCCGATCCGCTGTTTGAACTGGCGCAGGTCGTGACGATTGAGCAGGTTGTCCAGTTCCGATTGCCCCAGCAGCAGAATCTGGAGGAATTTTTCGGAGGCGCTTTCGTAATTGCTGAGCAGGCGGATCTCTTCCAATACTTCCAGGCTCAACTTGTGCGCCTCATCGATCACCAGCATCGCGTAGCGGTTTTGATTATGGGTTCGGGCCAGAAACTCCTGAAGTTTCCAGAGACGCTGGGCTTTGCTGGCAGGGATGTCCGGTATATCGAAATCCAAAAGCACGCTTTCCAGAAATTCCGAACCCGTGAGGGTAGGGTTCAAGATGACGCTGGATTCCACGCGGTCGGCTGGTAAGCGGCTGAAGAGGCTATTGATTAACGTGGTTTTACCGGTACCCGCGTCCCCCGTAAGAACGACAAACCCTTTACGTTCGAGGACTGCGTAGGAGAGGCCGGCCAGGGCTTCGCGATGTTTAGGGGGAAGGAAAAGGAAAGACGGATCGGGCGTGAGATTGAACGGGAGCTTTTGAAGTCCAAAGAATTCTTTGTACATGGCGCCAAGAGCGAATTGGAGAACCCAGAAATAGCAGGCCGGATGCCGACACCCGACCGAGGCCTACCATCGAGACATGCACAACTACTGCCATTTGCACGTTGGCCTGGGCAAGTATCTCGCAAAAAATCAAAAAGTACTGGCTGCTCCAGGCCTGTCTAGCCAGGTTCAGCGAGGCCTACGGGCGGCCAGGCGGTACTCTTCAATCCGGCATGCAACCCCAAAGGAGCCGTCGCCTGATTCAGGCTCGACACGCACTACTCGCGCATGGCACTCCAGCGGCAGCGATCGGTCTTTACCCAGGGGATCATGGGTGGGGACCTCCAGGGAACAATACACTCTCTCCCCCAATACAAAGGGCGACGGTGAAAGGCAATAAAATCCGTTGCTGCTCAGATTCTGGGTAATGGTAGTCACTGCCTTTGAGGTGTTTTCCCGAAAAAGAAGAATCGTCCAATGCACTTGTGTGCGGACACGGTTCCTGCGCTCCGAAGGACCATCATCCAAATTGATGGTTTTTCCCACACCAGCGCAAGGTGGAAGTAGCGGTGCTGCCATAGAATTGACCGATGTTTGCGCCCGTTCAGAGGCAATCAATTTGCCACCGACTTGATCCCGGAAATGCGGAGGTTTGACGGATCAGTCGCAACTATTCCAAACGATTTTCCACGCATGAAATTCTGGCTCACTGAATTTTGGCTCACCTGGTTGGAATAGACCGATCATGACTAAGGGCCTATTACTCTCTTCTATCACTTTGGTTCTTGACCCTACGACTAGGTGTTGTATGCTAGGCACTACCTAAGTGTTGTAAAGCTTAGGTGTAAACAATCCCGAGTTGTTGGAATTGGCAACGCACCATGGGTAGAAAACCGGGTTTCTGGAAAGGTTTTCGGTGGTAGCCAATCTCTTCGAACGCAGTACTTAATGAACATAAAGTTGGTCTCGCAGGACGTGGAGTTGTACAAACTCTGCCACGAAATTCTCGGAGGGTTTGCTGGGCGTCGTTGCACGCTTTCCATGCTGTCTCCGGATGAAGCAGGGGTAGATCCCTGTGATTCCGACACTCTCTACATCTGGGATTTTTATCCGGAACTTTCCTTAAAGGTGGGGAACCGGACTCCGTCGAAAAATTTGTTTCTGGTTGACCGCAAAGACGTAGCGCTTTTTCGAAAAAACACCGAGGCCGCTGAGGTTCATATTCTGTTGAAACCGGTCATCCGTACGACTTTGGTGGCTTTTCTGGGATTCGCTATTTCGACAGGCAGCATCTCCATCGACAGTTCGCTCCGCGCCGAGCGCGACCAGATTCTGCAGTGCCTGATTCAAACCAATCTGAAGCTGCAGGAATACGACCATGACCGCACAAATTTTCTGGCTCGCGCGGTCCACGATTTCCACGCGCCCCTGACGGCCTTGGGCGGATACTGCGGCCTGCTACTGAGCGAAGGGCTGGGCCCGCTCCAGGAGGACCAGCGGGAAGTCCTGACGCGCATGAATCACAGTGTCAAGCGCCTCTCGCGCATGGCCTCCGCCATGTTTCAGTTGAGCATCGGGCGCCAGGTGAAAAGACGCCCGGATTTGCGCCCCGGCGATCTTCGCGAGTGCCTGGACCAGGCGATGCATGAAATCGCGCCGTTCGCTGATGAAAAGCACATCTCCATTACCCCGGAACTGGAAGCTCCCGAAGAGGCGCTCTATTTTGATTCCGGCCAGATGGAGCAGGTGCTGATCAATATTCTGGATAACGCCTGCAAGTTCACGCCGAAGTTCGGATCCATCGAAATCCGGGGATATCCCTACTTTTGGGAGAGACGCCGCTCGGGGGCTCCGTTGCTGTCGGCGGCTGTCGAGCGGAGATATCACGCGGTCCGGGAGCCAAACAGCTATCGACTCGATATCACAGATTCCGGCTCCGCGATCCCACGGGAACATCTGGATCGCATTTTCGAGGAGTACACATCGTACTCCGGCAGGCGGGACCGTTCCGGAGGAGGACTTGGGTTGTCGATCTGCCGCATGATCATCACGCAGCACGATGGGCATGTCTGGGCCGAAAACACCAAATCCGGACCCATGTTTTCATTCGTTCTTCCTTTATGTCGACCGGAAACATTACCGGCTGATGGATCACCAATCAATGAACCGTCAATTGACGTTGTGTCTCGAGGGGAATAGAGGTAATGCAGACGACTAGAAACGGCCGTACGATCCTGGTGGTTGAAGATGAGCCAGAAGTGCTTGGGTACCTGGAAATGGCTCTGAAGTGCATGGATTATTCCGTGGAGCTGTCGCAGGATAGCGAGGAAGTGCTCAACTATCTGCGCGCCGGACGGACAGATATTGCAGCGGTTCTACTCGATATCATGTTGCCCAACGAGGATGGGCTGGAAACCCTGCGCGCGATCCGCGAGATCGATTCGCATGTGCCCGTGATCATGGTTTCGGGCGCCTCCTCCACGTTCAACGTGGTGACCGCGATGAAGAACGGAGCTACTGACTTTCTGAGTAAGCCTGTGGCCCATGAAGATCTGCGCTGGGCGGTAACCAGGGCGATGGAAAAGAGAGCCGTTTTCTATACCCCGCCCGCCAGGACCGCTACATCGTCCACCAAGATTTTCATGGGCAACGACCCCCACATGAAAGAGATCCAGGAACTGGTGGGACAAATCGGCTGGTCGGAAACCCCCGTACTGATTCAAGGCGAAACCGGCTCCGGCAAGGAAGTATTGGCCCGGGAGCTGCACGCGCGGTCGCCTCGCAGCAACAAGCCGTTTTTGAAACTCAACTGCGCCGCTTTGCCCTCCGAGCTGGTCGAGAGCGAATTGTTCGGCTATGAGCGCGGCGCTTTCACCGGTGCGTTCCAGAGAAAACTCGGCAAGTTCGAGATGGCGGACAACGGCACCATTTTTCTGGACGAAATCGGCGATATGGACGTGCGTCTCCAGGCGAAATTGCTCCAGGTCCTGCAGGATCATGAGTTCCAACGGATCGGCGGCAAGGAAACCATCCGGGTGAATGTGCGCGTCATCGCTGCGACGCATCGGGATCTGGAAAAAGCCATCGCCGACGGCAGTTTCCGCGAAGATCTGTATTACCGCCTGAACGTCATCAGTCTGCAGGTGCCGCCGCTGCGCGACCGGAAAGACGACATCATCCCATTAACCGAGTTTCTGATGCGGAAGCACGCCTCCAAGGGCGTCCCATCGCCGACTCTCACGCAGGACCTTCAGCATGCCATGAGGACTTATCATTGGCCCGGTAACGTGCGCGAGCTGGAAAATTTCGTCCGCAAATTCATGATTTTGCGCAATTCCGAAATGCTTGCCCGCGAACTGCGCACCAAAGCCGGCCGGAAACCCCTAATGGTGATGCATGGACAGCATTCTGCCGGGCGGGTCGAGAAAGCGGAAAACGAAAGCGCTCCGATTCTCGAACAGGTCACCAAGGCCAAACATCAGGCCGAGAGCGAGGCTATCCTGGCCGCATTGAACAGCACCCGATGGAATCGCCGGCAGGCGGCTGCGTTGCTTAAGATCGATTACAAAGCACTGTTGTATAAGATGAAAAAATTGGGGGTGGAGGAGAAAGGCGCTACGGTGGCCTTTCCAGCCGCCGAATCGGGGCCGCGAACCATGGCGGCTCACGGTTAAACTGATCCTCGCCGATTACTGGCAGGCATTAGAATCCGCCGATAAAGCGACCACGCGGGCGTACAGGATTGCAGAAGGACGCCCAGCGTGGTCCCCAGAGTGTTCATCAGAACGTCCGTCATGCTGGAATCCCGGGTGGGAAGGAAGACCTGGGTAATTTCAATAAGCAGGCTCACGGCCGCGCCGCATAAGATGGTTGTAAGTTTTGGTCGCGGCGTGGGTCTCATCAACGAGAAATAGATTCCAAACAGAAATCCGAATGGGATGAAGCCGCCAATATTGATCAGGACGTCTTTCCAATAACTCCAGTTGTTCCTGAATGCCTTCACAGGCGACTCCAAAAAAGGAGGCTTCAGGATGGTGTAGCGCGGCGGGATTCGCAGGTCGATTCCCGGATTCGACGCGTCATGAACTCTGTCGCCGGAACGCTCATCGAAGCGGTAGAGGTGAGTGGCGCCGGTAATCCGAGGCCCTTTGCCCATCCAACTTAGATGATGCAGAGTGACCTCCTCCGGGGTAAGTTCGCGATCGTAAAACGCCAGGCCGCGCAGCTTACCGACCCATCCCTGGTCGACGGCGGGCGAAGTGCCGAGGACCAATTGTCCCGCGAGGCCCGATCGGACGAACCGGAATTGCGCGGTTTTCGCCAGAACGCCATCCAGATAAACCGCGGTGTATTTACCGGAAGTCACAGTGATGAGGAGGGGTGCGTTCAGCCGAAACGCGTGCGGAATCTCGATCCATGAGATCCTGACGCGATTCTCTTCGCGGACAGCATCCCCTTCCAAAACCAGGTCGTCGTGAATTTGAGCCAAGTGGAAACTGTGCAGCGTTTCGGGAGCACAGAAACCCAGGATCGTTGCGCTCGGCTTTCTTGCCGCGGGCTGTACCCACACTTCGAGACTATAAGTCTCTTCCGGTTCATCCGGAATGCGGCCCGCACTAATTACTGATCCATACCGGTCAAAATATAATCCGTCGGCATCCGGCAACCAGCGTACGGCGTTTCGAGGCGCATGAAATGGCCACAGGCCAGCGGCCAGAATGCCGGAGAGTACAACGAGACAGAGGAAGGTCGTGATGCGTGTCAAAGGAAAGATTCTGTACATCTATTTGAAACTGAACACGCTCAAGCAGTCGCAAACACGAGAGGGGGCGTTCTTGCTCCGAACGGAGCTCTCTAGCAGTCGGGCGTGGGGACGACGGAGGTTCGTAACCCACCATTTTACGGCGCTCAATCCAAGCGAAAATATCGGCGTCTTTAATGCGCCAGGCGCGGCCATTGAAACGCAGGCTGGTTCCCTGCGACGCGTAACGTCCGATTATCGGACGATATTCCGGCAACCTGGGAACGCTAACGGCGGGCGCGAAGATTTATATCGCCGGGCATCTTCACGCAGTCGTACGGCCCCGGCCAGGCGTGGGACGGCAGTTTCAACAGCAAGGATAACCCGGCAGCGCACGACGCTCGTGCCGCGAAGCAAGATCCTGTTCAATGGCTTAGTATATTCCGGAGAGGTCCAGATCAATCTCGTCATCCCGGACGATGCCCCGGGCGGGCCTGCTGTGCCGCTGGTTCTGTCGATCGGAACAGCTAACTCGCGTGCGGATGCGACGGTCGCGATCAAGTAGGTGGAAACACTGGCAAACCCCGTCCGAAAAATCAGCGCAACACGGGGGAGGACTAACTCGCCCCCCGCCCCATCAACGCGCGCGGGATGGTGCCCAACAGGATTTTCCAATCGAGCGCCAGCGACCAGCCGTCGATATATTGCATGTCCATCTTCATCCAGGTTTCGAAATCCACGGCGTCACGGCCCGAGATCGCCCAGAGGCAGGTGATGCCGGGACGCATGCGCAGGCGGCGCCGTTGCCAGCGCTGATACTGTTCGACCTCGGTGGGAACCGCGGGCCGCGGTCCTACCAGGGACATATCGCCGCGAAGCACGTTCCACAACTGCGGCCACTCGTCGATCGAGAACTTTCGGAGATACCAGCCGATCGGGGTGACACGCGGGTCGCCGGGGATTTTGAAGGCCGTCTCCCGGACGTTGAGGTGCGCTACGGAGGATTTCAAATCTTCGGCGTTTTCGCACATGGAGCGGAACTTGTAGAGCACGAACTGGCGGCCGTTCAGACCACAGCGGACCTGGCGGAAAATGGCCGGGCCAGACGAAGTGAGTCGAATCAGAATCACCGTCAATGCCATGAATGGAGACAGGACCAGCAGTCCCGCGGCGGCGATGACAATATCGAGGACGCGCTTCACCAGCAGGCGGACCTCATCGTGCGGCGCGGCAGAAAACGTGAGTAGAGGGATGGCGTCCAGGCGCTCGAGCGAGACCGTGCTGTTGACGTGCGGAAAAAAATCAACGGCTATGCGGGTGCGAACGCCCTCCTGGTCGCAAAGAATGAAGATCTCTTCCAGGTCCGCCAGGTTCCTGCTTTCCACGGCGAAAATGATTTCGTCCACCACCGTTTGCCGTAGAAGGGAAGGCAACTCAGCAAGAGAATAAACCGGCTGCGACGACCCCGGCGTGACCTCGCGGGGCGCCACATCCGATTCGGAGAAGAAACCGCGGAGACGGACGCCATAGCCGGCGGAGTGTTCGAGAGTGCTGGCGAGCCGCAAGGCCCGTTCACCGGTCCCCACAATCATGACGTAGTGCAGCGCGGCGAACTCGCGCCGGATCACTCCCACCAAGCGTCCTGCCGTGAGCCGGAAGACCAGCAGGAAAACCCAGGTGAGACCGCAATACATAGCCAGGAAGAAGCGGCTGAGCTCCATGCGCAGCGCGTATTGAAAAACCAGCAAACACAGCCCGCCTAAAGCGACCTGCCGAACGGAATCGCGGAGGATCGTGCGAGGATGGCCGGCGTCCAGCTTTTCGTAGACCTCGAGCCAAAGTCCGATGGCAACCCAGGCGAACAGCGAGAAGCCCAGCACCAGGACTTTTTGCTGCGCGGTCAGATAGAACAGGAAATGAAGCGGCAGCGCAACACGGGTCCGGTATGCGGTCTCGAACGCCAGCGCGGCCAGGACAATGTCCGATAGCTGGAACAAAATGCGAGCTTTACGCTGGTGACCCAGCATTCGGACTTAGGATAGCAGGGGGGCGAGCCTTAAATGAGCGGGATGCTCTATGCTTGTTTCGGCGGTTTTTTTGAGGGTGTTTTCTGAAGACGATGTTATTGTCCGTCCCGGTCGCGTGCCCCCCGAATGGTTTGACGTCCGCATAATGGGTTCCGCGGATGCTCAGGGTCGATTCGCCGACATTGGCGCGAGCGACTGGATCTCAACACTTCGTCGTAAACTAGCCTCGCTTCTTATTCAGCTTGGCATCCCCGATTTTGACGCGTCGGTTCTGCAGCGCAGCGGGCCCAGGTCCTTGACTCAAAAAGTATCGCAGGTCGTGTATCGGGAAGGTTTCAATGGCATTCGATACCTCTCCAAGTACGGACACGACATTGAAAATTGGGCGCTCTTTGAGCCTGCAGACCTCACGTCCGCAAATAATGAAGAGATCCACCCCGACGACACCGACCTCATCGAAGCCTTGCGACTTTTCAACCTGATCGTGGGCTAAAGCCCCTTATGGGATCGTTACCGACACCGCGCTCGAAGCTCCCACATCATTCGTCCCCGTGATGCTCAAAGCCTGCAGCAGGTGCACCAGGTCGCTATTCGAGCTGCCGTTGGACAAATTGAACGGGATCGCGACCAGGAAACTGCCGCCGAATTGCTGCGAGCCGAAGCCTTGGAACCAGGACGAAGCGGCTGAGCTTACATCGATGGTCAGGTGCGTGGAGCTGAAGGTCTGGCCCTGCTTGGGTGTGACGTCAATGTCGAGTTGGCGTAGTGCACGAGTAGTTGAGTAGCCGGATAGAACCAGGGTGAACGAAGTTTGGGTTTCCGCGGTGATGCTGGCGTTCAGCAGTTGCGGGACCGCGCGCGCGATGGTCAGCGTCAGGGCGGCGGCCCCAGCCGGGGTCAAATCGAAACCGCCGGTGGTGCTGAACGATGGCGTAATCACGATCGTGCCTGCAGTGGTGCCGGTCTGTAACGGCATGCTCGTGGAGTTGCCGACGAACAGCGCCTGGGTTGAATTGGCGGGGATGGTGAAATTCACCGTGCGGCCGCCGGAGGCGAACTGGATGGCCGGGTCGTCAGTGAACACTGCGGAGGCGAAGGTCAGTGTCAGCGTGCCTTGCAACGCCAGCGGGTAAGGCGATGCGAGCGTCAGCCCGACCGTGGGCTGCTGTGCCGGCGAAGGATTACTGCTGACGCCTTGGAACTGGTAAGACGGGAGCGCAGCGGGCTGCGTGCCGGCGCCGGAAAGACTGAAGCTGCTGTTATTAACGCGCAGCGTGGCGGTCAGAGTACCGGTGTTGTTGGGTTGGAAGCTGGCGGAGAACGCGAGCATTGCGCCGGGGTTCAAAGTGAAGGGCAAGGCAGGCAGCTTTTGCAGCGAAAAGACCGTGCTCGGCGCGGCCAGGTTGATGCTCGAAATGGCGGCCGCGGTGTTGCCGGTATTCTGAATCGTGAAATTCAGGGTTTCAGCGCTGCCCACGGACAGGGGCGGGAAGATGACCACGCCGCCATCCGTTACCGTCACGGAATCAGAGGCGCTGCTGTAGGTATAGATGAGGCGGGCTCCGGTTCCATTGGCGGTCACCGTGAAGCTGTCGTTGCCCACGGTCAGCCGGCCGGTCACGGCGCCGGGTTGCGTGGGGGCGAAGTTCAAGGTGAACTGCTGCGAGGCATTAGGTTTCAAAGTAAACGGAGTCGAAGGCGCATTGCTCAGCGACAAGCCTTGACCGGTAACGCTCAAGGCTGCGATCTGCCCGTCAGCGGAACCGTTGTTGGTCACCGAAATATTCAGGCTGGTGGTCTGGCCGACGGTGGTGTCGTCGATCGCAATCGCGCCGCCCGGCGTGAGGACGGGCTGACTGGCTCCGTTCGATGTATAGGTGAACGTCGGTCCGATGCCCTGCGCCACCAGGTTGATGGTTTGAATCTGGCCGTTGAAATCCACCGCCAGCGTGGCGGTGTAGGCCTGTTGCTGCTGCGGGCTGAAGCGGAGGTTAAAGCGAAGCTGTTGATTGGGGGCCACTGACACGGGCAGCGTGGGCAGGTTCTGAAGTTGAAACGCCGCAGCCGAAGTGCCCCCCAGGGTCAGCGAATTCACCGAACCGGTTCCAGCGCCGGTATTGGGGGCCACCAGGGTGATGGTGGTAGCGCCGCTTACGGCCGTATTCGGAAATTGCAAGGTCCCACCATTCGGCAGCGGAACCGTATTATTGGTGTCGGGATCGATGTAAGTCAGCGTCAACCGCGATGCAGCGGTGGAGGCCGCGAGCGTACCGGAGATGGAACGTCCGGTCAGATCGATGCGGAACGAGCCGGTGAACGCGCCTGCCTGGGTTGGTGCGAAGACGATTCCAAACTTCACGTTTTGTCCCGCAGGCACGCTGGCCGGCAGCAGCGGCGCACCGGTGAGCTTAAAGGCCGCGCCGGTAACCGTGATGCCGGTGATCTGACCGGAGCCGGCGCCGGTCTGGTTCAGGACCGTGATCGTAGCGGTGGTGCTGCTGTTGATGTCCACCGCGGGAAAGCTGATACTCACGCCGTCGTTCAGCGGCTGGACCACGTTATCCGACAGGGTGTAGGAGGTCTGGAAATTGGGTGCGCTGGTGGCTGCCGAGAGCGCGCCGGTGATCGAGCGTCCGGTCAGGTCGATGCGAAAATTTCCGCCAAAGCCGCCGGCCTGGGTGGGGTTGAAGACAATTCCAAACTTCACGTTTTGACCGAAGGGGATCGTGGCAGGCAATTGCGGAGCGCTGCTAAGTTGAAATCCAGCGCCCGAAACCGAGATGCCGGTGAGCTGTCCCGACCCCGGACCCTGGTTCTGAATCGTGATGGTGGCCGTCGTGTTTCCGTTGATATCCACGGAGGGGAAGGTGATCAGCGTTCCGTCCGTGAGCGCGTGAGTGATATTGTCAGCCAGCGCGTACGAGACGCCAAAAGTCGGAGTATTAGTGTTGCCGGAGAGGGTGGCGTTGATGGAGCGGCCGGCCACGTCGATGCGGAAAAGTCCGTTATAGGTGGTCGCCTGGGTCGGTGTGAAGACAATTCCAAACTTCACGTTTTGACCGGGGGCGATCGCAGCGGGCAACAGCGGTGCGCCGGTGAGTTGGAACCCCGCGCCCGAAACCACGATGCCGGTGATGGAGCCCGCGCCCGCACCCTGATTGAGAACTGTAATCGTGGCCGTCGTGGTGCTGTTGAAGTCCACTGCGGGGAAAGAGATTACGCCGCCATCCACCAGCGAGCGCACATTCCCGTCGGCCAGCGTGTAAGACACAAGAAAGTCCGACGTCGCACCAGTTGCCGCCAGAGTGAATATCGCGGTGCTGTTGTTGAGCCCGAGCGTGAGCAGGCCCTGCGCGCCGCCGGAGGCCGAGGGCGTGAACGTCACATTAAAAGTGGCCTGTTGTCCGGGTGGTAAATTCGCAGGCGCCGTAGATCCGCTGAGCTGGAATCCGGAACCGGTAAGTGTGACCGACCGCAGCGAGCCAGTGGCTGTGCCGCGATTGAATACAGTGATAACAGCGACAGTCGATGTACCCAGATTAGTGGCCGGAAAGGTGATGCGGTCTCCGGAATTGAGGTCGGTTAGCGAACCGCTGGGAGCAAAGTAATAACTGACGGCGAGGCGTGGCGAGGTCCCGGTCAAGACAAAGGTGAACGTGGAGGGTTGCCCGTTTTCCGTGAAGGCGACGGTAACCTGCCCGGCCACTGCATTGCCGGATGAGGGATTGTACTGAACGTTGAAACTCGTGGAGGCGCCTGGGTTCAACGTCGTCGGCAGCGTGGGAGCGGGCGTCACGCTCATCTCGGTGGTTCCGGTGACGGAAACGCCGCTGATCGCGGCAGCGGCAGAGCCGCCATAGGTGACCGTTACCGCGGCCTGAACCAACTGGCCGAGATCGGTCGAGACCATTGACACCGATCCGCCGGGGGAGACATTGATTGCTGCTGAACCGCCTACGCTGACGGAGACCTGCAGCGGCGACGATTGTCCAAAGAGCGGTAGAGCCAACGCGGCGAGCAGAAGGGTTTTGATCATTGCTGCACCTCCACGCCGGCCGGCACGATGCTGATACCTGGAGTTTGCCGGGCGTCCAGCACCAGCAGCCATTCGCCCTGCTGGTCGCCGTTCAAGAGAAACGTCGGACCAGTTGAAAGCGGTTCAAAGCGCGTGGGAACGAAATCCAAATTGAGCGTGTTGGCCAAGCTGCGCGAGGCAGTGTCGTAGACGTACACCGCGCGGGCGGCGCTGTCGGCCAGCAGCAGGTAGCGGCTACCGGCGGAGACGGCGAGACCGGCCGGAGTGACCGCCGGGTCCAGAGCAGCGAAATCCCGCTGAGCGGCGCCGGAATCGAACTCCAGAATGCGAGATGAGTCGGCGTCGACGGCGTACAGTTTCAGGGAGGTTTCATCGAAAGCGGCAGCGACCGGTTGCGCGATCGAAGAGATCAGGGCAGGGGATTGGCCGGTGTTGAAAAGATAGAGTCCCGATCCGGCGACGCCCAGCGCGATCTGACGGCCGGCCTGGTCGAGAGCCAGTGCGGTGACGCGGCCCGAGGGTACATCGATAGGTGCATCCGCGCGCGCTTCGCCGCCGGAGAACGTCACGCGCTGCAACTGATTTCCGGATGAAGAGTAGAGCAACGCCGCGGAGCCGTCGCGATTCCACACCACGCGATCCACCGAGGCGATCAAACCGTCGGGCGAGGATTCCGCAGGAGCCGAACCGGAGAGGCCGTGCATGAATTCGGTTTGGCCATTCCTGGCGATGAAGGCCCATTCACCGCCGGGAGCGATGGAAGCCAGATCCACCTGGTCCAGGACCGGCGAGCCGATGTAGCTCGAGCCGGGAACACCTTGGAGCGGACGAACCGCGCCGCGCGTGCGATCGTAGATCAAACCGGTAAGCGGACCGCTGACCTTCGCGGACTGAGCGAAAGCCTTAGTGCCCGGAAGTAGAAGGACCGCGGTGAAAAGAGAAAAACCGATGAACTGCCGTGACATCTAACGAGGACTCCCAAAAGCAACTGTGCCGGCGCTGATTGATATCGGCGACGGACTGCCGCTGCCATGCCTTCCAAAATAGATTCCCGCTCCCGCCCCGGCGCCTGCGGCGACGCCCAGCAGAACCCACTTCCATTTGCCCCCACCACTCGATTTCACGGTCTGGAAGTCCGGATTTTTGGAAACCGGAGCCACTCCTTCGATCGTTTGGTTGATCAGCGCCCTGGCGCGGAGGCTGCGGTATGAAGCTGTGACATAAATCTGCAACGTGCCGGGAAAATCGTTGGTTTGAATGCCGTGCGCCGCGGCTTGGCCGGTTTTGTCCGTGACCTGAGTAAGTGTTTTGCCGCCATCTCGAAACTGACCGCTGGCGCCCGAGAGGGGCAGCGCGAAGGTCACGGTCGCGCCGGCTATGGGACGATGGTCGTCGTCTTCAACGCGAATTACGGGGTCGTGCGCCAGTCGCTGTCGAACACTGCTGACTACGCCTTCTCCTTCGACAACGACAATCGCGATGCGCGCGGGAGGAAGATCCTGGGCATGCACCGGCAAAGTTTCAAAACTAATTAAAAAGCAGAGCCCGATAGGAAGCAGGCTCTTCCATAAATGCTGTTTCATTTTGTCGAATCCAATTTCAGCCACCAAAAGACCGAGTGACGTTGCAATTTGAACGCCGCGATGGAAATCGGGAATAGCGGCAGATGAAATTGATAGTCCATCAGTTACTCCACGTCAGGGCCTGCATTGTCAGCGTGGAGCACATGCGAAACATTCAGAAGACTTCCTACGATTTGCGAATTAGTGGCGTCCTTCAACGCAGAAGCATCTGTTGAAGGAGTTGTTTTTGCGCCTGATAGCGGCCTTGTCGAAAAACGCCGCGTTGGTCTTGAACGTGCTTTCTTGATTTAAATTAGGCCTGGTTTTTTTTGGGCGTGTAAAATGAAAGTTATTCGTCGTATGACATTGCGGTTGATATCTGCGGCGGTTATCGTTCTCGTTTCGCTGGGAACGAGGAGCGCGATATCTCAGGCGTCCGAAGCGGCTGCGCCCAAGGAACTGTTGCAATACGTTCGGCAGGCTCAGGCGCAGGGCGTCACCGAAGCGAAGATCAAAAAGCAGGCCGAGGCGGTGGGATGGCCTGCCGCGTTGGTGGATGCGGCCATTGTTTCGGTGAAGAACACGAAGAGCCCCGCACCGGAAACGGCGGCGAGCGAGGCAAAGTTGAAAACCCCGGCTTCGACAGCTGCTGCTCCTGCTCCGCGACCAGCGGAAACTGGCGCGGGTTCGCTTCCCGCTGTCGGTCCGACCGGAGGTGTTGTAGCGAGCCAGGTCGTACCCGACGATTATCAGATCGGCGCCGGCGATACGCTGCAGATCTCGGTTTGGAAAGAGCCGGAAGTGTCGGTTCCGACTGCGATGGTCCGACCCGACGGGCGGATCACCGTTCCGCTGATCAAAGAAGTGGCGGTGGCCGGTCTGACTCCCCGGCAGGCCGAGAAGGTGATCACCGAGGGGCTCGCCAAATTCATCACCGATGCGAACGTCACGGTGGTGGTCGCGACGACGTCGAGCAAGAGAATCTACGTGATCGGGGCAGTTCGCAAGGAAGGCCCTCTTCCTTATACATATGGCATAAGCGTAATGCAGGCGCTGAGCGAGGCCGGGGGGCTCACCGATTATGCTAAGCGCAAAAAAATCTATGTCTTACGGACGGAAAACGGCCGCCAATACCGGATGGACTTCAACTATGACGAGGCCATCCGGGGAGAGCGGATGGAGCAGAACATCGTGCTCCTGCCCGACGATACAGTGGTGATTCCGCATTAATCCCGATGTGGCGATTTGCCGCACTCTCAGGGGAAAACCGGGTTAAGACTACCTTAACCGAATATGTAAAAAACGCACTGTGACGTCTAGCTCTTTAGTCTAGCCACTCATTCTAAAGCAGTTTGTCAAAGGCAGACAAATTGCTCCTGAAAACACTCCAAAAAACTAGGTACGATTTAGCCCACTTCAGCCTCGAAGTCCATTTTTTAGGGAAGTTTGTCGAATAGAGGGCAATAGATGAGTGTGGAACTGTTCGTTACGAGTCCTGTGCGAAGCTGCTTTCGTTGCGGGAAGGAATTCCGCTGCGATGCCGGGGACCGAATTTGTCCGAGCTGTCGAGCTCCAAAAGTAAAGAAACCGTTGAATCCAAAGCTCAGCTTTCGGGAACGGCAGGTAGTGAACCTGGTCTCTCAAGCCAAGCTGAACAAAGAGATCGCCTATGAGTTGCATCTGGCGGAAGGGACCATCAAGGAGTATTTGAACCGGATATTCCGGAAGCTCGGAATGACCAATCGTACGGAATTGGCGGTTTGGGCAGCAAAACAGATGCCCGTCGCCGCTGCCGACGAACGAGTCGCCTAAGCTGAAGGCGGCCGCGATTTGATGGGTGAAACGCCCGTTTCACCCTGGCGGTCCCCTATTCCCTCCAGTATGGTGTACCAGGCGTGGCAGTGTCTATTAACCCATTTAATTTCAAGCAGTTCGTAGGGCAATACTAACTATTCTCAATCTTGTCCAAGAACTTGCAGCTTGCAAATCTGTTGTGTAATGCAACGCCTCGTTAAGCACCAGTTTGCCTGCTTTCTTATCGCCGTATCGGCGTGTTCTTTGGCCTATGCTCAGAATTCACTCACGCTGGGATCCGGTTCATCGGTTCCCGGCGGTTCAGTCGCACTAAATCTCTCTTTGACGGCGGCGTCGAGTGCTCCAGCCAGTCTGCAGTGGGCAATGTCCTTTACCCCCACGAATATTGTGTCGCTAACGGCTGTGGCTGGACCAGCGCTGACGGCCGCCAGCAAAACACTTAAGTGCAATCCGACGAGCGGCTCGCTAATCTGCGTGGTCAGTGGAATGAACAACACCGCAATCGGTACGGGTGTCGTTGCAACGGTCACCGCGAACCTGGCGACCACCGCCGCAAGCTCAGTGGCGGTCCCTGTAACCGGTGTGACGGGAGCTTTGCCGGACGGGACCTGGACGACCGTGGCGGGGGTTGGCGGATCCATTTCGGCTAATGTTGCGCCGGCGATTTCGAATGTGTCGTGCACGCCCGGGTCGGTGGCGTCGGGCGGGACGACCAGCTGCACGGTGACGCTGTCTCGCGCTGCATTGACAGGCGGAGCTTCGGTAGGACTGTCATCGAACAATACGTCGGCGCTGACGGTTCCGACATCGGTTAGTGTGTCGGCGGGCGCCACCACGGCCAACTTTACTGCAACGGCGAAAACGGTAACCAGCAATCAGACGGTGACCGTGACGGCTACGCTGAACGGCACTGCGACGACGTCGGTGACGGTCAATTCAGCTACCGGTTTCACGGCGATTCGGGTAAACGCCGGTGGTGGTGCGTATACGGATTCATCCGGGAATGTATGGTCCACAGACACGGGATTCTTCAACGCTGGGAATGTATTCTCCACGAGCGCGAGCATCGGTGGGACGACTGCGGGCCCGCTCTACCAGAACGAGCGGTGGAACACGTCGACGCTCCAATATTCGTTCAGTGCGCCGAATGGGAGCTACACGGTCAAGCTGAAGTTCGCCGAGATTTACTTCACCAGCTGCGGGCATCGGATGTTCAATGTTGCGATTAATGGCGCGACGGTGGACGCAAATTTTGACCCATGCGCGGCGGGCGGCGGTCCCAACATGGCGGCCGACCGTAGTTACAGCGTGACGGTGAGCGGCGGGGCGATCGCGATTTCGCTGATTCCGGTGATGGATACTCCGACCGTCAGCGCGATCGAGATTACGTCGGGCTCTCCTCCGCCTCCTCCGCCGTCCGG
>Ga0335080_10000801_pt1 | contig 29615 bp, 27 predicted proteins | sample Lox_Sample_34_FD_206720 | JGI IMG/M metagenome (GOLD analysis project Ga0335080, IMG submission 206720) | Soil microbial communities from Loxahatchee National Wildlife Refuge, Florida, United States - Lox_Sample_3.4 | ecosystem: Environmental > Terrestrial > Soil > Wetlands | place: USA... | reverse complement strand
CCCGTGCGTCATCGCCATATTGCGCCAGCAACTTGACGGCATCGTCGATGCTGGTCGGCCGGTGATATTCGAAGGTGGCAGGTATCATGGCATCCCTCCCAGGATGTGCGCTTTTGCCGACACCTTGATCCGATGATGGAAAGGCCGTGAGTTCGAAGTGACCACCGCCTCCCGAACTGCACGAAACGCAGCCCCGCTGCACGAAATGCCGCCGCATTTCGGACACAATGCGTGCCGGCGAATCTTCCGCGCCGCAACATCCATGCTGCGCGCGCTCAGCGTCGTTTGTTGAGGCTTAGCCTTCGACCGGCATCGCGCGGCCATGCTGCCGCGGCGAGGAGCCCATGACCCGCTTGAAGGCGGTGCTGAAGGCGCTCTCTGATTCATAACCGAGCGAGAGCGCGATGGTGGAAACGGACTCGCCCGAATGCACCAGCCGGTCGCCCGCGAGCAGCATGCGCCAGCGCGTCAGGTAATCCATCGGCGACAGGCCGACCGCCTCCTTGAACCGGAGCGCGAAGGTCGAGCGCGACATGCCGGCGCGGGCCGCCAGCGCCTGCAAGGTCCAACGCCGCGCCGGTTCCGCATGCATGGCGCCGATCGCCGCCCCCATCTGCCGGTCGGCGAGCGCGAAGAGCCAGCCCACTTCGCCGACGCCTTCCGCCATGTGCATCCTGAGCGCCTGGATCAGCATCAGATGCGCGAGGTGCTGGGCCACCAGGAAGTTGCCGGGCTGCGGCTCGCGCAACTCCTGCATCATCCGCTCGACCGACCAGCGCAGTGCCACCTGGTCGGATTCCTTCCGGATGTGCACGATCGGCGGCATCATCCTGAGCAGGATCTCGGCATGCGCGCCACTCAGGGTGAAGCGGCTGCCGACCAGGAAGACATCGCCGCCGCCGTTGTAAGTGACGACGCCGCCCGCTTGCGGCGGCGGCAAGACCGTATGGGCATCGACCGGTGCAACATCGAGGTCGCTGGCGAGGCGGAAGGCGCGCCCGCTCGGCAGCAGGAAGCAATCCCCGGCCTTCAGATGCACAGGGTCCGCGACACCCTCCACCGCCAGCCAGCACGCTCCGGACACAATGGCGTAGCACTTGATGCCGGCATTCTTGGGAAATGCGATCGCCCAGTCTCCGCCCGCGTCGAAGCCGGCCGAGACATGGCTTTGCGGCTTCAGCAGGGAGAGGACGTCGGAGAGCGGATCCATGGGCCAGTTCCGGACGATTGCGAAGATAATACGGACTTTGCAGCATGGATCGTCCGGGCGCAAATCCCTAGATAGGCGGCACTCCCCCCACCGTCCTGAGGTATCTCCCATGCGCATCTTCGTCACCGGAGCCAGCGGCTTCATCGGATCCGCCGTCGTCCAGGAGCTCATCGCCGCCGGCCATCAGGTGCTCGGCCTCGCCCGTTCGGATGCGGGCGCCAAGGCCGTCGCGGCGGCGGGCGCCGCGGTCCATCGCGGCGAGCTCTCGGATCTCGAGAGCCTGCGCACCGGCGCCGCCGCGGTGGACGGCGTGATCCACACGGCTTTCATCCACGACTTCTCCAAGTTCAAGGAGAACTGCGAGATCGACCGGCGGGCGATCGCGACGCTCGGCGCCGTGCTGGAAGGATCGAACCGCCCGCTGATCGTCACCAGCGGCACTGGCCTCGTGACTCCGGGCCGCATGGCGACCGAGGACGACCAGCCCGCCGCGGCGTTCCCACGCGTCGCCTCGGAGGAAGCGGCGGCCGCGGTGGCGGCGCGCGGAGTCAAAGTCTCGGTCATGCGTTTGCCGCCTTCGGTGCATGGCGACGGCGATCACGGCTTCGTCCCGCTCCTGATCGCGATGGCTCGCGAGAAGGGCGCCGCGGCCTATGTGGGCGACGGCTTGAACCGCTGGCCGGCGGTGCATCGGCTGGATGCCGCCAAGCTCTATCGCCTCGCGCTGGAGAGCGGCGCCGCGCAGCCCTGCTATCACGGCAATGCCGAGGAGGGCGTCGCGTTCAAGGAGATCGCCGCGGTGATCGGCCGCCGCTTGAACCTGCCGGTCGTCGCCAAGAATTCCGCCGAGGCCGCCGGGCATTTCGGCTGGTTCGCCCATTTCGCGGCGCTCGACAACCCGACCTCCAGCGCGCGCACGCGCCAAGCGACCGGCTGGCAGCCGGCCGCGCCGGGCCTCATCGCCGATCTCGATCGGCCGCAGTATTTCCAGAGCTAGAGGGGCAAGCGCCGGCGAATTCTCGCGCAAAGGTTGTTCAGAGGTCCGGGGTGAGGTATAATCTCAGTCGCCAACCTTGACCGGACCTTTACGAGGTGCAGAATCGGTTTGGCGCCTGCGAATGGCATTTTGTCTCTCATGGTCAGAGACTTAACAACCTTGACGGGGCCTTGAACTCGGCCGCGGCCGTAAAGGCGCCGGACGCTAGATCCCCAGCGCCTTCCGGACCTCGGCGACATGGCCGCGGCTGACGGGCACGAGATTGTCCTCCGGCCCGGGCACGATCAGGTAGACCTTGTCGTGCTTCCGCTGGAAGGCACGGGCATGCTCCAGGCTCACGAGGAAGCTGCGATGGGTGCGGATGAACCGGTGCCCGGCGAGATGCTCCTCGACCTTGGAGATCGACCAGGGACAGAAGTGGCTCTCCTGCCCTTGGTAGAGCCGGGTGTAGTGGCCCTCGGCCTGGATCGCCGTGACGCGCGCCACGTCGACGAAGAAAGTGAGTCCGCCCTGCTCGTAAGGCAGGCGCAGCCGGTCGACCGCCTCCGGCTTCTTCTCCGCCGGCCTCTTTTCCGCAAGCTGGGTGGGCAGCGGCGCCGGGCGCGGCGCGGCCGCCTCGGCTTGCGGCACGGTGGGCGCGAACGCGGCGGCGAGCGCCGGTCCCGCCGGCGCGGCGATCAGGCCGGCCGTCGGCAGCGGCAGTGCGGTCAGCAGGAAGAGGCCGCAGACCACGAAGGCGGCCAACGCCACGATGAGCGCGAGATAGCCGTCCTGGATCATCGGCTGGCCGAGCGCGACGAGCTCGCTCACCGGCACGAAGCGGGTGAAGGCCATGGCGGTGTAATGCATGCTGGAGATGGTGATGCCGAGCAGTACCGCCGCCAGCGAGAGCTGGAGAAGCGTGCGCCGCCGATAGGCGATCTGCACCACTGCGATCGAAGAGAGGATCGCGATGCCGGAGGAGAGCAGGATCCCGGCCGGCGCGTAGTCGACGAGGCAGTTGCCGCCGATCGCCCGCATGCCGATGTAATGCATGGTGACGATGCCGAGCCCGATCAGCGTTCCGGAGACCACCGTGCGCCACAGGTTCCGCTCACCCATGTGCACGAAGGAGAGACCGAGACCGGTGATCAGGATCGAGACCAGCACGGAAGAGAGCGTGTGGATCGCATCGTAGCTGATCGTGACCGGGAGGCGCAGCGCCAGCATGCCGACGAAATGCATCGACCAGATGCCGCCGCCGAGCGCGCAGGCGGCTTCGGCGATGCGGATGCGCCGCGCTGAGAGCGGCAGCGAGCCGAGCTCGCCGGCCAACCTCAATCCGGTGAACGACGCCATGATGGCCACCAGGACCGAGGCCGCCACCATCATCGGGTCGTATGAAAGGAGCATCTCCGTCCCGTCGGCCTGCCGTCCGGTGATTGCAATGAAATCGAGACCGTGGGGCTGCGGCAGGTCCTTGAGGACGGAGTCTGGCGAAGCCGGCACTCCAAATCAAGGCCCGCGCGGGAGGAGAAGGCTGTGCACGGATCGGCGCGGTATCTATTGGCTTTGGCACCCGTTGACCGGCAAGATGTCCCCAACAAAGACAAAATACAGGATGAGGCTATGGCGGCGGAGGCCCAGGTGAATATGGCGGGAAGCGCGGCGATCGCGATGCGCGGAGCCGGCTATTACAGCAGCCACACGATCGGCGCCAAGACTGTGATCGACGCCGCCACCGACCTCGTGCTGGAGGCGGCCCGCGGCATCGCCCTGCCCGATCCGGCGACGCCGTTCGGGATCGCGGATTACGGCTGCGCCGACGGCGGCACCTCGATCGACCTCCACCGCGCCCTGATCGGCGCGATCCGGCACCGCGAGCCCAATCGCCCGATCTCGCTCACCTACACCGACCTCCCCGGCAACGACTATTCCGCCTTGTTCAGGCGGCTGCAGGGGCTGCTGCCGATGGATGCGGTCGGCCTCTCCAACTTCACCGGCCTCCACACCTTCGCCAGCGGCACCAGCTTCTATCGCCAGATCCTGCCGGCGGGCACGCTCTCGCTCGGCTTTTCGGCGACGGCGATGCATTGGCTGAGCGCCCTTCCCGGCCGGATCACCGGCCATGTGCATTCGGTCGGCGCCAAAGGCCACGATCTCGCCGCCTTCCGCGCCCAGTCGCTGAAGGACTGGGAGACCATCCTGCTGCACCGCGCGGCGGAGCTCAGGCCCGGCGGCTGCCTGGTGCTGGCCAATTTCTGCATCGACGACATGGGCCGCTATCTCGGCAATACCGGCGGCCTCAGCATGTTCGACCAGTATGAGAAGCACTGGCGCAGCCTCTATGACGACCAGATCATCAGCCAGGCTGAGTATGACCGCGCCACCTTCCAGCAGCATTATCGCACGCCGGAGGAATGCGCGGCGCCGTTCCACGATCCCAACTCGGCGATCTCGCGTGCCGGCCTCGTGCTCGAGCGGAGCTTCACCCGCGTCACCCCCTGCCCCTATGCGGAAGCGTTCCGGCAGAACGGCGACGCCGCCGCTTTCGCCAAGGCCTATATCCCGACCCTCAGGTCCTGGAGCGAGAGCACCTTCATGGGCGCACTCGATCCCGCGCGGCCGCTCGAAGAGCGACAGGCGATCATCGACCGCTTCTACGATGCCTATGAGGCCGACGTGGCGCGGCGCCCGGACGGGCACGGCATGGACTACGTGCATTGCTTCATGCAGATCCGAAAGCGTGGGTGAATATTCCGCAATCGGTTTGGATCATGTGGAATTAACCGCGCGATGTGCCCGAATCCTGTGGCTTTCTGTTGACTCGGGAATGATTCGCGTCACAACATGGTCATTGTAAGGAAGGCGGAGCCGTATAATCCGCCCCTTGGGGACGGCGGTGATGACGATGCGATGGCGCGATGGGCGCTGCCTTCGCGGCAGTGCAGACATCTCTTCTTCCAGGGTCGCCTCCGCCTCCAGGCGGTGGGGCTGAGCCATGGCGCTGTTCGGCTGGAAGACGAAGCGCGACGCCGACAGCAAGACGACGAAGCTGTTCTTCGGCTCGGACTTCCACGGCTCCGAGCGCACGTTCCGCAAGTTCATCAACGCCGCCAAGCATTATGGCGCCGACGTGCTGGTGATGGGCGGCGACATCATCGGCAAGATGGCGATCCCCATCATCCGCGAGGGGCCGGACGCCTATCGCGCCCATCTCCAGGGCAAGACCGAACGGTTCCAGGGCGAGGAGGCGTTGAAGCGTTTGCTGGGGCGCCTCGACACGCTCGGCTTCTACAGCCAGGTGATGGAGGCGGACGAATACCAGACGCTGAAGCAGGACCAGGGCGCCGTCGATCGCCTGTTCCACGAGCTCGCCAGGAAGCGCCTCAGGTCCTGGATCGAGCTCGCCGAGACGAGGCTCGAGGGCACCGGGGTCAAGTGCTACGTGATCGGCGGCAATGACGATTATCCCGATGTGCTCACGATCTTCGGCGAGGCGCCGGGCGAGTCGATGATCTATTGCGAGGACCGCGCCGTCGAGATCGACGAGCACCACAAGATGGTCAGCTTCGGCTTCAGCAACCCGACGCCCTGGCACACGCCGCGGGAGATGAAGGACGAGGCGATCGGCCCGGCGCTGGAAGCGCTGATCGGGCGATGCAACGTCGATCAGCGCACCATCTTCAACATCCATGTGCCGCCGATGGATTCGGCGCTCGACACCTGCCCGATGCTGGATTGGGAGACCGACCCGCCGAGCCAGATCGTGAAGGGCGGCCAGGTCGTGCTCTACGGCGCCGGCAGCGCGTCGGTGAAGACCGCGATCGAGACCCACCAGCCGCTCCTGAGCCTGCACGGCCACATCCATGAATCCGGCGGCGTGGTGAAGATCGGCCGCACCACCTCGGTCAATCCGGGAAGCGAATACGGCGAAGGCATCCTGCGTGGTTGCCTGGTGACCCTCGGCAAGGACGAGGTGAAGCACTATCAGATGACGGCTGGCTGAACCGGGCCGAGACCCGGGCGCCCCAACCTGTCGTCGTCGTGTCGGAGAGTGACGGGGCACGCCTTGAACCAAACAGGCCTTGAACCAGAAACGATTCGACAGGAGAGCACGGTCATGACTGCCACCACGTCGGCAAAACCCGAAGTCTTCACCCGCAAGGCCTCCGGCCTGGTGCGCGTGATGTCGCCCTATTCCGCCTTCGCCTACAACATCCTCACCATGGGGCTGATCTTCCCCTGGACTTATCTCTGGGGACCGGGCGCCTTCCCCGGCGGCAGCCTGGTCTGGGGCATCATCATCGCGACCGTGCTCGAGATCCCGATCGCGCTCGCCTATGTCTGGCTTTCGACGGCGCTCCCCCGCTCCGGCGGCGACTACGTGTTCCAGAGCCGGGTCTTCGGCGGCGGCATCGGCTTCTCGATCGTGATGTCGGGCTTCGTGATCTGGATCCTGCAATGGGTGGCGCTCTCCGGCTGGCTGCTCGCCTATCTCGGCTTCATGCCACTTTTCCTGGGACTGGGGGCGACGCTCGCCAGCCCCGGCCTCACTGCCGCCGGCTTCTGGTTCACCACGCCGACCGGCATCATCGTCACCAGCATTGGCAACGCGCTGGTCTCGTTGATCCTGCTGGTCAGCGGCTTCAAAAACTACGTCAAGTTCCAGCACGTCATGTGGTACGCGACGCTGATCGCCTTCGTCGTGATGCTGTTCGTGCTGTTCTCCGCCGACCCGCAGACCTTCGCCGAGCGGATCAACGCCTTCGTGGTCGCGACCGGCGGCAGCGACGGCTTCTATCAGACTGCGATCAATGCGGCGAAGGCCAAGAACATCGATCTCGCACCCGCCTTCGACTGGAAGATGACGCTGCTGATCGCGCCGATCGCCTGGACCTCGCTGCAATGGGCTTCCTACAGCGTGCAGCAGAACGGCGAGATCAAGAACGCGCGCTCTTTCAAGAGCCAGGCGACCATCATCATGGGATCGCTGGTGGTGACCGGCGCGCTGCTCGCCATTCTCGCAGCGGCGTTCGAGCATGCGATCGGCACCGACTTCCTCAACATCGCCGGCCAGGGCTACATGGCGGCGCTGCCGGAAGGCACCATCAACGGCGTCTATCTCTGGCCCAGCATCGTCGCAATCGCGATCAGCGCCAGCCCGATCCTGGTGGTGCTGATCAGCCTCGGCTACATCCTCAACTCGTTCCAGATCGTCAACAACTGCTACATCGGCATGACGCGCGTCATGGTCGCCATGTCGCTCGACCGGCTGCTGCCGGAATGGGTGAGCCGCGTCTCGCCGAACCTCCATACGCCGGTCGCGGCCCATGTCGCCTACTTCCTGGCCTCGATCCCGGTGATCCTGCTCTATAACCTCTGGGGCCAGTGGTATTCGCTGACCCTCGGCGTCACCTTCGCCTGCGGCTACGTCTTCGTGGTGACGTCGCTTGCGGGCGCGTTGCTGCCCTATCGCGCGAAGGCGCTCTACGAGGCCTCGCCGGGCGCGCAGTACAAGCTGGGCGGCCTGCCGATGATCACGGTCGTCGGGCTGCTCGGCGCCGTCGTCGGCGGGATCATGGTGCTGATGTTCATCTTCTCCGACAAGTTCGGCCTCAACACCGATCTCGCGCATTACGTGGTGATCGGCGTGCTGGTCGTCGCCGTCGTCTGGTATTTCGCGGCCAAGGCCTACCAGAGCTCCCGCGGCATCGACGTCAGCTTCGCCTTCAAGGAGATCCCGCCGGAATAACTGCGGCACCATCGACCGCGTCAGCAGCTCGGATTATTCTCAGCCTATGTTTCCGGTGATCTGAGTGATCGTGAGCGACGAGAGCGAGCGGCTGGCGGCGGAATCCCAGCGTATCATCGACGCGGCCGAGACCGCGGGCGCGCGGCTGCGCCTGACCGGCTCGGTCGCGGTCCATCTCCGCTGCCCGCGCCACGGGCCGTTTGCGCGGCGCGACCGCCAGCTCGGCGACATCGACATGGCGGCATACAAGCGCGACGCCGGCGTGATCCGGCGCCTGTTCGCCGAGCTCGGCTATGCCGAGGACAAGGAGGTCTTTATCGTCAGCGAGGGTGCCCGGGCGATCTTCGAGCAGCCCGGGACCAGGCTGCACATCGACGTCTTCTTCGACAGGCTCGACTTCTGCCACACCATCGCTCTCGCCGGCCGCCTGGAGACCGACCCCCGGACCCTGCCGCTGGCGGAGCTGCTGCTCAGCAAGCTGCAGATCGTGCAGATCAACGAGAAGGATCTCCTGGACGCGATCGTGCTCCTGCTGGAGCACCCGCTGTCGGAATCCGACGATGCCATCAATCTCCCGCGCATCGTGGAGCTGCTCAGCGGCGACTGGGGGCTTTGGCGCACTGCCGGCATCAATCTCGGCAAGACCCGCCAGACCGCCGAGGCCCACGAGCGGCTGGGCGCCGCCGAGCGGGCGCAGGTCGCGACCCGGATCGAGGCCCTGCTGCGGCGGGTCGAGGACGCTCCGAAGCCTCTCGCCTGGCGGATGCGCGCCAAGGTCGGCGACAGGGTGAAGTGGTACCGGGACGTGGACGAGGTCCGCTGAGTCCGGGCCCCGCAACCGGCCGGCAGAACCATTCCACGAAACCGACACATTCCAGGATATCGCCGCGATTCCCGCCGCTCCCGCTCGCGCGGACGTGTGCCGCTCGCCGCTTGTCATTCCCCGCGGCACCGAATAGACACTAGCCCGGTTTCTGATCTCGTGGAGGTACCATGCGTGTTCTGCTGTTCGTGACGGCGCTGCTTTCCGCAATCGCACTCGCCCCGGTGGCGATGGCCTGCACCGCCATCGAGCACGTCACCGAATCGAAGGCGGAGTTCACCCTCAAGGCCGACGACTGCCTCTGGTCCTCCGACGACCGCTACATGCTCTATATGCACAAGGAGGGCACGCTGACCCTCACTGACAAGCGGTATCCGGGCCACGCACCGATCTGGGCGGCGGATACCGGCGGCACCGCCGTCCCCGGCAGCACCGCGATTTTGAAGAACGACGGCAGCTTCGTGGTCGCGGACCCCTCCGGCAAGGCGCTGTGGAAGGCGCCGGTGCACGGCTCCGGCGCCGCCCCGGCCGCCTATTTCATCATGATCGCGAAGGCGCGGGTCGAGATCTACAAGGGCACCACCCTCTCCGATCCGAACCGCGCTTTGGTCTGGGCCTCGGAGGCCTCCGACCAGCCGGACAAGAACGGCGAATGCCAGTGCCACATCACCAACACCGACGGCTCTCCCGGCAAGGCCTCGGGCGAGGCCTTCGGGATCTGCGGTCTGATGGCCTGCCGCAGCACCTGCGCCGCCAAGAAGGACTATTTCGGCGACGCGCTGATCGGCACCTACAACCTCGGCGCCGGCAAGTGTAAGGCCTTCTGACCCGAAAGACCCTGCCGACGCCGCGGGAATCCGCGACTTCAGGTCATCTTGCAGGTCCGGTCCGTGCCATGCGATAGGAACCGTATGGAGCGGACCGCATCCGGGATCTTCAGGGCCATGCGGCGGCGCCGATGGGCGCTTTCCCTGGCCTTTGGGTATGCGCTCCTGCTGAACGCCCTGCTCGCCGGGGTGCTCGACACTCAGGCGGTGGCCGCGGCCCTGGACCCGCTCTCGGCCGCCGCCAGCCCGCTCTGCGGCGGCGAGGACGGCGGCTTCAGCCGCGATCCTGCCAATCGCGGCAACCAGCACCACCAGGAATGCCCGCTCTGCGGTCCGGCCTGTCCAATGGGCGGCTGGACGTCGACGGCAAACGGCGCGGGTCCGGTAACATTCTCCGCGCCCGCCCTCGCCTTCGCGATCGAGGCGCCCCGCCTGGTCACTGCGAATCCGCTGCGGTCCCGGAGCCTCTACCGCTCCGACCTCGATTCCCAGGCGCCACCCGAGGTCTGAAGCGTCGGATCGGAACGCCCGCTCGGGCCTTCCTCCGTTTTCATACAAATTCGGCAACGCAAGAGGCGTGCGGTCGCGTGAGACGCACCCCTCCTCCGCTTCGAAAGGTCCATTCCATGCGTCTTTTCAAACAGACTCTCATCGTCCTCGTCACCGTCCTGCTCGGGATCGGCGCCGCCTGGGCCCATGAATACAAGCTCGGCGATCTCGAGGTGGTGCATCCCTGGGCGCGCGCCACGCTGAAGGGCAGCGACGTCGCCGACGGCTTCATGAAGATCGTCAATCACGGCAGCACGCCCGACAAGCTGCTCTCGGTCTCGGTCGAGTTCGCGAAGTCGAGCCAGATCCACGACATGAAGATGGACGGCGACGTGATGAAAATGGTGGAGCTGAAGGAGGGTCTCGAGATTCCGGCCGGGGCCACAGTCGAGCTGAAGCCGAAGTCCATGCACGTCATGTTCATCGGCGTCACAGGAGACCTGATCCCGGACGAGATGGTCGAGGGCGAGCTCACCTTCGAGAAGGCCGGCAAGCTCAAGATCGAGTTCATGGTAGAGCCCGCAGGAAGCGACAAGTCCATGGAGATGGATTGAGCGAGAGGACACGCAATGCAAGCCACATCGCGCAAGCTGATCTCGATGCTGGTCGTGGCCGCGGCGATTACCGCCGCGGTCCTCGGCTATCTCTACTTCGTGCAGAACAAGGTGGCGCCACTCGCCGGCGTCCCGATCGGCGGGCCGATCCACCTGACGGCCGCGGATGGGAAGCCGTTCGATTCCGCCAGCCTCGCCGGCAAGCCTTTTGCCGTGTTCTTCGGGTTCACCCACTGCCCGGAGGCTTGTCCGACCACGCTCTCCGAGCTCTCCCGGGTGTATGACGAGCTCGGCGACCAGGCGAAAGAGCTGACCGTGCTCTTCATTACCGTCGATCCCGAGCGCGATACGCCGGCGGTGATGAAGGACTACGTCTCGAACTTCGGCGGCAACATCATCGGACTCTCCGGCACGCCGGCCGAGGTCGCCGAGGTCGCGAAGGAGTATCGCGTCTTCTATAAGAAGGTACCGACCTCCGACGGCAGCTACACCATGGACCATACCGCCGTGGTCTATCTCATGGATCGCAAGGGCCAGTACCAGAGCATCATCGCCTATGGTGAGGACCACGAGCGCTACCTCGAGAAGATCAAGCAGCTGCTGGCGGGATAGGCCCGCGGCAGCTGCGCCGACCTTGACTCAAGTCAAGGCGTAGATCCGGGCGAACGCCCATCCTGGCCGCCGTATCGGTACCGGAGATGCCGAGAGCGGGAGGACAGGCATGGCTTGGGACACGATCCATAAGTCCGATGGTGCCAGTGCCGTGGCGACCGGCCTCCCGCCGCCCAATCTCGCGGATTACGCAGACATCTGTGCGCACTTCACCTGGGAAGCGGCGCGACGCGAGATCGACGGTCTGCCCGGCGGCGGGCTCAACATAGCCCATGAGGCGATCGACCGCCACGTCGCCCACGGTCGCGCCGCAACACTCGCTCTGCACTGGCTCGGCCGGGATGACAGCGTCCGCGAGTACACCTATGCCGACCTCAAGGCGCAAGCCAACCGCTTCGCCAATGTCCTGAAATCGCTCGGCGCCGGCCGGGGCGCCCGGGTGTTCGGCCTGATGAACCGTGTACCGCTGCTCTACATCGCCGTGATGGGCACCTTCAAGAACGGCAGCGTGTTCTCGCCGCTATTCTCCGCCTTCGGCCCGGAACCGGTGCGCTCGCGCATGGCGCTGGGCGAGGCTCGCGTCCTGGTCACGACCGAGGCGCTCTATCGCAAGAAAGTGATGCCCTGGCGCGACGAGATGCGGCACCTGGAGCATGTGCTGCTGGCCGATGGCGATCCCGCCAGCCTGCCGCCGGGCACGATCTCGCTGCCGAAGGCGCTGGCGGCCGCCAGCCCGGACTTCGAAATCGTCGAGACCGGGGCCGAGGACATGGCGCTGCTCCACTTCACCAGCGGCACCACCGGGAAACCGAAGGGCGCAGTGCACGTCCACGGCGCCGTCGTCGCCCATCACATTACCGGCAAGCTGGCGCTCGACATCCACCCCGAAGACCGGGTCTGGTGCACGGCGGATCCCGGCTGGGTCACCGGCATGTCCTACGGCATTATCGCCCCACTGACCAACGGCGCCACCCTGGTGGTGGACGAGGCGGATTTCGACGCCGAGCGCTGGTACCGGATCCTGCAGAACGAGCGGATCACGGTCTGGTACACGGCACCCACCGCAATCCGCATGATGATGAAGGCCGGGAGCGAGCTCGTGCGCAAGTACGATCTGCGCTACCTGCGCTTCATGGCCAGCGTCGGCGAGCCGCTCAATCCGGAGGCGGTGGTCTGGAGCCGCGAGGCCTTCGGCCTGCCGTTCCACGACAACTGGTGGCAGACCGAGACCGGCGGGATCATGATCGCCAACTTCCGCAGCATGGACATCAAGCCGGGCTCCATGGGCCGGCCGATCCCCGGCATCGAGGCCGACATCGTCGAGAAGCGCGACGGGACGGCCGTTCCGGTCGGGAAGCCGATGGCGATGGGCGAGCTGGCGCTGAAGCCCGGCTGGCCGTCGATGTTCCGCGGCTATCTCAACGAGGACGAGCGCTACAGGAAGTGCTTCGTCGGCGGTTGGTACCTGACCGGCGATCTCGCCATGCGCGACGCCGACGGTTACTTCTGGTTCGTCGGCCGGGCCGACGACGTCATCAAGTCGGCCGGCCATCTGATCGGCCCGTTCGAGGTCGAGAGCGCGCTGCTGGAGCATGCCGCCGTCGCCGAGGCGGGCGTGATCGGCAAGCCCGATCCAATCGCCGGCGAGAGCGTCAAGGCGTTCGTCGCCTTGAAGCCGGGCTATTCGCCGAGCGAAGCCTTGCGCAAGGAACTGCTCGGGCACGCCCGCAAGCGCCTCGGCCCGGCGGTGGCGCCGAAGGAGATCGACTTCCGCGCCAACCTGCCGAAGACCCGCAGCGGCAAGATCATGCGCCGCCTGCTCAAGGCCCGCGAGCTCGGCCTGCCCGAGGGTGATCTCTCCACGCTCGAAAGCGACGAACGATGACCGGAACGACCGACACCAAACCGCACCTGACGCGGCCTCACCTGCAGACGCTGCTGTTGGCCCTGCTGCGGATCCGGCGCTTCGAGGAGAAGTGCGCCGAGCTCTATCAGCGGGAGAAGATCCGCGGCTTCCTCCATCTCTACATCGGCGAAGAGGCGATCGCGGTCGGCGTCATGCAGGCGCTGACGCCGGCGGATGCCGTGGTCGCCACCTACCGCGAGCACGGCCACGCGCTGGCCCGTGGCGTGGCGATGCCGGCGCTGATGGCCGAGATGTACGGCAAGCAGGAGGGCTGCAGCGGCGGCCGCGGCGGCTCGATGCACGTCTTCGACGCGGCGACCCGGTTCTACGGCGGGAACGCCATCGTCGGCGGCGGGCTGCCGATCGCGATCGGCCTCGGCCTCGCCGATCTGATGCAGAAGCGCCCGAACGTCACCGTCTGCTTCTTCGGCGAGGGCGCGGTCGCCGAGGGCGAGTTCCACGAGAGCATGAACCTGGCCGAGCTCTGGAAGCTGCCGGTGCTGTTCGTCTGTGAGAACAATCTCTACGCCATGGGCACCGCCTTGAGCCTCTCGGAATCGGAGACCGACATCCACCTGAAGGCCCAGAGCTACCGCATCCCGTCCGAGGCGGTGGACGGCATGGACGTGGTCGCGGTGGAAGCGGCCGCGCGCCGCAGCGTCGCCGCGATCCGCGCCGGCGGCGGACCGCAATTCCTGGAATGCCGCACCTATCGCTTCCGGCCGCATTCCATGTTCGACGCCGAGCTCTACCGCGCCAAGGCCGAGGTCGAGGAATGGAAGAAGAAGGACCCGAACCTGCGGTTCGAGACCTGGGTCCGCGAGAACGAGCTGCTGCACGCCGACGAACTGCAGGCGATAGAGGACCAGGTCGCCCGGGAGGTTTCCGAGGCCGTCGCCTTCGCCGAGGCCGGCACCTGGGAACCGGTCGAGCAACTGACCCGCGGCGTCCTGATGGAGGCGAAGGCATGAGCGCCGGCATCACAAAGATCACCTACCGCGAGGCGATGCGCGCGGCGATCCGCGACGCCCTGAACAGTGAGCCGCGCGCCTTCCTGATGGGCGAGGATGTCGGCCGCTACGGCGGCTGCTACGCGGTCAGCAAAGGCCTGCTGGCGGAATTCGGCCCGGAGCGGATCCGCGACACGCCACTCTCGGAATCCGCTTTCGTCGGCGCCGGCATCGGCGCGGCCCTCGGCGGCATGCGGCCGATCGTCGAGATCATGACCGTGAACTTCAGCCTGCTGGCGCTCGACCAGATCGTCAACAACGCCGCGACCCTGCTCCACATGTCGGGCGGCCAGTTCAACGTCCCGCTGGTGGTCCGCATGGCGACCGGCGCCGGCCGCCAGCTGGCAGCGCAGCATTCGCACAGCCTGGAAGGGTGGTACGCGCATATCCCCGGCATCAAGGTCCTGGCGCCGGCGACGCTGGAAGATGCCCGCGGCATGCTGGCGAGCGCGCTCCGGGACCCGAATCCGGTGTTCCTGTTCGAACACGTCATGCTCTACAACATGGAGGGCGAGGTCGCGGCCGATGCCGGCGCGGTCGATATCACCAAGGCGGCCGTGCGCCGCCCGGGTAAGGACGTGACCCTGATCGCCTATGGCGGCACGCTGCATAAGGCGCTCGCCGCCGCCGATCTGCTGGCGAAGGACGGGATCGCGGCCGAGGTGATCGATCTCCGCTCGCTCCGCCCGCTCGACACCGCCACCATCATCGGCTCGGTCATGAAGACCCGGCGCGCCGTCGTCGTGGACGAGGGCTGGAAGACCGGTGGCCTCTCCGCTGAGATCTCCGCGCTGATCACGGAGCATGCGTTCTATTCGCTGGATGCGCCGGTAGCGCGGGTCTGCACCGCGGAGGTGCCGATCCCCTATCCCCACCATCTGGAGCAGGCAGCGCTGCCGCAGCCGGAGACGGTCGCCGCCGCGGCGCGCGGCACGCTGGGACGCTGAGCCGGTGCGCGGAGGCAGCAGCGCATGAGCGAATTTCTGATGCCCTCGCTCGGCGCCGACATGGACGCCGGCACCCTGGTCGAATGGCTGAAGCGGCCCGGCGACGCGGTGAAGCACGGGGACATCATCGCCGTGGTCGAGACCCAGAAGGGCGCGATCGAGATCGAGTGCTTCGAGGACGGGGTCTTCGAACGCTCGCTGATCGAACTCGGGGTGAAGGTCCCGGTCGGCACGCCGCTCGCGTTCATCCGTACGGCAGGTGCAGGGGCTGCGGCCGCTCCCACGCCATCTCCGTCTCCAGCCGCGGCAGCCAGGCCGGCAGCACCAGCAGCGGCCGCGGTACCCGTCACGGCGGCGCCGATCGCGGCTCCGAGCGGCGAGGTGCGCGCCTCGCCGGCCGCCCGACGGCTGGCCGGGGAGCGCGGCATCGACCTCGCCGGAATCGCCGGCACCGGCCCCGGCGGCGCGATCGTCAGCGCGGATATCGAGCGTGCGGCGGCGGCGAGGCCGACGGCTGCCATCGCGAAACCGGCGAGGCGTGCCGGGCTCGACCTCGGCGAGATGCGGAAGGCGATCGCCGCGGCCATGGCGCGCTCCAAGCGCGAGATTCCACACTACTACCTCAGCCACACGATCGACTTCGGCGCAGCGCTGGGCTGGCTCGCCGACGTCAATGCGCAACGCGAGCCCAATACGCGCATCCTGGCGGCGGCGGTCCAATTGAAAGCGGTCGCGCTCGCCCTGAAGGCCTATCCGGAGTTCAACGGCTTTCATGACGGCACGGCCTTCGTTCCGGGATCGGGGATTCATCTCGGTACCGCGATCGCGATCCGCGGCGGCGGGCTTGCCGCCCCGGCGATCCGCGACACCGATCGCCTCGGCCTAGACGACTTGATGGTGGCCTTGCGCGACCTGGTGGCGCGCACGCGGGCGGGGCGGCTTCGCAGCTCCGAATTGTCGGATGCGACCATCACCGTCTCCAATCTCGGCGAACGCGGGGTCGAAGCACTCTACGGCGTGATCTATCCGCCGCAGGTGGCGCTGGTCGGCTTCGGCACGCCGGCGCCGCAGCCTCGGGTGTTGACCGCGCCGGATGGCACGATGCAGATCGTCGCGCGGCCGGCCTTCACCGCCACCCTGGCCGCGGACCACCGCGTGAGCGACGGCCACCGCGGCGCCCTGTTCCTGATGGAAATCGAAAGGCTGCTGCAGAAGCCGGAGGCGCTATGACCAAGGACGAGATTCGCCGCACCGTGATCGAGGAACTCGGCAACATCGCGCCGGAGACCGACGCCGGCACGATCGACCCCGAGGCGGACATCCGCGAAGCCCTGGATATCGATTCCATGGACTACCTCAACTTCATCACGGCGCTCCATAAACGCCTCGGCATCGACGTTCCCGAAGTCGATTATCCGAAGCTGCTGACGATCGCAAAAGCGACCGACTATCTCGCCCGCAAGCTCGGCTTGTAATCGCCGCAACACATTTCGAAGTCAGGTCACTGACAATATTGCGGCGGGACGGTGGAATTTGCGTCCACCGCCGCTTCGCGCGCAGGTTGATGCTGGACCGAATCAGCGGTTGCGTTCAGGTTGACCCCGGGGCGTGGCCTATCAATCAGGAGATCTCATCCATGCGTAAGACTGCTCTCTGGACTGCTGCCGTGATCGGCGCATCGCTCATCGCCGGGACCGCGCAAGCGGCCTCGACCAATTCGGCGGCACCGACCGCCGCTGCACCAACCATGCAGGCCGCCGCCGACGTCACCATGGTCGTTTCGCACAGCTATGCGCACTTGCGCAAGGAACCGAACACCAAGAGCGAGATCGTGGCGACCTTGAAGAAGGGCACCAAACTTACCGTCATCGAGAAGGTCGACAACGGCAAATGGGCCCATGTGAAGACCGATAAGCTCGAAGGCTATGTGGCGGTCTCGCTGCTGAAGGCGGCCTGAGGCACCATCGATTCTCGGACCACTATTGCCGCCGTGGCCTGCAATCCCGGCGGCAGTTTAAAGATTTAACGTGACCCGGGGGCCGCTTAGCATCACCGGTTAACGACAGCCTATGCGATACATTCGGTTACAGATTTGGTCTTGTGCACATTACGGTGCATGCTTACGATTTTGCTGACAGGTATATGATCAGCCGCTTCGGAGTGTCGTAAGCCAACATATCGTGTCGCCCACCATCATCTATCGACACGATCAGGCCAGCCACATTGCTCGTTGCCAGGAGCGCTCATCGGACGGATTCGAAGCCGATGCTTCGTGATTCCGTGGATTGCGAGATTCCATCGAACCAAAGGCGTGCAGACGATGGACACGCCCAACGCGAACACGCAAGAATGCGGAAACACGCGAAAACGCGAAAAGTGAAACAGGGAGAACAGCATGGCTAAGCGTGATCTACAGATCGAGTCGATTCTCACCGGCTATCGCCGGGGCTTCCTCTCGCGCCGCGCGGCACTGAAGGCCTTGGGTGCTTTCGGCCTTGCGGCAGGTGCGTCGCCGCTGCTCGACTTCGCGGCCCTCGCCGACGAAGCCGGCAAGCAGGCGGGTATCGGCGGTATTCCGCTGGCGCGGCCGGACAAGCCGGTGACGCTGCCGGTCAACGGCTCGCCGATCAAGAGCGGCATGGAGCCGGAAAAGGGTCCGTTCAATATCTTCAACTACCAGGACTACGTCGATCAGAAGTCGGTGATCGACACCTTCTCGAAGAAGTACAATGTCGAAGTCGTGCTCACGACCTTCGACAGCATGGATCAGGCGATCACCCGCCTCGCCAGCGGCAGCGTCGATGCAGACTCGACCAATATCACGCCTGATCGCCTCGCCCAGGCGGTCGCCGGCAAGCTGATCCAGCCGATCAACCAGGACTATATCCCGAACCTCGGGAAGAATATCTTCAAGTCGCTGCAGAACCCCTATTACGATCAGGGTTCGCAGTATTCCGTGCCTTATAACCTCTATTCGACCGGCATCGGCTGGCGCAGCGACAAGGTGAAGGAAGACATCGCGGGCATGGCCAATCCCTGGTCCGTGTTCTGGGACGACAACTCCAAGAAATACTCGGGTTATTTCGGCATCCTCGACGACACTCGGGAATCCCTCGGCATGGCGATGATGTATCGTGGCCAGTACGACGTGAACACCGAGGATTCCGACCTTCTCGAGAAGGCGCTGGCCGACCTGAAGGCGACTGTTCCGGTCTGCAATCCGAAGATCAACATCACCGAATACCAGACGCTCGCCGACGGCAGCATGTACTTGCACCAGAGCTGGTCGGGCGACCTCCTCGGCGCGGCGGTGTTCTACATGCCGGAAGGCGCCGACAAGTCGGTGCTGCAATACTGGTGGCCGGGCAAGGGCAAGGGCGTCGTCCAGAACGACTGCTGGTCGATCCTGGCGAAAAGCAAGAAGCCGGTGCTGGCGCACCTCTGGCTGAACCACCTGCTGGACAGCGAAGTCTCCTACAACAACTTCACCGGCTTCACCGGCTACCAGCCGGCCCAGGCCGCAATCAACGCCGACCAGCTGGTCAAGGACGGCATCCTCCCGGCCCAGCTCAAGAACACGATCCTGACCGAGGACGACCTCGGCGCGGGCTCGCTGCAATATGGCGCCCTGACCGCGAAGGGCCAGGCGCTCTGGCAGAACGCCTATGCGAGGTTCAACTCGGGCGCCTAAGGGCAAGCCGCGATGTACCCGAAGTGGCTCTGGCCGGTATTCGCCGTCCCCGGCGTCCTCTGGCTGATACTGCTGTTCCTGGTTCCGTTCTATGCGGTGATCGGCGTCGCCTTCGGCGGCGTCGATCCCATCTTCATGAACGCCGTGCCGAACTGGAACCCGGCGGACTGGCAGTTCGATTCCATGCTGACCACGCTCGGCGGATTTCTGCCGGGCAACCAATATTGGGCCGTGCTGCTGCGCACCACGGTCTATGTCGCGCTCGCCCTCGCCGGCTCGCTGCTGCTCGGCTATCCGGTCGCCTATTACATTTCGCGCCACGCCAAGCGGACCAAGGGCATCCTGCTGGCGCTGGTGGTGCTGCCGTTCTGGGTCAGTTACATGATGCGGATGCTGGCCTGGGTGAACCTGTTCTCGCCAAACGGCTTCGTGAACAAGTTCCTGCTCTGGACCCACATCGTCAACACGCCGCCCGACTGGCTGAACGGCAACCCGGCCTCGGTCGTGCTCGGCCTCATCTACGGCTACATCCCCTATCTGATCCTGCCACTGCTGGCGGCGCTGGACCGGATCGACCGCAGCATCCTCGAAGCCGCGCGCGACCTCGGTGCCAACCCGGCGGAGGCCTTCTATCACGTGACCCTGCCGCTCTCGAAGCCCGGCATCCTCGGCGCCAGCGTGATCATCGCGCTGCCGATGTTCGGCGACTATTACACGCCGAACATCGTCTCCGGCTCGCCCCGGACCAGCATGCTCGGCAACCAGATCGACATCTTCTTCCACGGCGGTCCGCAGCCCTCGGTGGGCGCGGCGCTGACGCTGATCCTGTCGGCGTTCCTGGCCGTACTCATGGCCTATTACATGGTCACCATCGCCAAGGCCCAGAAGGAGCTGCAGGCATGAGCGCCGTCACCGAACACGGCGCCCCGCCCCGCGGCCTGGTCGAGCCGACACTCGGCAAGAAGATCCGCAGCTGGGTCGCCAATCCCTGGGGTCATCCCCGCTTCCTGGTGGTGATCACCTGGCTCTACGTGGTGATCTCGATCGTGCCTGCAGTGGTCGCGATCCAGTTCTCGTTCAATGCCGGCCGCTCGGTCACCGCCTGGCAGGGCTTCGACCTCACCCGCTGGTATTTCGGCGATCCCGCCTATTCGGTCTGGCACGATCCGCGGCTGCAGCATGCCTTCTGGCAGAGCCTGAAGCTCGCCGGGCTGGACATGGCGATCGCGACGCCGCTCGGCGTGTTGCTGGCGCTCGGGCTCGCGCGCTGGCGCGGACCGCTCGCCAGCGCTTCCAACTTCATCATGCTGTTCCCGCTGGTGACGCCGGAGCTGATGATGGGCGTCTCGCTGTTCCTGGTCTTCCTGCACATCTTCAAGTTCATCCAGCCGGGCACCACCGCCCAGGTCCTTGGGCACGTCACCTTCTCGCTCTCCTACGTGGTGGTGATCGTGCGCGGCCGGCTGTTCTCGATCGGCAAGCAATACGAGGAGGCGGCGGCGGATCTCGGCGCCACGCCGGCGGAGTCGTTGCGGCTCGTGCTGCTGCCGCTGCTGCTGCCGGCGGTCTTTTCCAGCCTGATGATGGTGTTCGCGATCTCGATCGACGACTTCGTGATCAGCCAGTGGCTCTCCTGCGGCTCGGAATGCGACACGGTGCCGATCCGGGTCTACAGCTCGACCCGCGGCGCGCCGCTGCCCTCGGTCAACGCCCTCGCCGCCATCATGGTCTACATGACGCTGTCGGCGATCGGCATTGCCTACCTGGTCTATCGCTTCATGACGCGTGGCGAACGGCGCTCGGGCGAGCACCAGCGCGGCGGCATGGTGCAGACCATGGGCGGCTTCGACATGTAGCGGCAACGACAAGAAGAAGCGGATGAAACTAGGACTCTGGGGGACGGTTTGAGCGGCGGCGACGTTGAACTGATCAATCTGAACAAGCTCTTCGGCACCATGCGGGCCGTGGACAACATCAACCTGCATATCCCGGGCGGCGAGTTCTTCTCGCTGCTGGGATCGTCGGGCTGCGGCAAGACCACGACCCTCAGGATGATCGCCGGCTTCGAGCAGCCGAGCAGCGGTCATATCGTGCTTGACGGCGTCGACATGACGGAGACGCCGCCGCACAAACGCCACGTCAACACGGTGTTCCAGAGCTACGCCCTGTTCCCGCATCTCAACGTGTTCGACAACGTCGCCTTCGGCCTCCGCCGCCAGCGGGTGGAGCCCGATCAGGTGAAGCGCCGGGTCGGCGAGGCGCTGGAGCTCGTGCAGTTGACCGGCTTCGAGAAGCGCAAGCCCTCGCAAATGTCCGGCGGCCAGCAGCAGCGAGTCGCCCTGGCCCGCGCCCTGGTGCTGAAGCCGGCGGTGCTGCTGCTCGACGAACCGCTCGGCGCTCTCGACGCGCGGTTGCGGAAACAGCTCCAGGTCGAATTGAAGACGCTGCAGCAGCAGGTCGGCATCACCTTCATCTATGTGACCCACGACCAGGAAGAGGCGCTCACCATGAGCGACCGGATCGCGGTCATGTCCAACGGCCGGATCGAGCAGGTGGCGCCGCCCGAGGAGATCTATGAGGCGCCGGCGACGGTGTTCGTGGCTGACTTCCTCGGCATCTCCAACCTGATGGACGCGGTCGCCTCCGGCGCCGATGCGACCGGCCGCTGCAAGGTCAAGGTGGGCGGCCTCGATTTCTATGCCGGACGCGGCGGCGCCGACGTCTCCGGCTCGACCAAGGTCACGATCCGGCCGGAGCGCGTGCGGTTGGAGCCGGCCGGCAGCAGTGGCGAGAACCGGCTTCCCGGCACCGTGCAGCGCTGGGTCTATCTCGGCAATGCGGTGCAGCTGATCATCGGGCTCTCCACCGGGGTCAAGATCCAGGTGCTGATGCAGAACAACGGCGAGGAGATTCCTTATCGCGAGGGAAGCCAGGTCTCGGTCCATCTGCCATCGACCGCTTTGCGCGTGCTGACCGATACCGGCGTGCCGCTCGCCTCGGCGGAGGAGTAGGAGGCAGAACGAACCACCGTTCGCGGTTGGGGCGACGCCGCTGGCGTCGAGGGTATCGCGGCGGAGGGACCAGGGCGTGGAGTCGACCGGCGTGGACAGACCGGCCACAGCGGAGCAAGGGATTCAACGTCAACATCATCGGGAGAAGTCCATGAACAAGAAATTCAACGAGGGGACCATGAAGACTTTCATCGCCGCAGCCGCGATCATCGTCTGCGGCGGCGCCGCGCTTTCTTTCGGCACGCGCCCCGCCGCTGCCGACGAGCTCAGCGACACCTACATGAAGTACTACGAGGCGATTCAGGCGAAGACCCTGTGCGAGGATTCCGGCGCACCCGACGCGGCGACCATGGCAAAGCTTTCCGCCTACATCGCCGGCCAAACCAAGTTCGGGATGACCGCCGGTCAATCCCTCATGGCGATCGAGAGCGCCAAGGCCGAGGCCGGCAAGCTGGTGAAGGCGAACGGCTGCGAGGACCGCTCGATCCAGCAGTTGATCGGCCTCTATCATTCGACCGAGGCGGCGGCCCAGTAAGCCGTTCGCCCGACAGCCGGCGCCGACATGGCGGCGCCGGCTGTTCCCCCTTGCGGGTTACTGGGCGGCCGGGTTTCTCGGCGGCTCTCGATCCGTATAATGTGCCCGCCTCCGGGACCGAGCGTCCCAGGACCGGCGGAGCCTCAATGACCAGCCTTACGACCATCACCTCGACCGTGACCGCAGCCTTCCTCGGCTCCTTCGTCGAGGTCGTCGAAGCCTTCACCATCGTGCTCGCGGTCGGCCTGTCCAGGAGCTGGCGCCCGGCCTTCACCGGCACCGGGATCGCCCTCCTGGTCCTCGCCGCCCTGGTGGCGCTGTTCGGCCCGCTACTCACCCTCATTCCGCTGCATGCGCTGCAATTCGCCGTGGGCGTTCTGCTGATGTTGTTCGGCCTGCGCTGGCTCCGGAAGGCGATCCTGCGCGCTGCCGGGTTCATCGCGCTGCACGACGAGGCCAAGGCCTTCGACAAGGAGACCGAGCTCCTGAGGCAGCAGGCCGCCGACCGGCACGCCGACTATCTCGCCGGGCTCGCCGCCTTCAAGGCGGTGCTGCTGGAGGGCGTCGAGGTCGTGTTCATCGTGATCGCCGTCGGCGCCGGACACGGCATGACGCTCTATGCCAGCTTCGGCGCATTGGCCGCCCTCATTGCGGTTCTGGCGATCGGGCTTGCGGTCCACCGGCCGCTCGCCCAAGTGCCGGAGAATGCGCTCAAGTTCGTCGTCGGGCTGATGCTGACCAGCTTCGGCGTGTTCTGGATCGGCGAGGGCCTCGATGCCGAATGGCCGGGTGCCGACCTCGCCATCCTGGCGATCCTTGCCGTGCTCGCGGTCGCGTCCCTTGTGATGGTGCGCTGGCTACGCAGCGGCGCACTCCCCGCCGGGAGTGCCGCACAATGACCACCCTGCGCGCGATCGTTGCCGAGCTCTTCAGCCTGTTCATCGACGACGGCGCCCTGGCGCTGCTCGTCACCCTGCTGATCGCCCTGGTCGCAGGCGCGGTCAAGCTCGCAGTCCTGCCGCCGCTCATCGGTGCAGTCCTGCTGCTGGCCGGTGCGATCATCATCCTCGCCGACAGCCTGCGCCGCGCCGCCCACAAGCGGCGCGGCTGACGCTGCAGACCTAGGAAGCGCTCGGGGTCTTCGGCAACGGCTGCACCGGCGCGCCGGGGCCGATCTTCTGCAGGTTGCCGGTGATCACCTTGTCGCCCGGGTTGAGGCCCTTGCTGACGACGACCTGGTCGCCCATCAGGGCGCCGGTCTCGATGAAGCGCTGCTCGGCGACGCCCTTCTCGCCCACCACGTAGACGAAGTGGCCGAGCTGGCTCGAGGCCAGCGCCACCTGCGGCACCAGCAGCGCATCGGGCCGGTCGGTCAGATGCAGCCGCACCCGGATGTACTGGCCGGGCAGCAGCTCCTCGTTGGGATTCTCCACGGTCGCCCGCGCCGTGATCGTCCCCGTCGAGCGGTCCACGGTATTGTCGAGGAACGTCAATTTCCCGCTATAGCGCGGCGTCGTCTCGCCGTTGAGCATGATGTCGACCGTGAGCTCGCCCTGCTGGCGGTACTTCTCGATCAAGGCGAGATCGGTCTCGCTCGGATTGAAGGTCGCGTAGATCGGCGAGAGCTGCACCAGCGTGTTGATCTCGGTCTGCTCCGGCGTGATCAGCGCCCCCTCATGCACCTGGCTGCGGCCGATCCGGCCGTCAAACGGCGCGCGGATCTCGGTATAGCCGAGGTTGATCTCGGCGGTGCGGATCTCCGCCTGGTCCTCCGAGATCGAGGCCTGAGCGCGATAGAGCAGGCTGGTCTTCTCGTCGTCGATGTCCTTGCCGACGATGCCCTGAGCGCTCATGGTGGCGTTGCGCGCCTGGCTGGCCTTGGCATAGCCGAGCCCGGCGACGTCGCCCTGCAACTTCGCCTTGGCCTGGTCGAGGGTCGCCTGGTAGTCGCGGGGATCGATCTTGTAGAGGAGATCGCCCTGCTTCACGTCGGCGCCGTCCTCCGGCCCGCGCTGGGCGAGGTAGCCACTGACCTTGGCCTGCAGCGTCACCCGGCGCACGGCTTCCGTGGAACCGACATATTCGAGATAGATCGGCACGGTCTGTTTCTCGACCACGGTGACCGGCACCGGCATGGCCGGCGGCATCTGCTGCTGCGTCGGCTGCGCGGCGTCGGCCGGCAGCACGCTGCCGTTGTGCAGCAACTGCGGGAAGGTGAAAGAGACGACGCCGGCGGCGGCGGCGACCACCACCACGGCGCTCAGGCTGTACTTGAAGACTCGCATCGTCCGACCTCCAACACTGACTCTTACGCGTTCATTCGCCCGGCACGACCGCCGGCTGGTGTTGCTGTTCTTCCCGGCCCTCGCGGCCCTCGCGCCAGCGCTCGATCAGCGCGTAGAACACCGGCACGCAGATGAGGCTCAAAAGCGTCGCGGCCAGCATGCCGCCGAAGACCGTGGTGCCGATCGACTGCCGGCTCGCAGCACCCGCGCCGTGCGCCACCATCAGGGGCAGCACGCCGAGGATGAAGGCGAAGGCGGTCATCAGGATCGGCCGCAGCCGCAGGCGCCCGGCCTCCATCGCCGAATCGACGATGCTGTGCCCTTCGAGGCGGCGGCGCTTCGCGAACTCGACGATCAGAATGGCGTTCTTCGCCGAGAGACCGATCAGCATGACGAAGCCGACCTGGGAATAGACGTCGATCTGCATGCCCCTCAAGTAGAGCGCCGAGACCGCGCCGAAGAGGGCGAGCGGCACTGCCAGGATCACCATGAACGGCATGGTGAAGCTCTCGTACTGCGCCGCCAGGAACAGGAACACGAAGACCAGCGCCATGGCGAAGACCAGGATCGCCACCGAGCCGGCCTTCAGCTCCTGATAGGTGATGCCGGTCCATTCGTAGGCATAGTCGGCCGGCAGCACCTTCGCCGCTGCGCGCTGCATCGCCGCGATCGCCTGGCTGGAGCTGTAGCCCGGCGCCGGTCCGCCGTTGATCAGCGCGGCGCCATAGGCGTTGTAGTGCGAGATGAACTCCGGCCCGACCGTCGGCTTCAGGTCGCCGAGCGTGCTGAGGGGCACCATCCTGCCGTCGGCGTTGCGGACGTAGAGCCGCGAGATGTCGCCGGCCTGGGCGCGCGCATTCTGCTCGGCCTGCACCGTCACCCGGAAGGTCCGGCCGAACTGGTTGAAGTCGTTCACATAGAGCGAGCCGAAGAAGATCTGCAGGGTCTGGAAGATGTCCGGCAAGTCGAGGCCGAGCAGCTTCGCCTTGGTGCGGTCCAAGCGATAGTCGTATTGCGGCGTCGAGGTCGAGAAAGTGGAGAAGAGGCCGTGCGGCTCCAGCTCCGGCTGCTTCCGCGCCTCGGCCAGCAGCGCCTGCGTTACCTGGTTCAAATCTTCGCTGCTGCGGCCTGCCAGATCCTCGAGCTCGAACTCGAAGCCGCCGGTGGCGCCGAGACCCGGGATCGACGGCGGATCGAAGCTCAAGGCGATGCCGCCGGGCAGGCCCAGCAGCTTCGGCCGCACCGCGTTGACGATGCTGGAGGCGTCTTCGCCTCGCCCGCGCTCGGCCCAGGGCTTCAGCACGGCGAACTCGACGCCGGTGTTGGACTGGGAGGCGCCGGTCAGGAAGTTGAAGCCGCTGACCGAGACCACGTCCTGCACGCCGGGCGTCGCCTTCAGGATGTCGCGGACCTGCTTTGCCACCTGCTCGGTGCGCTCGACCGAGGCGCCGTCCGGCAGCTGCATGACCGCGAAGAAGTAGCCCTGGTCTTCCACCGGCAGGAAGGTGGTCGGGATCCGCTTGTAGATGCCCCAGGTGAGGACGAGGCCGAGGGCGAAGAAGATCATCACCAGCCAGCGCACGCCGATCAGGTGCCGGATCGACCAGGCATAGCCGTGGGCCGCGCTGGTGAAGCCGCTGTTGAACAGGCGGAACGGCAGGAAGTTCGAGGGCGGCTGGTTCCGGAGGAAGACCGCGCTTAAGGCCGGGCTCAGGGTCAGCGAGTTGAAGGCCGAGAGCGCCACCGAGATCGCGATCGTCAAGGCGAACTGGTTGTAGAGCTGGCCGGTGACGCCGGGCAGGAAGGCGACCGGAACGAAGACCGCCATCAGCACCGCGGTGGTGGCGATGATCGGCCCCGTCACCTCGGCCATGGCGGCCTTGGCGGCGTCGATCGGCCGCAAGCCGTTGTGCAGCTGCCGCTCGACGTTCTCGACCACGACGATGGCGTCGTCCACCACGAGGCCGATCGCCAGCACCATGCCCAGCATGGAGACCGTGTTCAGCGAGAAGCCGAGCCCGTACATGATGCAGAGCGTGCCGACCAGCGAGACCGGGATCGCGATCGCCGGGATGAGAGTCGCGCGCCAGCTCTGCAGGAAGACGAAGACCACCAGGATGACGAGGGCCATGGCCTCGCCGAGGGTGATCATCACGTCCTCCATCGAGGCCGAGACGAACATGGTGGTGTCGTAGACGATGCCGTACTTCACCCCGGGCGGGAAGCGCTTGGAAAGCTCGGCCATCTTGCTGCGCACCGCCTGGTCCATCGCGAGCGCGTTGGTGTTCGGCGCCTGGAAGATGCCGAGGAAGACCGAGGGCGCCTCGTTCAAGTGGGCGCTGGAGCCGTATTGCTGAGCGCCGAGCTCGATCCGCGCCACGTCTTTGAGGCGCACCGTCGCCTCGCTGGAAGTGCCGGCGCGGACCACGATCTCGCCGAACTGCGCGGGATCGCTCAAGCGACCGAGCGCGTTCACCTGCACCTCGAAGGCGGTGCCCTGGGGTGCCGGGGATTCGCCGAGCTTGCCGGCGGCGACCTGGATGTTCTGGTTGGCGATGGCGTTCTTCACGTCGAGCGCGGTCACGCCGAGATTGGCGAGCTTGTCGGGATCGAGCCAGACGCGCATGGAGTAGCGCCGCTCGCCGAAGATCACCACGTCGCCGACGCCGGGTAGCCGCTTCAGGGGATCCGCGAGCTGCAGATAGGCGAAGTTGCTCAGGGTGGTGAGATCGACCGAGCCGTCCGGCGAGGAGAGGTTTACGGCGAGGGTGAAGTTCGGATTCTTCTTCTGGATCGTGACGCCGCCCTGGTTGACGATCGCCGGAAGCTGGCCGCTCGCCGCGGTGATGCGGTTCTGCACATCGACCGCCGCCACGTCGATCGGATAGCCGACCTCGAAGGTGATGGTGATGGTGGAGGTGCCGTCATTGGCGCTGATCGACGACATGTAGGCCATGCCGGCCACGCCGTTGATCTGCTGCTCGAGCGGCGTCGTCACCGTGTCGGCGACCACCTTGGAGCTGGCGCCGGGATAGGCGGCGGTCACCACCACCTGCGGCGGCGTGATCTCCGGGAACTGCGCGACCGGCAGGAGCTGGTAGCAGATGAGCCCCGCCAGCACCATGATGCCCGCTATTGCAGATGCGAAGACCGGCCGATTGATGAAGAAACCTACCACGCCTTTGGCCCCATGAATTGATGCCATCCCAGAGGTCGAACGCAGGCCGCGGAGTATCGGTGGCCTGCGTGCCCAAACATGTCAGGAGGCTAAGCTCTTGTTCTCTTTCATCTGTGATGACCGTCACATTGTTAATGACAGGCCCCGAGGAACATGTTACTAGTCAGTAACGTCGATAATTAGTGACCGGTCAGTACCGCGTCAATAGAGAATGAGTGCAGCTGCGAAGAAAGTAGCGGCGCGGGCCGAGGGGAAGGGTCCGCAGCCGACCTCGGAACGGACCTCTTCAGAGCGGTCGGCTTCCGGTCCGAACCTGCCGCCGCGGGCACGTATCGTCACGGCCGCCAGCGAGCTGTTCTATCGCCATGGCATCCGCGCGGTCAGCGTCGATGCGATCGCGGAAGCCGCCGGCACCAACAAGATGACGCTCTATCGCCACTTCCCCTCGAAGGATGCGCTGGTCGCCGAATACCTGCGCGCCCTCGCCAGGGAGGCGAACGCGCATTGGGACGAGATCGCGCGGGAATGCGCGGGCGATCCCCAGCGCGAGATCGGCATCTGGCTGAACACGGTCGCGGAATGCGTGACCAGCGACGCCGAGCGCGGCTGCGCCCTCGCCAATGCCGCGGTCGAGCTGCCGGAGAAGGATCACCCGGCGCGAGCGGTGATCGAGGAGTTCAAGACCGGCCATCGCGAGCGGCTGGCCCAGCTGTTCCGCTCGGCGGGGCTCAGCGAGCCTGAAGTGCTCGCCGACGAGATCTTCCTGCTGATCGAGGGCGCCCGGATCAACATCCAGTCGGTCGGCCCCGACGGCCCGGCCTCGCGCCTCGTGCGCATGATCGAGGCGCTGATCAAGGACCATAAGCCCGCCGCGTGATCACGCGCGGAAGAGCGCGCGTCCCGCTGCATTGACGCCGAAGACCGGCCCCCGCGGCTTGAAGACGTGCAGCCGGACGACGGTTTTCACCTCCATCCCCGGCTGCAGCGACAGCAAACGGCCGCCGCGGCGCTCTGCCTCGGCAAGGCCGCTGGCCGGCCAGGTCGTGCTGGGCTCGAGTCCGATCACGCGGCCATTGCCATGCCACGGCGCCTCCATCGTGCCGCCGAGCTCGATCCAGAACCAGGCATAGGGATAGAGCGCCGCGTCCCAGGAGAGGACCGCGGCCACGGAATTGTCGAGCCGCCGGATCGCCGCCCAGGCGGCATCGAAATCGTGCAGGCAGGCACCGGCGGCGACCCGTCCTTTCGGCCGGCTGAGATCGTAGGCACCGTCCTTGCCAGGAACCATGGGCCAGCGGCTGCTGACCCCTGGACGCAACGGGTTGGCCGGCGGATCGGCGCGGTCGTCCACCAGGACGCTGCGGGCGCCGGTCTCGATCTGGAACGGCCCGGCCAGCAGATCGGAGCCGAAGGTCGCGTGCTGGCACCACATGACCTTCACCGGCGCATCGCCCAGCATCCGCACCCGCTCGCGGATGGCGAGCACGTCGTCTTCGACCGAAAGCTCGCGCACCATTTCCACCGGCACGGTCCGGAAACGCCGCGTCATCCGCACCGCGCTCGGCGTCGCTTCCGCCTGCCAGGGCGTGATCGACGCCTCGCCATGGAAGCCGTGGAAGGCCCCGGCATGCATGCAGGCGTCGCAGCCGTTCGGGAACAGCAGCGGCCAGCCACCGGTGAAGCGCGTCAGCCAGACCGGCTCGTCGCGCACGCTGTCCGGATCGAGCGGCGTCGTCTCCGGCAGCC